>ENA-OVGM01001231-OVGM01001231.1-human-gut-metagenome-genome-assembly--contig:-NODE-1231-length-21914-cov-4.768196_pt1 | contig 21914 bp, 19 predicted proteins | sample MGYA00237773_ERZ505425 | MGnify/ENA primary metagenome ERZ505425 (study PRJEB26158, sample SAMN06016407) | human gut metagenome | biome: human gut; feature: ankylosing spondylitis patient; material... | reverse complement strand
TCTGCAAAGACTTGGTGGCTGATTGGAATCAAGACTTCAGGATCTGAAATCTGTACCAATCCAGCTTTTTCGACGTATTCACGCGCACCGCCACCGTTTTTCGCCAAATGAACGAAGACTTTCTTGGCAATCTTAGATGAAATCGTTCCATCTTCGATGATGGCAATCATTTCGACCAAGTTTTCTGGTGTCAATTGGATTTCTTCCAGCGTTTTGCCTTCTGCATTCAAGAATTGTGCCACTTCACCTTGGAGCCAGTTAGACACTTGTTTAGCATCGCCACCAAGGGCTACAGCTGCTTCAAAGAAGTCAGAAGTAACTTTCGTCGCTGTCAATTGGTTGGCATCATAGTCAGACAAGCCAAGCTCTGCCACATAGCGAGCACGACGGTCTTTTGGAAACTCTGGCAACTCCGTACGCATTTCCTCAATCCACTCATCTGAGATTTCAAACAAGGGAAGGTCTGGTTCTGGGAAGTAACGGTAATCCGCTGCTCCTTCTTTGACACGCATAAGGATAGTGCTCTTGTTGGCTTCATCGTAACGGCGTGTTTCTTGACGAATGACACCACCTGAACGCAAGATTTTCGCTTGACGCTCCACTTCGTATTCAAGACCTTTACGGACGTTTGAGAAAGAGTTCAAGTTTTTCAACTCCGTCTTGGTACCAAATTCCTCTTGACCGTATGGACGAAGGGAAATGTTGGCATCCACACGCATCGATCCTTCTTCCATCTTAACGTCAGAAATGCCTGTGTATTGGATGACTTCTTTGAGAGCTGTCAAATAAGCGTAGGCTTCTTCAGGAGAACGCATGTCGGCTTCAGATACAATCTCGATCAATGGCACCCCTTGACGGTTGAGGTCTACATAAGAGAAACCGTCTGTTCCATGCGTGTTCTTACCGGCATCTTCTTCCAAGTGGGCACGTTCAATCCCGATTTTCTTAGTTGAGCCGTCTTCCAATTGCACTTCAATCCAACCGTTGTAACCGATTGGCTCGTCAAATTGCGAAATTTGGTAGGCCTTTGGATTATCAGGGTAGAAATAGTTCTTACGGTCAAAGTGCATGTGCTGGTGGATATCCATATTCAGCGCCAAGGCAGCCTTGATTCCAGCGTCCACAACACCCTTGTTCAAGACAGGAAGCACCCCTGGGAAAGACCAGTCAATCACATTGGTATTGGCATTTTGCTCGTTCCCAAAGTGAGCAGAGGTTGGTGAGAAAATTTTTGAGTTTGTATTCAATTCAACGTGGACTTCAAGTCCGATGACTGTTTCAAAGTTCATTAATTGTCACCTCCGAAAATAAGGGGTTGTTGCTTGTGGTAATCCGTCGTAGCTTCAAAGGCAGCTGCAGCTTGGTAGATGGTTTCTTCAGAATACTTAGGACCAATCAACTGCAAACCAACTGGAAGACCTTGCGCAAAACCTGCAGGAATCGAAATCCCTGGAAGACCTGCCAAGTTGACTGGAATGGTCAAGAGGTCAGCCAAGTACATGGCAACCGGATCATGGTTGAGCGAATCCAAATCAAAGGCTACACTTGGAGCTGTTGGACCAAGGATAAGGTCGTAATCCGCAAAGACTTTTTCGAAGTCTTGGATAATAAGGGTACGGACTTGACCAGCTTTCTTGTAGTAAGCATCGTAGTAACCAGATGACAAACTAAAGGTACCAAGCATGATCCGGCGTTTGACCTCATCACCAAAGCCTTGGCTACGAGTGTTCACGTAGATATCATCCAAGTTCTTAGCATCTTCCGCACGGAAACCATAGCGAATACCGTCGAAACGTTGCAAGTTTGAAGAAGCTTCAGATGAAGCGATGATGTAATAAACGGCAACCCCGTATTTAGAATGAGGTAGGCTGACTTCTTCGACAGTTGCTCCCAATTTTTCAAAGTGTTTAGCAGCGTTAAGGATAGTTTCCTTGACTTCTGGGTCAATCCCTTCACCGAGGTATTCCTTAGGGAGGGCAATCTTCATGCCTTTGATGTCTTGACCAATCTTAGAAGTGAAGTCTGCTACACGAACAGGTGCAGAAGTTGAATCCTTGGCATCTTCACTGGCAATGACATTGAGCAATTGGGCATTTTCCTTAACCGTTGGTGAGAAAGTACCGATTTGGTCAAGTGAGCTACCAAAGGCAATGAGACCAAAACGTGAAACCGTTCCATAAGTTGGTTTGAGACCAACAATCCCGTTAAAAGCAGCCGGTTGACGGATAGAACCACCTGTATCTGAACCAAGGGACAAACGGACTTGACCTGAAGCGACAGAAGCTGCTGAACCACTAGAAGATCCACCAGGCACCTTGCTGTGGTCCCAAGCGTTTTTAGTCGCGCCATAGTAAGATGTTTCACCAGATCCACCCATGGCAAATTCATCCATGTTGGTCTTCCCGATGACAATCATATCTTTGGCTTTGGCATTGGCAACAGCTGTCGCATCAAAGATTGGCTCGTAGTTATAGAGCATTTTTGATGCTGCAGTGGTCAAGATGCCATCTGTTGAGATATTGTCTTTGACTGCGAGTGGAATCCCTGACAAGAGGTTGTCTGCATCGATTCCTTTTTCATCAATGGCCTTAGCTTGCGCAAGGGCAGCTTCTTCGGCCACCGTTACAAAGGCATTGACTGCTTCTTCACGCGCCTTGATATCATCAAGCGTCGCTTGTGTCAATTCCGTTGCTGAAATTTCCTTAGAGACAAGGAGGTCGTGCAACTCTTCAATGGTTTTATTGTTGAATGACATTAGGCATCTCCTCCATCTTCTAGGATAGCTGGTACCTTGATGTAATAGTTATCTTTTTCAGGTACATTTTTAAACAAGCGGTCACGGTCAGTCCCTTTTTCAGCAACATCCGGACGCAATACGGTCTTGCGGTCAGCCATGGTCGTTGTTGGGGCAACACCTGTTGTGTCCACTTCTTCCAACAATTCCACCATGTCGACAATTTTAGACAAGGTTGTCGCAAACTCAGCTGTCTCTTCTGGAGAGAATTTCAATTTTGAAAGATTGGCAACGTGGGTTACCTCTTCTTGCGTAATTTTCATCTTGCTTCCTTTCGTGAAATGATGATTTTTCAATACCTTCTATTTTACCATAATTTAGCCTATTTTGCTTGGAGGATAAAAAAACTGTAGTAACTTTTTTGTCACTACAGTTTACAGAGATAGAGCTTTTTTTAAACACTTATCGTATGGCTATCAAGAGCTTTCTCCAAGCTTCTAGAATTTCAGGTTTCAAATACTGTTTGGCCAACTCATATGAGGCTTGGTGCATAGACTCAAGATCACTTTCTAAGGCAAATACAATTTTGTCAGCCATCTGAGAAACAAGCAGGTCCTCATCCATAGTCTCGCTATAAGGAACCAGATAGCCATTCTCACCATCTTTGATGAAGGTTGGATTGCCATAACGGGCATCAAAACCAACCAGGGCTAAACCTGCTCCTACCGCTTCCATCAGAGTCAAACCAAAGGTCTCCCACTGAGAGGCGGTGACATAAAGTTCATACTGTGGGTAAACTTCACGCAAATCCGCATGACCCCGAAGTTGGATGAAGTCACCTGCCCCAAGAGTATCAATCAGATCTTGTAGATTCTCTTGCTCGCCACCTTTGCCGTAGATGTCAAAGTGAAGATTTGGCTCTTTTTCATGAGCAAGGGCGACTGCTCTTATAGCTAAATCCAAGCGTTTACGTGGGTCCAATCGCGAAGCCGTCATCAAACTAAGAGGCTTCCTCTGCTCCTCTGGAAAAATAAGGTTATCCAAATGTCCCACTGCTAGGTCATGAATACTAGCATCTGTTACACCTTGCTTTTTCAGAGTATGCTCTAAAACAGCTTTTTGTGCCTCCGTAGCTGTAATGAAGAAATCAAAACGTTGGGCATACTTAAAGATGTAATAATACTCATAGTAGAGGTCCCCATTTTCAAACTCATGCTCTGAATGAAAAACAAAACCTAGCTTTGCAGGTGAGTCCAGTTCATAAATCGGTCGCATAAATTCCATCAAGGAAGCCCTATCCAGCAACAAGGTATCCTCAGCTGTCAAAGGAAGCCTTGCTAGAAAACGACGCATGACCTCTGTCTTGGTCACTAAAATCTCAGTGCCTAGCCTATATAACCAGCTGGCTCCTTGCTTGAGTTCTTCAAAGGCGATGCGACCATCTTTATTGTGATAACTTCTCCTGATGATAATGCCTTTTTCAAAGTATTCTGTAACCAATTTACTTGTTCCATACCACTCACGCTTCAATAGCATGCCATTAACGTGGTAGTCTACATACCGCACACTACCTTTTTGGTAGGGATCCATCTTAAAGACTAAAGAAGTACCATCAGAACAGGTATAAACAGAGTCTGTTTCGCTTTGGCTCTTCAAATCTAGACGTGTCAACTTAAATTTTTGCTGCAAGGCCCCCACTGTCAAAGATGGGATATGACTGTCTTGATCTGTAAAGCCAAGGTAGGCATGGAGGAGTTCCTCGTAGCGATGCCCCAAAGAAAGATAGTAATCTAATTTATAGGGTTGTGGCCAGGTCGTAAAGACAAACTTAGCAGGCTCATTTAATTCACGTAGCATCAAAGCTCTAGACGCCTGAGCCACATCGACACCATTAGGTTCATAGCCCACCAATAGGTTAAAGGTGTAAATCGTCATCTTTTTCCCCCTCCAATCTAGTAAAGAAAGCTAAGATTTCTTCCCTCTCGGTGAGTTTCAAAACCTCTTTCTGACTTTCAAGAGCCTTAGGGTAAAACTCTGCTTGCTGTATGAGTTGTCGGAATCCCTGTTCTAGTTCCTCTAAGGAAGTATAGACCGTTGGTAAGTCCTTATAGTAGTGACGATGAACCGTTGATTCCAAGCCATAAAGTAGCTGCCCATTTTCAATCGCATCCAATGTTGCATCAGACACTTCACTTCCATAATTCAAGTCTAAATAAATGAAACATTTCCTTAGTAGCTCTTGGTATTTCTCCTGACGAATCCCTGGGTAAAGATGGACATTTCCCTTATCTTCGAGACAAGTCAATTTAGGTCCCATACTAGTTTGGGCTCCGATGTGAAAGTCAATATCCGGAAAAGCATCAACCAAGTCAGCTAGTCCCTCAATATTTTCAGAAGCAGTCATCACCATAGCCTGAGGCACAAAAGTCTGAGAACCTTCTTGTTTAGCACCAGCTAAATAAATCATGCCTGACCAACGTTCCTCTTGTGGATAATAATTAGTAACCAAAACATGATTCACTTGATTTTGAATAAACTCAAGACCATCATGACTGTCGGAGCAATAGACCAGACGATTAGCATTCAAGGTCTTCAAAATCGGGATTAGATTGGAATCCATACAGATGATAGCTTCGTCTGACTTTAGGATTTGATTCAAAACAACCTTAGTTAATTCTTCCCTACCCGAGAAAATCCTATCTCTTCCTTCAGATCCCTGATCAATCAAGTACCCATCTTGAATATAGTGAAGCAAGACTTCTTCTTGGTTACGATTAAAGTAAATATCCATAATGCCTTGCCCCTGATCATCCAGAAGACGCTGTTTGGTACGCCAGCCATAGCGATTATAATCATCAACCGCAACAACTTTTTCCCCTTGTCCAAACCATTGGACTTGTTTGACCGTACGTTCCTTTAGATTGTCACGAAAAATGACACTAGCACGACGGTCTTGACCATCAAAAATGTAGGTCGTAATCCCCAAAGTCCACAATTCCCAGTATAGTGGAACCGACAAATCGTTAAAAAAGAGTGGTGTCCCTTGATAATCTTCCTCTGAGGAATAAATAAATGACGATGCTAAACTAATAGTGTCCTTATCAACATCCGTTTCAAAATTCGTGTAAAACACACGGGATTGGATACCAAAGGAGTCTAGTAATCTTCTCAGTTTTTCCGTTGCCTGACTGGGTTCTTGTGCAATAATGAGCATAGTTATCCTTTCTGACTAATCCAAGCTATAAATAGCTTAACCCTCGACCTTTATTGCTCCAAAAATCTCAAGTTAACCTGCGCCGTCTTATAGGTCTCAGTATCTTGAAGATTAGCTTCTTCCATTTTTTCAATTGCCCGCTTCAGACGCGTCTTGTAAATATAACGGTGCCAAGTCAAATCATAGCCCAACATGCCTAGCAAAGCTAGTTTTTCATTTTTAGCTTCCATCTCATCTAAGACACGCTTCTCTGTCCAGACCTGCGACAGCGTATCCTTACGACCCACTCGGTACCAGTAGATACATTTCTCAGTATGAACCACACGATTTGCTTTTAACAATAGTTTATACATAAGGAAGTTATCTTCGACATTCTTACCAACAGGAAAACGAAGAGCCTCAAACAAGGAGATTTTATAAAGTTTCATCATGGCACATGCCCAAGCCATATCTCGTGTCTCTTGAATGGCATCCTGATCTATGATGTCTCTTCCTTCATAGAGGGTTTCAGAAAAATCGTTCTCCGTCACCTTAATCAAAAACTTACTTGTACTCTCATTGAACAAGTTATAGTTGGCAATAGAAACATCTGCCTCATACTTCTTAAGCTGAGTGTACAAGGTCTCCACATAATCCTCTGTTACCCAGTCATCTGGGTCTACAAAAGTGATGTAATCACCTGTGGCTAAGTCAATTCCTGTATTTCGGGCTGCAGATAAGCCCCCATTAACTTGTCGCACATAGCGAATACGTTGGTCTCGCTTGAAAAATTCCTTGCAAATCTCCTCTGAATTGTCAGGAGAACCATCATTGACAAGAATGATTTCAAGGTTTGTATAAGTCTGATTCACTATCGTTTCCAAACACTGCTTCAGGTAAGCTTCCACATTATAAATGGGAATCACAATACTCACTACTTCTTTATTTTCCATGGTCTATCTCTCAATCGTATCTATATAGTCTCGAACTGCCTCTACCATTTGGTCTACTTGGTCATTCTTGAACACTTGATTTTTCCCAGTTTGGTCGTGATTTGTTCCTTCAAAAGAGAAAATCGGAAGTCCCAACTGATGAATCGTTTCTGTGATATGATCAACCTCATCAAATGGGTTGATATCCAAATAAAAATCTATTTTTTCCAAAACCTTTCGACTGGTCAATGGATCAAAGGACGGATAGAGAATAAGGTTTGGATACTGCTCCAATTTCACCAAATTAAACCCAAAATGAGAATGAGCCAAAACATGAAAAGCTACATCTGGAAGAGCCTGCAGCAAATGTTCCAATTCAAAGATGTCTGCCGTATTAGTATAAATAGCCGTATGGTAAGGAAAATCACCTACCATATCACTAAAACTAAGCTTTAAGGATGGCTTTCTCAATAAGATTTCTTCCCAAGACAGGGCATAATAAAACCACCAAATATCCCTGAAACGATTGAAGCGTTTGGACGTCCAAGGTTTATTGTGAGAAGTGTAATGAATAACCGCTGGCACCCCTTTAAAAACATCATACCAATCCAAGTCCCCATATCTGTACTGATCCTTGTCAGAGCCTACTTGGAGATTATAAGTCCATGGAAGTTGGTGCCAGGCGTCTTTAAAATAAAGATTCAAAATCCCTTGATCCCCATAAACATTTTGATGATGCTCTTTTGTCAAGTCAAAAAGAGAGTCTGTCACCTTGTGTTGTCGCCACCAATCGGTATCAATAACCATCAAACCAGCGTTAAAACCATCTGTTGTCGTCGGACGGTCCACTACCGCTCCAATACCCAATCCGCCAAGATCCACTTCAAAAAGTGGTGACAAATCCTGCGTAAAAATCATATCGCAATCCAAATAGAGAACACGATTTTCTTGAACAAACTCAGGAATTGCATAACGGAAAAAAGTCGCATAATGTATATGCGCACTTGGAAGCGAAAATTGTTTAAAGCTTTCGGCAGACACACGACAATTGAGAATTTCAGAATCAATAGCCTCTAGGCGACGATTCATCAGCGTAAACCATTCTGTTGGTAAATTCTCATTTAGCACATAAATTTTCCACTGCCCTTTATGTGCACACAAAGATTTAAGAGCCACCTCTAACTTTTCCATATAGGATAGCTCAGCTACAAATACAACTGATTTTTTACCCATGTTTTCTTCCTCTCAAACTCTAATAAGAATATCATTTTTTAGAAAACATTACAATTTCTATCCCTTACAAAAAAAGCCAACCCTAAGGCTGACTTTAAATGGAGATCAATTTTCTCTTAGTACTCGTTATATGCGTAAAACAGGATTCAGACTAGCACATGGCTTAGAACACCCAAAACCTCTCAACTCATAGATGTCATTGGTCGAGAACTCACACACTATTCTACAGAGGCACCGTTACTTGCGATAACTTCTTTGTACCAGTTAAATGATTTCTTCTTAGAGCGTTTAAGGCTACCATTACCATCGTTGTCACGGTCCACATAGATGAAGCCATAACGTTTCTTCATTTCACCAGTTCCAGCAGAAACAAGGTCAATACAGCCCCATGTTGTGTAGCCCCAAAGCTCTACACCATCTTCATTGATAGCATCACGCATGGCCTTGATGTGGGCTGCCAAGTAGTCGATACGATAATCATCTTCGACATAACCATTTTCATCTGGTGTATCCACAGCACCGAGACCATTTTCAACAATAAACATCGGTTTTTGGTAACGATCCCAAATAACGTTAAGGGTAATACGAAGACCTAGTGGGTCAATTTGCCAACCCCATTCTGAAGCTTCCAAATATGGATTTTTAATAGAGGCAAAGATATTTCCAGCGGTCTTTTCATTAACTTCTGGATCACCTGAAGCCACACGACTTGCATAGTAAGAGAAAGAAATAAAATCAACAGTATGCTCTTTAAGAAGGGCCAAATCTTCTTCAGTCATCTCAATCTCAATGCCATCACGTTCCCACTGTTTCTTAGCATAATTTGGATACTCTCCACGAGCTTGAACATCAATAAAGAAGTAGCTACTACGGTCTTCTTGCATGGCTGCCCAGTAGTCACGTGGGTGGGCTGTATTTGGATAATACTGACCTGCTGCCAACATACAACCAACCTTATTTTCAGGGTCAATCTCATGGGCCAACTTCGTCGCCATAGCTGAAGCTACCAACTCATGGTGAGCTGCTTGGTATTTAACCTGTTCCTCATTCTCACCCTCTTCAAAGCAGAGTCCTGCTCCCATAAATGGTGCATGGAGAATCATATTAATTTCATTGAAAGTGAGCCAGTACTTAACCAAACCTTTATAACGTGTGAAAAGGGTACGGCAGAGATTTTCATAGAAGCCAAGCATCTTACGGTTACGCCAGCCACCATACTCGGTAATCAAGTGCATGGGACAATCAAAGTGTGTAATCGTCACCAAAGGTTCAATGCCATACTTGTGACATTCCTTGAAGAGGTCCTCGTAAAAGGCAAGCCCAGCTTCATTTGGCTCAGCCTCATCACCCTTAGGAAAAATACGTGACCAAGCAATAGAAAGACGATAGGTCTTAAAGCCCATTTCACCAAAGAGAGCAATATCTTCCTTGTAACGATGGTACATATCGATACTTTCCTTAGCTGGATAGAAATAGCCATCCTCAAAATCAAACATCTTACGACGTCCAGTGATAATTGAAAGGCGATCCTCACCAATTGGCACCACGTCAACATTGGCTAGACCACGCCCATCAGCATCATAGGCCCCCTCACATTGGTTGGCTGCTGTCGCTCCACCCCACAAAAATCCGTCAGGAAAAGTCATTTTTTTGTCATTGTTCTACCTCTTATGATTCAAGATTATTTCAGTAATAGTATATACTAATCTGGAATCGTTTTCTTATAGTAAACTACGAAAAACTGATACTATCCTATGATTTTTGACAAAAAACAAGAGTAGGACAGATTCCTACTCTCGATCATAAATATTCTTACTCCACAATTGTTGCTCCAAGAACATTCTTAAAATGCCCAATAGCAAAGTCATGAGCTTCAGGCGTCAAGGAGGCTGTTGCACTCTCTACCACCTCGATATCATAGCCCAAATTATAAGCATCAATGGCCGTATGTAGCACACAAATATCTGTTAAAACTCCTGTCAAGATAACTGTCGTCACACGACGTTCACGCAAACGAATATCTAAATCCGTTCCCGAAAAGGCTGAATAGTGTCGCTTATCCATCCAAAAGACACGATTATCATCCTTAATAGCATCATATACACCAGCTAACTTACCATAAAGTTCTCGCCCAGACGTCCCTGCAATATTGTGCGGTGGAAAGAGCTTGGTTTCAGGATGGAAGGTATCTCCTTCATCATGTCGGTCCATAGCAACGAAGATATAGTCCCCATTGTCATAGGCTTCTTGAGTTACCTGAGCAATGCGATCTTCAATGGCTTGGGCAGGCTTTCCAGCCGTCAACTTCCCATCATCTGCCACAAAATCATAAGAGTAATCAATTGATATCAATGCCTTTGTCATAATACTTTCTCCTTTAAAAAAAGTGGGGCAGGCTCCTCCTACCTCACTTTCTTTCAGTATTCTTCTTATTCGTATTCTTTCAATTTATCGTAGATACCTTCGTTAAGGACTTTAAGATAAGTCCCTTTCATACCGAGTGAACGGCTCTCAATAATACCAGCTGATTCCAACTTACGAAGGGCATTAACGATAACTGAACGTGTAATTCCGATACGGTCAGCGATAACAGACGCTGTCAAGCGACCTTCCAAACCGTCCAACTCATTCAAGATAGCTGAAACTGCCTTGATTTCTGAGTAAGACAAGGTATTAATAGCCATGTTAATAGCTGTTTGTTTACGAATTGTTTCTTCCAAGTTCTCTGTTTGAAGGTTCAACAACTGCAACCCAACTACTGTAGAGGCAATTTCAACCAAGATAAGATCTTCATCTACAAAGTCATGATCGTTACGCCAAATGATGAAAGAACCAAGACGCATACCACCACCATAGATAGGTGCAATTGTAGTCAAACCATCTGGGAAGTCATCTTTTGACTCCACAGGGAAAATGGTCAAGTCACTGTCAATACCAATGTTTTCTTGAGTGTCATAAACACGGCTGATACCACGTGTGTATTCTTCTGGAAGTTGTTTGGCTTCAAAAAACTCTTCTACACGATCATTGTTGGTTTTGTACTTCATGGCAAAACCAAGGAGAGCACCACCACCATTAACGATAGCAGCGTTACAATCAATGATATCCGCCAATTGAGCAGCCATGTTGTTGTATGGAAGATCTCCTTCCAAGCTGTCTACTGAGCGTTGCAAGATAGATGTAATTTTACGTGTTTTAGCCAGCAAATTTGCCATATTTATTGTCTTCACTTTCTATTGTAATCATAATAATATCAAGCCTTGTACTAATCTTCTGCGTCAAGACCTACTAGCCCTATCATTATAGCACACTTAACCCAGAAATTGCAAACAATTGTCTGAAAATTATTTATTATTCTACTATTCATTATATTAAGTATATTATGGCATTTTTAGGAAGAATGTTCAGATTTTGCTCAAATATATCTCCCTTTTAGAAACAATAAAAACTGGACAAGCCTTATTGTCCAGTTTTTTAAGGAATTAGCGCTTGTAATATGACAAGACTCGTTCGATTTTGTTACCGAGATCAGCCAACTCTTCCACACGAGGAAGGTAGACAATACGGAAGTGATCTGGTTCATTCCAGTTAAAGCCTTTACCTGGAACTAGGAGAACCTTCTCCTTCTTCAAGAGACGAAGACAGAATTCTTCATCATCTTCAATATCATACATGTTACGGTCAATCTTAGGGAAGATGTAAAGCCCTGCATCTGGCTTAACAGCTGATAGCCCTGGAATAGCGTTTACGGTATTCGTGATAAACTCACGTTGTTCATAGATACGCCCACCAGGGATCAAGAGTTCATCCACGGATTGGTAACCACCAAGTGAAGTCTGAATAACGTGCTGAGAGAGCACATTAGCACAAAGACGCATGTTGGCCAACATATTAAGCCCTTCAATATAGCCTTTGACATTCTTTTTAGGTCCAGAGAGAACCATCCAACCTACACGGAAACCACAGATACGGTGAGACTTAGAAAGACCATTCATAGACACACAGAAGACATCTGGTGCAAGGCTAGCAATCGCAGTATGCTTTTTACCATCCATAACCAAGCGGTCATAAATCTCATCCGCAAAGATAATCAAATCATTTTGTCGAGCAATATCCACAATCTGTTCAAGGACATCCTTAGGATAGAGCGAACCTGTAGGATTATTAGGATTGATGACTACAATTGCCTTAGTATTTGACGTAATCTTTGATTTGATATCATCAATATCTGGATACCAGTTAGATTTTTCATCACAGACATAGTGTACGGCATTACCGCCAGCTAGACTGACACAAGCTGTCCAAAGAGGATAGTCTGGCATTGGGACCAAGACCTCATCTCCATCATCAAGCAAGGCCTGCATAGATATGGAAATCATCTCTGAAACACCATTACCAATATAAATATCATCAATATCTACATTTGGGAATCCCTTTAGCTGGCAATACTGCATAATCGCCTTACGAGCTGAGAAAATCCCCTTACTATCTGAATACCCTTCACTGTTACGAACATTCATAATTAAATCACGAATGACTTCATCCGGTGCTGTAAAGCCAAATTCCGCAGGATTTCCCGTATTAAGACGAAGAATCTTTTCACCTTTAGCAATCATACGGTTGGCTTCATCCAAAACTGGTCCACGAATATCATAGGCAACGTGTTCCAACTTTGATGATTTATCAAATGTTTTCATAAGTTAATCCTTTCAAAAGATACTAAAAGTAGATACATCTAGCAGAAAATAAGAAAATTCAACACCTGATGGGGATTTCCACTTTTATTGACACCAACTTTATTTAGGCTCAGCCATTTGGTATCATTTCTGAAGACTTGTCTTCCTCTTTTTAATTATCATGTTTCTTACGAAGCTAATAACAGATTGTATTATACCTCTTTTTCAAGCAATCTTCAATTTTTAGATAATACTGAAATCTTCACATTACTAAGAGCATCCTAAAGTAAGCAGTCAAAAAAAGATTTCAGAAAATCTATAACAACGCTTTCATTTTTTAGATTAAAGGAGTATAATAAAGCTAAAGATAGGAGGTAGAGCTTATGTCTCAACAATATGAACGTATTATGGTAGCTATCGACGGTTCTTACGAATCAGAACTGGCCTTTATTAAAGGTGTGCACGTTGCAAAACGTAATAATGCTCAGTTACTATTGGTACACGTTATCGATACACGCGCCCTTCAAAGCGTTGCGACTTTCGACTCTTACATCTATGAAAAACTAGAAGACGAAGCTAAAGCTGTTTTGGCTGACTTTGAACGCCAAGCCAGAGAAGCTGGTTTAACCAAGATTCGCAAAGTTATTGAGTTCGGTAACCCTAAGAGCCTCTTGGCTGTTGATATCCCTGATAAGGAAAATGTTGACCTTATTATGGTTGGTGCCACAGGTCTCAATACTTTTGAACGCTTGCTTATTGGTTCATCTTCTGAATACATTCTCCGTCACGCAAAAGTTGACTTGCTCATTGTTCGTGACTCTGAAAAAACACTTTAGTCACCTCTCACAAGCACCTCTGGTGCTTTTCTCATATGAAAAAGAACCGAGATCCTAACTCTCAGTTCTTTTTTCTGTTCTATTTTTCAGACTTTGCTGATTCAGACATCACTTCTGACTCTGAAGTTGACTGGCTTTCTTCGACCAAGTCTTCACTAATAGTTTGACTTGAGGCACCTGCTTGCTCCAAAGCAAGACTAGTTGAAAGGCTCTCGCGCTCTGCTTCCTGACTAAGGCTTGCTTCAACAATCATCAGTTCCTTTTGACGTTCTGTTTCACGAAGATATTCACGTTCTTCAAGTTCTTCCTGACGACGTCTTTCCTGCTCACGTCTTTGAGCTTTTTGACGCTCACGCTTAGCATGACGTTTTTGTGTCTCATCAATCAAGACCTTCGTATTGTCTTTAATATGCATCCACTTAACAAGACGAACTAGAAGTCTCCATAGGAAGACAATAATTGACTCTGCAAAGAGAAGAATCTCAACCAGAATAACTCCCAACAAGCTCCAAGCCATGAAGAGTGTAATCAATAATTGCGTGAAAATCTTCTTCAAGTCACCCAAATGATTGTTGTGAATATTAAGAGTCTCAAGGAAAAGATCTAAAATCCCTTGCAAGAGGTGTGATTTAACAGATTTGTCTCCCTCTAGGCTCAAGTCCGTCTGGACTTCTGCCGGAGTAACAACTGTCAAGTCCCCATCTTGGTAGACATCAATACGATCTCCTAATTTTATATCAAAATCAAAAAGCGTGCGATCTATTTTCTTAAGTCGCCCGTCAGGATGACTGAGATAAACAAAGTCATCATCAAATTTTAAAATACGAAACATAATTTACCTGCTCTTTATTGCTCCCTAAATAATAGCAAAGTTAAAAAGCTCTTGTCAAGAGCTTCTTTTTCAATCCAAGGTTTTCACACCGATACGATTTTTATACTCTTGATACGTTTCAGTGTGCATGAGAGCTTTAGCATTTTTGACCCGATCTGCAGTTGGTGGTTTAACCCCTTCCAAAGGATATGGGATACCGAGCTCACGCCATTTGAACTCACCCATTGTATGATAGGGAAGAATTTCAAATTTATCGACATTTTTCAAGGTCTTTACAAACTCACCAAGCTTAATCAAGTGATCGTCAAAGTCTGTCAAACCAGGTACCAAAACATGGCGAATCCAGACTGGAACTTGTTTGTCAGATAGATATTGAGCAAATTCCAAAATATTCTTATTAGGTTGACGGGTCACAAACTTGTGTTGTTCAGGATCAATCTCTTTGATGTCAAGTAGGACCAAGTCAGTAACAGCCAAAAGTTTGTCAACAACTTCATGATACTCAGGAGTATTGCGGTAAGCAAACCCACAAGTATCAAGCGTACAGTGAATCCCTAGCTTCTTAGCCTCTGTAAAGAGGGCAGTGACAAAATCAATCTGAAGCATGGCCTCACCACCTGATACAGTGATACCACCATGCTCACCCCAGAAATGACGGAAACGAAGAGCCTCATCTAAGACATCTTCAACTGTACGTTCAACAGCCTTATTTGACTCCATAGCCCAAGTATCTGGGTTATGACAATATTGGCAACGCATCTTACAGCCTTGCATGAAAACAATAAAACGGATACCAGGACCATCTACGGATCCAAAACTTTCGGTTGAATGAACAAGTCCAGTCACCTGACTGTAATCAATTTCTGCCATGGCAGCCTCCTTGAAAACGCTTTTTACATGTTTTTATTATACCTCTTTTATCAGAAACATGCTCCATATCTGCCTGAATTCAGGCAAAGGTTATACTATAATACATCTGAAATTAAGGAATATCTATACTATACCAGAAGAAAAACAAAAAAACTGGAAAAATCCAGTCTTTTATCATCTATATTATTAGGCACGTTTCTTAAGCCCCAAAAAGGCTGCAGCAGCAAGGAAGAATGTTCCTGCCATTGTCAAGATTACTGTTGATGCTTCACCAGTCTTAGGAAGTGTAACTTCCTTACCTTTAGCATCTTTACCAGTCAATGTACCGTCAGCATTCACTTTGAATCCTACTGCTTCAGGAGCGACAACACTTGTTGTACCATCAGTGTTAGCGATAACAATTTGGCTATTTTGTGTAGACACAATTGTTTGGCCAGCTGCAGTGATAACTGGAGCTGTTGGTGTTACAGTAACAACAGGTTGTCCATTAACGTTCACCGCTGGAGTTTCAGGGGTTTGAGCTGCTTCACTTGTCCCTTTATCAGTTGGTGAGGCCGGTTCTTCTGGCTTATCGGCTGGTTTCTCAGCTGGTGTTGTTGATGAATCAGCTGTTGGAGCCGGTGTCGCAGGTGTTTCTGGAGTTGCTGGTGTTGTTGGTTCAGCTGGTACTTCAGGAGCTGTAGGTGTTGTTGGCGTTGCCGCACCTGTGTTTGAATCATTGCTACGAGCCAAGTCACCATCACTTGGGGCTGTTGAAGGACCAGTTGTTGCACGATCTGTCGTTGGTTGTGTAAGAACAGCATCATTTGTCGCAATACCATCGTCCGCAAAAGAAGTTACTGGTACAAAAGCTCCTAGGGTAAGGGTGAGTAAAAGCAAGCTACTATATATAGATTTTTTAGAAGCCATTAAGATTCTCCTTTTTTTCATTTATCAGTTAATTTATATTCTACCATAAAAAAGTAATAAAAGACTGTTTTAATTAAAATCTTATTTATTTTTATTCTAAATCTTTCAACACGCTGAAATATGTTAGAATACCTTCAAAATTATCGTTATTTTTCTGACAAATTCTAACACTTTTGATAGGTTAAAAAGGCTTTATGACGTATTTTATAGACGTTTTCTAATCTTATTATTTTGATAAGCTGATATTCCAAGATAGATAAGAAAAAGCACTTTCACTCATAATGAGAGAAAATGCCTAATTAGTAGATAGTCGTTTTTGGGTTCCAACATTTTCTAATAAAAACGTGGAAAAAACTATTCTTCTGCCTCTTCTGGAGCTGCCGTGATGATTACCTTAAGTTTGGTTACACGACCATCCTTAACCTTATCATTGATAAATTCGAGGTGTTTGTCCTTGTTGATAACTGAATAGTGTTCCTTGACTTCTTGAGTAGGAATGGCTCCCACACCAGTCAAATAATAACCTGCGATAGTATCAACGTCATCACTCTCAAGTTCTGTATCAAAATGTTCATTGAAGTCGTTAAGAGTCATAGCACCCTCGACAATATAGGTATTCTCGCCAATTTCACGAACTTCAATACTAGATTTATCTGTTTCGTCGTCAATCTCACCAACGATTTCTTCCAAAAGGTCCTCGAAGGTAACAAGACCAGCAACGCCACCGTATTCATCAAGCAAGATAGCCATCTGATTATTGGTGTTACGAAAGGCCGCCAAGAGATCATTAACGAAGATAGTCTCTGGAACAAAGAGAGGTTCATTCATAATTCGACGAAGTTTGATATTTTCGAAACCAAGTTCGAAACCTGCTTTTAGAAGGTTTTTGGTATGAACGACACCGATAATCTTATCCTTGTCGTCTTCGTAAACAGGAATACGAGAGAAACTTTCCTTGAGAATAGCTTGGATATTTTCTTGAGTATTGTCTTCAATATCAATCATGAAGGCGTCTGTACGAGGGACCATAACCTCACGCGCCATCAATTCATCAAGAGAGAATACCCCTTGGAGCATTTCAATTTCTTCAGCCTCAAGTGTATCCTCACTCTTTGTCAACATGTACTCAATCTCATCACGTGTCATCTGTTCATCTGCATCATCAAAGGTCGCAGGTGTCAAACGAGACAAAAGATTGGTTGACGCCGAAAGAATCCAAACAAAGGGACTAACAATCTTACCTGTAACAATAATGACAGGTGCCGAGTAGATGGCTAGATTTTCCTTGAGATTCATAGCGATACGTTTTGGATAAAGTTCCCCAAAAACGATAGAGATATAGGTCAAGACAACCAAAGAAATCATGCTACCCGCTGTCTTAGCCCAAGCCGCATGACCAAACCAAGTCGCTATCACTGCACCTAGTGACGCAGAGAGACTGGCCCCCTGTAAGAGGCTAATAAAGGTAATACCAACTTGGATAGTTGATAGGAAGTTGTTTGGATTTTCAAGAACCTTGAGTAGGCGAATAAATTTCTTATCGCCTTCTTCTGCCTTTTGCTCTACACGTGAGCGGTTAAGTGATACGAGAGCCATCTCAGATGCTGAGAAAAAGGCTGTAAGCAAGGTTAAAATTAGTAGTAAAATAGATTGAAATAATAAGGACTGACCACTAGAGTCTTCCATTTTTTCTTCTCCTCTAAAAAAAATTCTGACTTTTATTATACCATAATTTCCCAATAAAGGCGTCTATTTTATGCTATAATTAGGGTAATTTATCATCAAAGGAGAGACTTATGTCACTTATACGATTAGAAAATGTCAGCTTGGTCCGCCAAGGAAAAACACTTTTATCTGACCTTAACTGGACAGTTGAAAAAGGACAAACCTGGGCTATCCTAGGACTTAACGGTGCTGGAAAATCAACCCTCTTACGTTTGTTGACAGCTGAATTTTTCCCTTCTGAAGGGAAGGCTGAGATACTAGGCTACACCTTTGGTAATGGAGACATCACAGGTCTTCGTCAACACATCGGTATCGTCAGTTCCTTTATCACTGAGCGTCTACCTCAACATATGACTGCTGAAAAAATCGTCCTTACCGGTAAGTACAAGAGCTCAATCCTCTACAAAGCCTATGGAGACAAAGAGCTACAAGAAGCCAAGGATATGCTAACTTCACTTGGTGCTGGAGATTTGATTGGTCGTAAATACCGTGGTCTCTCTCAGGGAGAAAAGCAAATCTGTTTAATTGCTCGTAGTCTGATGGAAGATCCCGACATCATCATCCTTGACGAAGCAACTGTGGGCTTGGATCTCTTTGCCCGCGAAAAGCTCTTACGTCAGATTGACCGTATCACCTCGCTTCCTCACGCACCACTGGTCCTTTACGTCACCCACCATGCTGAAGAAATCACTGAAAAAATGGACCACATCCTCCTACTCCGTCAAGGAAAAATCGTGGCACAAGGACCAAAAAATGATATCATCACACCGGAAGTTTTAGCTGACTTCTACCAAAATCCTGTTCAAATTATTCCAATTGATGACCATCGTTTTTACATTAACCCTCTTCTATAAAAATCGCTCAAAGAAACAAGTCCCCTAGACATTATCTGGGGGACTTGTTCTTTTATCACTACTCCTCTTTTATTTTCGATACGCCATACAAAATTAAGGCTGGAACGATGAGCTGTTCTATAGAAAAATATGAAAAAGAAGCCAAAATCTTTCTTGGCTTCTTTTTGTGATAACATTCATTGCTTAAGCTCGACCTCGAGCCAGATTAATCATATCATAGGTTAACGTGTTGCTAGTTTCTTTGAGAGAGTAATCCTCCAAAGTATTGACTTCCTTACGAAGCTGCTTGGCATAACGGCTAGAGATAAGTTCAGCCTGCTCGTACTCGTTGATAACCTTACGTTCCAAATAGTAGCCTCGCAACATTTCATCAATATTGTCTGGATGAAGGTGGGTGATAACCCGCTCAACAAAGGCACCTGATTGAATAATCTCAGCCTCTTGAAGGCGACTGCGTTTCAGATAAGACAAGAGATCTGAATGATAAACACCTTCCAGATTACTCAGGGCTTCCAAAATCTGCTCAGTATTTGTCAAATAGAGCTCAGTCATATGGTCGCGGTTTTCTTCCGTCAACCTAGGACCTCTTCTAGTTTCATCCTGATCAATACGAAACTTGAAAGTAAGAGCTAAGTGTAACAATCTACGAAGGCCACGCACAAAGACAGCTAGGGCGTAAGAAAGGCTAGAGACAAAACCACGGTTGATACGACGTTCCAAGCCCTTGATATAACGTTGGTAGAGATTGTATTCGAGTTCTGAAATCTTACCCTTCTTGTAGGCATATTCCAGACCCTCACTCTCAATTTCCATAATCATTACTCGGATATTGGCCAACTCTTCTTTGACATCATTTGATTCCTGCTCCAAGATTAAATCTTCCAAGCGTTGATTGTAGTTGTCAATAGTAGCATAGACAGCCCCTTGATTGGTAGACTGTTTTAGATCTTTTTCCAACTCATCGACCACATCATTGAGAATGGCAATCTGCATATAATGGTTGGTCGTGTGCGCTGGTCCAGTCGCTAGCTTAGGTAGGACTAAAATCCCTGTTAAGAAGCTCAGCAAGGTCACACCCGCTACCGTAAAGAGTAAAAGACTATGTTCCAGAGCAGTCATATTGGCAACCGGAAGCAAAAGGATGGTTGCAATGGAAACCGTTCCTTTAACACCTGAAAAGGTTAACAGAGTAGCACCCTTCCAGATTTTTTTTAGTGATCGTTTGGCCCTCCAAGCTCTTTGGGCAAATACCGCACTAATCATAACAAAACGAATGCCAAACATGGTCGCTGTTAAAAGGACGATAGCAAGCAGCATCCAGAGATTATCGTAGGTACTGCTACGCAGCACTGGCGTTGCTAGAGTTGGAAGTTCTGTCCCCAAGAGGAAAAATACCATGCCATTAAGCATAAAGGTAATGGTTCCCCAAATCGTATGGGAAACGTTATCCAGCTTGGCATCAAAAACGGTGATTTTTTTAAAGCGACTGGCAAGCGAAATCCCTGCTACGACAACAGCAATAATTCCAGAAGCATGAATTTCCTCGGCTACAAAGTAAGAGGAGATTGGTAGTACCAGCTCTAGTAAGAGAGCACCTGTGACATCTGCAGCATCCATATTGTCCAAAATGGTTAAAAAGAGACGATTAAATAAGGCTGTAATCAAGCCAACTAAAAAACCACCAAGCACAGAAATAACCAAATTCCAGCTCGCACCAAGGAGGGAAAAAGCACCTGTTGTCAAGGCAGTCACTGCCACCTGAAAGGCGACCAAGCCAGAGGCATCGTTCAGAAGACCCTCACCCTGCAAAATATAGCTAATCCACTTTGGAAAACTGAAGCGTTTGGAAATAGCGGAATAGGCAACCAAATCCGTTGGCCCAAGGGCGGCACCAATGGCTAGACAGGCAGATAAGGGGACCGAAGCAGGCAAGACGGCCTTAGCAAGATAACCGATTCCCAAGGTAGACACAAAGATAACTGGAAAAATCAAAAATAGAATAAGTTTCCAGTTACGTAGAATACTGGTGATATCACTTTCTTCACCCTCACGAAACAGCAAGGGAGCAATAATGAAAGCTAGAAAAAGTTCCGTTTCAAGCTCGAAAGCACGTTCCTTAAAAAGAAAACCGATACCCACTCCAAAAATAATTTGAATCAAAGGTAGGGGAAGACGCGGAAAGACACGATTGATAACGTTCGATAAAATCAAGCTAAAAAGAAGAACAAGCAAAGCTAATGATAAATGCATAGCTCCTCCTACCCTTCCTTATGACAACAGTTTGAGAATAGTTCTTTTTGCTTACTAATTTTTTTATCAATGGCAGTGACATCTTCTTTGGCCAAAAGTTTATGGCAACGTTCAACCTCAAGACTAGCTAACTTTTTCTTAATTTTAGCCGTTTTACGATTATCAACCTTTTTTAAAGTATCCTCGGCACTTTGCTTGTCTATATATTTGGCCTGCATATCTGCAAGCTTTTCTTTAATATCTGTAATCATTGTAATTTCTCCAACATCACCAAAAATGGTGGGGTATTAATTTGATTAAGGGGTTGGTAAAGCATGGCTGTAAAATCACGCTGGTCCAAACCGATAACGTACTCAAGCACAGCATCCTTCTCCATATCGCCGCCATCATGACCATAGTAAATCATAATAGCTAAACGACCACCCACCTCTAGACGGTCAAGAATTTTCTCAATGGCCTCAAGAGTCGTGTGGGGCTTAGTAATAACACTCTTATCTGCAGATGGCAGATAGCCCAGATTGAAAATAGCTGCACGAATCGGTTCCGTGACATAACGGTCCAGATTTTCATGACCATCTAAAATGAGTTCCGCATTTTCAATTCCCAGGTCCGACAAGCGTTGACTGGTCTTTTCAAGCGCCTGCTCCTGCACGTCAAAGGCATAAACCTTCTTGGCAAGGCCAGCCAGAAAGGCTGTGTCATTGCCGTTTCCCATGGTTGCATCGACAGCAACACTCTCATCATCCAGCACTTCTGCTAGAAAGTCATGAGACAGATGAATTGGTCGTTTAATCATGCTTTTTCCTCCTTCTCGTTAGCTACTTTGCACCCTTGCCATGAGTCACGACGTTCCATCTCTTTGTCAATGGC
>ENA-OVGM01001204-OVGM01001204.1-human-gut-metagenome-genome-assembly--contig:-NODE-1204-length-22283-cov-21.231600_pt1 | contig 22283 bp, 19 predicted proteins | sample MGYA00237773_ERZ505425 | MGnify/ENA primary metagenome ERZ505425 (study PRJEB26158, sample SAMN06016407) | human gut metagenome | biome: human gut; feature: ankylosing spondylitis patient; material... | reverse complement strand
CCTGCTCGCTGTCGCAGGGCTCGAAGTTGATGATAACATCACCGAACTGGCCGTGGCCGCCGGTCTGCTTCTTATGGCGTCCCTGTTTCTGGCAAGCCTTGCGGATGGACTCGCGGTAGGCGATGCGGGGAGCTTCCAGACCGATCTCCACGCCGAACTTGTTCTTCAGCTTGGCCTTGACCACATCCAGATGCTGCTCGCCCAAGCCGCCGATGACCTGCTGATGGGTCTCGGCGTTATTGATGTAGCACAGGGTGGGGTCCTCTTCCATCAGGCGTGCCAGTGCGCTGGAGATCTTGCCCTCGTCACCCTTCTTGGCCACGGTAACAGCCATAAACAGGCTGGGCTTGGGGAATACAGGTGCGGGCAGCTTGACCACGCGGTCTGCATCGCACAGAGTATCGCCGGTCTTTGCGCTCACCAGCTTTGCCACTGCGCCGATATCGCCGGCACCGATGCCGTCGTTCTCCATCTGCTTCTTGCCAAGGACGGTCAGGGGCTTCGTGATCTTTTCCACCTCGCCGGTGCGGGCGTTGGTCAGCGGTTCGCCTGCGGTCACCTTGCCGCTGATGACCCGCAGATAGCTCAGCTTGCCCACGAACGGGTCAGCCACGGTCTTAAAGACGTAGGCGGCAGTGGGTTCGTCCTCGGTGCAGTGCAGCTCCACCGGCTCGCCGTTGGCATCCTCAGCCAGCGTGCTGGCCTCGTGCTCCGGGCTGGGCAGCAGCTTGTGCATATTGAACAGCAGCATATCCAGTGCCTGCATATTCACGGCGCTGCCGCAGAACACGGGGGTGATCAGGCCGTCCTTAACGCCCTTGCGCATACCCTCCACGATTTCCTCGGTGGTAAAGGGCTCGCCGCCAAAGAACTTTTCCATCAGCTCATCATCGGTTTCCGCAATGGCCTCGCTCATGGCCTCGATCAGGCCCTGGAAGCGGTGGCCGATATCCGGCAGGTCTACCTGGATCTGCTTGCCGCTCTCGTACTTGAAGGCCTTCTGGCTGAACAGGTTGATGTACACGGGGGTGCCGTCGTCCAGCTTTGCAGGCACGACACAGGGGCAGACGGTGGAGCCGAAGCGGATCTTCATATCCTCAAGGATCTTGAAGTAGTTGGCGTTTTCCAGATCGCACTTGGAGACGAACACCATGGTGGCCTTGCCGTTCTTGCGCGCCAGCTGGAACGCCTTTTCTGCGCCCACGGTAACGCCGCTGCGGCCGGACACGCACACCAGCACGCTCTCGGCGGCGCGGATGCCCTCGTACTCGCCTGCTTCAAAGTCGAACAGACCCGGTGCATCGATCAGGTTGTACTTGATGCCCTCGTACTCCACCGGCACAACGGACGCCGACAGGCTGGCCTTGCGCTTTGCTTCCTCGGGATCAAAGTCCGAAATCGTGGTGCCGTCCTCAACCCGGCCCATACGCTCGGCAGCGCCCGAAAAATAGACCAGTGCTTCGGTCAGCGTGGTCTTGCCGCTGCCGGCATGGCCGGCAATCAGAATATTGCGGATGTTGTTGCTTGCGTATTTCATATCGGTTTTTCCCTCATTTCCGCCGCACGGAGCATTCTCTCCGTTTTTGTGGCATATTTTACAAAGATAATACCACACTTAAAACGATTTTTAAATATATCGTTTCAAATTTTAGCAAAAGCGCCTGCCAAACTTCCGGGCACTGTTTTGTGCAAGTTGACATTTGGGTGTAAAACAGCCGGGCAGAAAAAGCAGAACTCCCGGCAGCGCGTACAGGCGCGAAACCGGGAGTTTTCGTTGCAAATATGCGGGTTTTGTGATATGCTGTAAGTGCCGCTTCGGCGGTAAGGGCGTTGATTGCATAATCGGTGGTCTAGCTCCTTCCGGCTGCGCGCCAGAGGGGGACGAAAAATTTTTTGCTTCCCCTGACGCGAAAGCGGAAAGGGTGGATGCCTCATGACGTTTGAACAGGTCGTGCTGTTGCTCACGCTTCTTGGCGGAGCAATCTACATTACCTTCGAGATCACATGGACGATTTCCAACGGCAAAAAGAAATGACCGCTCATGCCCTCAGAAAGCAAGCGGTCATTCTTTACGACTGATTAGCCGGATGAGGAGCTGACCATTGCAGTCAGCGCTCTTTCTATTCGTAGTATAGTCTATTTTTCCGGGTTTGTCAAGCCGCAGACCCGCCGGAAGAGGCAGGAGGTTTTACGCGATGAAGCGCGAGGATTATATCAACTGGGACGAATATTTTATGGGCATTGCGCTGCTTACCGCCATGCGCTCCAAGGACCCCAACAGTCAGGTGGGTGCGTGCATCGTAAGCCCGGAAAATAAGATCCTTTCCTTAGGCTACAACGGGATGCCCATGGGCTGCAGCGATGACGAGATGCCTTGGGAGCGGGAGGGAGCCCCCCTGCAGACCAAGTATATGTACGTCTGCCACGCCGAGTTGAACGCCATCCTCAACAGTGCCCACAACAACCTGAAGGGTGCCCGGGTGTATGTGACCCTGTTTCCCTGCAACGAGTGCACCAAGGCCATCATCCAGTCCGGCATTGCCGAGGTGGTGTACTACGGCGACAAGTACCACGACAGCGATTCCAGCATTGCGGCGCGGTTCATGTTCGAGCACGCCGGTGTCCGGCTGACCCCCTATAAGCCCACCGGACGCCGGGTGGAGCTGGAGCTGTAAGCTCCCTCTTGACCTTCCCGATGCAACGTATTATAATAGAATCACAGGTTGAATAAATATTCAATAGCACTTGCATAGAGAGGGAAATATACAATGGAACTGAAAAATCGCAGCTTTTTGAAGCTATTGGACTACACCCCTGCCGAGATCGGGCAGCTGCTGGAGCTGGCCGCTGACCTGAAGGCCAAAAAGAAGGCCGGTATCCGTCACGACCAGCTGCGGGGCAAAAACATTGCCCTGATCTTTGAAAAGACCTCTACCCGCACCCGCTGCAGCTTTGAGGTGGCCGCCCACGATCTGGGCATGGAAGTGACCTATCTGGACCCCTCCGGCAGCCAGATCGGCAAAAAGGAGTCCATCGCCGACACCGCCCGAGTGCTGGGACGGATGTTTGACGGCATCGAGTATCGGGGCTACGGCCAGCAGATCGTGGAAGAGCTGGCGCACTACGCTGGTGTTCCGGTGTGGAACGGTCTGACCAACGAGTTCCACCCCACTCAGATCTTAGCCGATTTCCTCACCATTCAGGAGCATTTCGGTCATCTGAAGGGCATCCACTTCGTTTACTTCGGCGACGCCCGCTACAACATGGGCAACAGCCTGATGGTGGGCTGCGCCAAGATGGGCTTACACTTTACCGCCTGCGCACCTAAAAAGTACCAGCCGGATGCCGCACTGGTGGAGCAGTGTCAGGCCATTGCCGCCCAGACCGGGGCGACCCTCTCCTTTGAGGAGGATCCCGTCAAGGCAGCAAAGGGCGCGGACGTGCTGTACACCGATGTGTGGGTGTCCATGGGTGAGCCGGTTGAGGTGTGGGCAGAGCGCATCCACGATCTGGCCCCCTACCAGATCAATCAGGATCTGATGAATATTGCAGGCCCGGATGCAGTATTTATGCACTGTCTGCCCGCCTACCACGACCACAAGACCACCGTGGGCAAGGAGATGGGCGAACGCTTTGGCCGCGACGCCATGGAGGTGACCGACGAGGTATTCGAAGGCCCCCAGAGCATCGTGTTTGACGAGGCCGAGAACCGGATGCACACCATCAAGGCGGTCATGGCAGCCACCTTGGGATATCAGGAATAAAGAGATAAGCCCGGAAGGTTCGCAGACCCTCCGGGCTTATTCTATCTGAAAATAATTTTCCGCTTAGCGATCATTCCGAAACTGCATTCTGCAGTTTCAGCACGCCTGCCTGCGTCAGGCGCTTACGCAGCAGCGCACCCACGATGCAGGACACCACGATCTTTGCAAGATCCAGCGCAATAAAGGGGTAGACGCAGACGGTCAGCGCATAGCCCAGCTCGCACTGCATCTGGAACACGAACCATGCCGTGCCCAACACATAGCAGGCGGCATCGCCCAGCACCAGACCCACAGCGGAGATCACCGGGTTGCCCTTGCTCTTTTCAATGAACATCCCGCCGATGAAAGCCAGCAGCAGATAGCCCACCAGATAACCGCCGGTAGGGCCTGCCAGCTTGGCAAGGCCGGCACCGTAGCCGGAGAACACCGGAATACCGATGGCGCCCAGTACCAGATAGATGACCACGCTCAGGGTGCCGAACTTCGGTCCAAGCAGCCATGCGGTCAGGCAGATAACAAAGTTTGCCAGTGAGATGGGCACGGCTCCGATGGGCACGGTCAGCGGGCCCAGCACGCACAGCACGGCAGCCATCACCGCAGTGACAGCCATCTGGTAGGTAGTCAGTTTTTTGTCTTTCATGGTCAGTTTCCCCTCTGTTTTTTCGTTTTGTAAGGCATCTGTGCCCGAGTATACCTCACCGGTGCGCCGCAGGTCAACGGAAAAGTTTGCAAAGGGTTTACAATCAACAGATATATTGTAATCCGTCGAAAAATATGATATTCTAAGAATACGGCGCTGATTGCATAATCGGTGGTCATGCTTTCCCATCCCGCAGCACTGCTTCTTCCTGTACATGGAACGAACCAGCGGCTTATGGGAGGAGAACTTTTTTGAGCCAAGCCTCCCCAAGCCCTGAAGGCGAAGGGAGGGATGTCAGATGGATCTGTCGGAGATGCTGAACCTGCTGATGGTCATTCTTACGCTGTTGGGATTGATCATTGAGGTAATTCGCCTGACCCTTGAGGTCATGGATAAAGCTTCGCAGAAGAAAAACGATGACAACAAAAAAGATTGACCGCCCCAGTCTACCAAACTAGCGGTCAATCTTTTTGACTAATGCTGGATGGAAAGCTGACCTTTGCAGTCAGCGCCCCTTCTGTTTATAGTATAATCGCACCATCGTGTTTTGTCAAGGAGGTTCCCATGGGTGGAGGTCATGTATCGCGGCCGGATTTCGGGATGCCGCAGCCGGATGCTGCGTACCCGCTGACCGAGTTCTATCTGTTGGCGCAGCAGGCGCTGGAAAAAAGCGGCAGCTTTATGCTGCCCGCCCTCTACGCAGGGCTGCAAGCCCCTGCCCGGCGCATCTACCGGGAGGAAGCCGCCGGGTATTTACAGCTTGCGGCTGCTCCGGCAGAGGGCCTGACCCGGCTGCTCTCCCCTGCCCGGATGCAGCTTTTATACAGCAGCTTGCAGGTGCAACCGGACGGCGCCCCCGCCGCCCTGCTGCTGACCGAGGAGTGTACCCGCCTGACCGTGGCGGTGCAGCTGCTGCCGCCCTTTGTGTGGGAGGACCCGCTGCCGCCGCTGCCGGATGTTCCGGCGGCGCTCACCCTGCAATTGACCATGCAGGACGTGATGGCCATCGACACCGCCCCCGCCGCACTGGCGCAGAAGCTGGTGCACAGCACCGATGGCAAACGCTGGCTGCACCACCCCAAGGCCGAGACCTTTCTCTCCGAGCGGCTGGCCTTGCTGCAAAGGGTCTATAAATAAAGAAGGAGCACCCTCCCCTCTTTTACTTTCTGCGATTCCGTGGTATACTGACCGGTAAACCGGCAGGATATCCAACCCCTGTCGGAGAACGTGGACGTGCCTTGCGGTCCGGTGCGTCCGGCACACAAAAAATGGAAGGAACCGGGTTTTGTTCTGCAATAATCGGGGATGCTGAGCCGTATATTGAGTGAACGTCCCCGTGAGAACCACAAACATTCCATCGAGAAGCCCGCTTCCGGGCATCCAAGGAGAGTTTATACAATGGGACAGCTGACCAGAAACGAAGTATTTACCCTGGCGGTGCAGCGTTACAGCGACACCGTCTACCGCACTGCGGTGCATAATTGCCGCTGCACAGCCGATGCTGAGGATGTGGTGCAGGATGTATTTGAAAAACTGCTGCACTACAACGGCATCTTTGAGAGTGAGGAGCATCTCAAAGCATGGCTGCTGCGGGTGGCCATCAACCGCTGCCGGGACCTGACCCGCGCCGCCCACCAAAAGGATACCGAGCTGGACGAGAACCTGCCTGCCCCTGATGTCCTTGCGGAGGACGGCAGCGTGCTGGATGCCATCCGCACGCTGCCGGAAAACTACCGCAATGCCATCTATCTGCATTACTACGAAGGATACACTGCGGCAGAGATCGGGCGGATGATGGCAGTGCCCACAAACACGGTACTAAGCTGGCTGCGGCGCGCACGGGCACAGTTACATACGATGCTGAAGGAGGAGATCGAAGATGAGGTGGTATGAATATAAGATGGAGGTCGATGACCTGACTGCCCCGGACGATCTGAAAGCAAAGTTGCTCGCCATGACCGACACCCTGACCGCGGAGGAAAAGGCTGAACCCATGATGGCTGCCCCTGCCCCGCAGACCGCTGCACCCGCAGCACCCCTGAACACCGAAGCCAAGAAGAAAAAGCCCATCCACTTCCCGGTAAAGCAGCTGGGCACGCTGGCTGCCTGTCTGGCCGTGTGCGTGCTGGGTTACAGCACCCTGCATCTGGGCATCGGAATGGGCAACGCAAAAAGCAGCGCACCCGCTCTGTACGCAGCCGAGGGCGCTGCCGACAGCTCCGCTGCCTCTGTGGCAGCGGGCGGGTTTGATCTCCAGCACGCCGCACTGGACAGCACCCCCGAGGCGGTGAATTACAGTCTGGATGCAGACGACCGCTCTCTGGAAACGGAGTACAGCGGCGCCGGCAACACCGAGGCTGCTGCGCCTGCGGTGGACAGTGCCAAGATCATCTACACCGCCAATCTGACGCTGGAAAGCAAGGATTACGAAGCGGCCCGCAGTGCACTGGACAGCGCTCTTGCCGAGGCGGGCGGCTATCTGGAATCCAGCAGCGAGTACACGCGCACCGGTTCCAGCCGCTCCGTAAGCCTGACCTACCGGGTGCCGCAGGCCAACTACCAGAGCTTTCTGGATGCTGTGGCCGCTGCCGGTAATGTGACCTACCGCAGCCAGCAGGCCGATGATGTGACCACCCAGTATATGGACGTGTCCGCGCGGCTTTCTAATCTGCAGGCACAGCGCACCCGCTTACAGCAGCTGCAGGCACAGGCCGAAACTCTTTCGGACTTGCTGCAGATCGAGGACTCCCTCACCGAGGTGCAGTCCCAGATCGAAAGCTGGCAGAGCCAGCTGGACTGGTACAGCGATCAGGTGCAGCAGTGCACCGTGTATATCGACCTGAACGAGGTGCAGACCTACACACCCGCCGACGAGGGCTTCTTCTCCCGCATCGGCACGGCCCTTGTCTCCGGCTGGGGCAACTTTGTGAACGGCTTGCAGCAATTTGTGGTGGCGCTGGCCTCCGTCTGGCCGCTGGCAGTGCTGGCGTGTGCCGCTGTTGCCGTGGCGCTTGCATGGCGCAAAAAGCACCCGAAGAAGTGACCCCATAGAAATTCATTTTTCCGCATAAAGGCTTCCCCGGGCCGGGGGAAGCCTTTTGTTTAACCCCGTTGAAAAAACCACCCCCTGTCCCGCCGGGCTGCTGCACCGGGAGGCAGGGGTGGTTTTGTATATTTCACAGCACTTATTACACGCCGGAATAAGCCGAGAAACCGCCGTCCACCGGCAGACAGATACCGGTGATGAAACCGGCTGCCTCATTGTTCAACAGGAACAGCAGTGCGCCCACAAGGTCTTTTTCGCTGTCGCCAAAGTGTCCCATGGGGGTGGCAGCAAGGATCTTTTTGGTGCGGTCGGTGGGGGTGCCGTCCTCGTTGAAGAGCAGCTTTGCGTTCTGCTCGCTGGCAAAGAAGCCCGGAGCGATGGCGTTGACCCGGATGCCCACCTTGCTGAAATGTACCGCCAGCCACTGGGTAAAGTTGGTCACAGCGGCCTTTGAACCGGAGTAGGCGGGGATCTTGGTCAGGGGCAGGTAGGCATTCATGCTGGAAATGTTCAGGATGTTGCAGCCCTCGCGCCCTACCATCTGCCGTGCAAAGGCCTGCGTGGGCAGCAGGGTGCCGATGAAGTTCAGGTTGAACACCATCTCCACGCCGCTTTCATCCAGGTCAAAGAAGGTGACGGTGTCGCTTTCCAGATCGGCCATCTCAAAATATTCCTTGTCCGTGTTGGCGCGGGCGTTGTTGCCGCCGGCACCGTTCACAAGGATATCGCAGGGGCCAAAGTCTGCCAGCACATCCTCTGCTACCTGCAGACAGTTGGCCTTGTTCATCACGTTGCAGGTGTAGCCCTTGGCGGTGCCGCCTTCGGCCTCGATCTCGTCCGCAAGCTCCTTGAGCTTATCCATGTTGCGGCCCAGCAGCGCCACCTTTGCGCCCGCCCGGGCCAGCGCCTTGGCAAAAATGGAGCACAGCGTGCCGCTTGCGCCGGTGACGACAGCCACCTTGCCGGTGAGATCGGTGTTCAGTACATTCTTTTCCATAACATCCTCCTGTTACAGCTGTATTCATTGGCTAGAGTATAACAGAAAAAGACGGTCTTTGCCAGAACGTTCTTATTATAAAATGGGAAAGTTTTATTCTTTTTGCCGGGCAACAAGCACGATATCCTCCGGATGCGGTGCAGACGCAATCGCGCAAAATTGCAAAAATGACCGTTTTTACCTTGAAGATCTTCTAACTCTTCCAAAGCAAAAGCAGTATGATAAAAGCATGACAAACACATGCTGACTTCGGCTGCGCTGCCCGCAGCGGGCTACACTGTTCAAGCCGCAGCGGGCTGCGCCTATGACCCACAGAGTTTTGAACAATGTGGGCATTCAGACCTGGAAACACAGCATTCCGCACCCACAATGTTCAACCCGAACGATGTGAACATTTAACGTAGGACAGTTTCTTTTTGCACACTGATCAAATATAAAAAGTTATAATAATATTCTACACTGTTCACGCTGCACAATGTGCAACAGCGGCGGCGCTTCCCACTTTGATGTGAACACAAAAAAACAGGTTGAATTTAAAAAATTCAACCTGCTTGGTGGTTGCGGGGGCCGGATTTGAACCAACGACCTTCGGGTTATGAGCCCGACGAGCTACCAGACTGCTCCACCCCGCGATATTTACTTTTTCGCTTTTCAGCGGCTCTCGCTGACTGCTCAAGTATAATACCACAGAGCGGGTAGAATGTCAACCCTTTTTGAGAAAAATTTTCGTATTCTCCTGCCGCAGCTTTTAACGCACCATTGTCCGGTGCTGTGCGCGGTATGCGGCAGGGGTGATGCCGTACAGACGGCGGAAGGTTTTCAGGAAGCTGCTGTAATCCGGAAAGCCGCTTTCGGTGCAGGCATTCAGGACGGAAACGCCCTCTTCCAGCGCCTTGCGGCAGTGCTGCATCCGCAGATAGATCAGGTAGTTGTGGATACTCTCCATGGTGCACTCCTTGAACGCACGGGAAAGGTGCTCCCGGCTGGCGTAAAGCTCTTGCGCCAGCTGCGCGGTGGTAAGGGTCGGGTCCTGATAATGGGTCTGAAGGTAGGCCACCGCGCGCGCGACCAACACACTGGTGCTGCTGGGTGCAGTGGTCTGTCCGCTGCCGGTGGCCTGTGTGATGAGCAGCATCATTTCAGAGACCTGCGCCTCAAAAACGGTGTCCCGGATAGAGCCCGGCAGCTCCAGACTTTGCCCCATACGGACGAAAAGCCCCGCAAAATCCCACTTGCGGCAGGCTTCGCTGTCCAGCACGGTGAGCTGCTGCAGCCAGCCTGTGTTTTTCAGGTTCACGCGCCGGCAGGTGGCCTGCCAGAGGGCGTCATCGATCTGGACGACCAGACGATCCGACTGGTCATCATCAATGTTGAAGTTGCCGGAGTGGTAGACCTGAGAGGGAAAGTAGACCAGCTCCCCCACATGGACCAGATATACGTTACCGTCCACCGAGTAGCGTACCGTGCTGCCGCCGATGGGAAGCACCAGCTCGTGATACGGGTGGGAGTGCACCACAGACTGCTTGTTTTCCCGGTTCGTGTACCATGTGACCAGAAGCCGGGTGTCGCGCAGCCCCATCCGCGCCTGTGCTTCCGTAAGGACATTATCGATATAATGCGAGACACGTTCGATGCCCATAGCCGCTCCTGTTTCTTGTTAAAAAAAAAAATAAGAATCATTCTTTTACGTCTTTTTTTGCCCTAGTATATCAGTACATATCACATTTTGCAACATTTAAATCACAAAATCTGCGGAAAAACCATGTATTTTTTAGTATGATAATGGCGCAAGGAGACGATATTGACCAAATGCACAAAGCTGATTCAATTTTTTTGTGCTTATTAACAAATGTATTGGTTGCATTTCGTGATGGTTCCATCCCGTTTTTCCATCCAGATCAGATTGATGATGAGGTGCACGATGAAAAAGATCATTTCCGTTACGCAAGAGCATCCCATGGTAGCGCTTGCATCGGATATTACCTATATGCAGAAGTCGTTCTGGTGCGGCTGCTCCGCTTACCCGCTCAAACTCAGCTTCATGCGGGCGCGGCATCGATACGCATTTGATCCGGAACATGAGAACTACCCCTGCATTGTGTTCGTCTGCGGCGGTGCGTGGGAAAAGGTGGATCGCAATGTCTGGATGCCTAATCTGGCGTACTACTGCCAGAAGGGCTATGCGGTGGCCAGCGTGGATTACAGTTGCCTGCCGGTAACGGTGCATCCGGAACAGGTTACCGAGATCAAAACAGCTATTCGCTTCCTGCGGGCGCATGCGGCCGAATTCCGTATCGACCCGGAACGGATCGCCGTCATGGGCGAAAGCGCCGGAGCCTATCTGGCAGCGCTGACCGGCCTGACCGGCGACGAGAAAGAATATCGGAATGCGTATTATCCGGAGCAGTCGGATGCTGTGCGCGCTGTGTGCACCTGGTATGCGCCAACGGATATCCACCGCATGAATACCGACATGGTGCATATGCAGATCAGGGATTTCCCGGTGCTTCCTTCGCTGGTAAAGCAGAGCGCACCGCCATTTCTGATGCTGCACGGTGCAGCTGACAGCACGGTGCCTTCTCAGCAGTCCGAAATGCTGTACGAAGCGCTCCAGAACGCAAAGGTGGAAAGCGATCTGATTCTACTGGAGGGTGCGGAGCATGCAGACTATATGTTCCAGCAGCCTTCTGTCAAAGAACTGGTCTGTGACTTTATGGATCGGCATTTGAAATAAGGGAGAAACCGGATGCAAAGCTCGAAAAACCATTTTGAGGCCGCGGTTCTGTTCGACCGAGCCACGATCCTGCGGATGTTCCGGATAGAATACTATGCTTTTGAGCGTTTGCAGCTGCTCACGCGCCTGCTGATCGCAGCCATTCTGCTGTTTATGGGACTGTTCGGCGGGCTGCCGCAGATTGCCACAATCCCATGCCTTGCGGTCGGTGCATGGCTGATCGTCAGTCTGGATTTTCCGAGCAAAGTCCGTGCGGAGAGAGTATTGCAGCAACAGGGAGAGCAACCGTCCAAAGTGCGGTATCGCTTCAACGATACCGGCATCTATGTGGAAAACGGTGCCCACCTGAAATACGAGCAGGTCGGGCGGCTGATTGAAGATGACGAATATTTTTATATCTTTCAGGACCGGCAGTTTGCCGTCATGGTACCCAAAACGGCGCTGCTGCCAGACAGCCCGGAACGCTTCCATAAATACATCGCCCGGCAATGCGGGATGGAGTGGAAACGCGGCGGTTCTCTTTTGATGGTGGATCGGAAGGACTTTGTCCAGATGCTGCAGGACAAGACTTCCCGCTGGTTCGGACGTTGAATGGATGGAATTGCGCCAACAGGCGCTGTCAGACATAAGAAAAAAGGGGGACACCAATATGTTTTTAACCTGTCACTATTTCAGCAAGGTGCTGATGCACAACACCGAGATCAATGTTGTGATCCCTACCCCGGAGGGTAACGAACAGATCACCGAGGCAGGCCCTGCACAGCGGTACGATTACGAGAACGGCCTGCCGGTGGTTTATCTGCTGCATGGCGCTTACGGCGACAACAGCAGCTGGGTCCGTTTCAGCAATATTGAGCGGTATGCACAGGCTCACAACATTGTGGCGGTCATGGCATCGGTGGAAAACAGCCTGTATCAGGATATGGTCCATGGCAACAAGTATTTCACCTTTATCAGTGAGGAGCTGCCCAGCTTTATCACAACGCTGTTCCCTGTGAGCAAGAAGCGGGAAGATACCTATATCTGCGGTTTCTCCATGGGCGGTTACGGCGCATGGTTTGTCGGTCTGTCCTGCCCCGAGAAGTATGGCAAGATCGCAGGTATGTCTGCTGCCATGGATGTCGCCGGGCTGGCGGACGAAGTGCAGAAGGGCAACATCGAAGCACCGTTCCCCTTCCACGACATCTTTGAGGATCCGGCTCATCTGGCTGGCAGCGACAAGGATATCTTTGAGCTGTATCGCCGCGATGCAGAAAAGGGCTGTGTGCCAGAACTGTATCAGGCCTGCGGCACGAAGGATTTTCTGTATCAGATGAACGAAGATGCCAACCGGCGTTTGACAGAGATGGGCGCAAAGATCACCTATTCGGTCACACCGGATGCCATGCACAACTGGGACTACTGGGACAGCGAGCTGCCCAAGATTCTGGACTGGATGATGCAGAAATAATCATTTCTGGAATGTTGCGCCGGAAGCGTACCGGCGAGCAGATAGAGAATACAGAAGAAGAAAAATATTTTTCAGGAGGAAACCAAGTATGAAAAAGATCAATCGTCGTGAGTTTATCCGTATGTCTGCTGTTCTGGCGGCAGCTGGCGCTCTGACTGCCTGTGGCGGCAGCAAATCCGGTTCCACCGCTGGTTCCGGTGCTGGTGCTTCTGCAGAGGGCGTGAAGGGCCTGACCCTGAAGCTGAGCCACAATGCCAACGAGCAGCACCTGATCCACAAGGCTATGACTCAGTTTGCCAACGAGGTCAACGAAAAGACCAACGGTGACATCAAGATCGAGGTCTACCCCAACGCAACGCTGGGCGGCGAGAAGGATAACCTGGAGCAGATGGGCATCGGCGCTCTGGATATGGCTAAGGTGTCTGCTGCTTCTCTGGAAACCTTTGCTCCCGTCTACGAGGCATTCTCTGTTCCCTATATCTTCAACAACCGCGATCACTTCTACGGCTTCATGGACAGCGATCAGGCCAAGGAAGTTTTCCACTCCACCGAAGCTCAGGGCTTCATCGCTCTGACCTGGCTGGACTCCGGCACGCGCTCCTTCTACACCGTCAAGACCCCGGTTATGACCCCGGCTGATCTGAAGGGCCTGAAGATCCGTACCATGGATTCTCCCATGGCGATCGAAATGATGAACTGCTTTGGCGGCTCCGCAACGGCTATGCCGATCAGTGATGTCTACACTGCAATGCAGTCCGGTGTTATCGATGGTGCAGAGAACAATGAAACCGCTCTGACCGTCGGCGGCCACGGCGAAGTGGCAAAGTGCTACAGCTACGATGAGCACACCCGCATCCCCGATATCGTCCTGATCAGCACCAAGGTCTGGAACAAGTTCTCTGCGGAGCAGCAGGAGATCGTGCAGGCTGCTGCCGACGCTGCAAAGGAGACCTACAAGGCTGACTGGCAGGCTGCGATCGAGCAGGCTGTGAAGGATGCCGAAACCAATATGGGCGTCACCTTCTATCACCCCGATTCTCTGGCTCCGTTCCAGGAGGCCGTCCAGCCCATCTACGACCGTCTGGCCAAGGAAGAGCCGGAAGTCTGGGCACTGTGCGAGAAGATCCAGGCATTCCAGGCCTGATCGTCTTGTCCTGCATCTGCGGACCCATATCATTGCATCCTTTTCCGCATAACTGCTGCCGTTGCATCCGGGCAGCAGTTATGCCATAGGAGAAGGATTCAAAAAGGAGGAAAAAACCTTGAAAAAACTGGAAAAAGGGCTCGATTTTGCCATGAGCACGATCATGTCCATCGTTATGCTGGTGTTGCTGATCTTTGGCACCTGGCAGATTTTCACCCGCTGGATTCTGAACGACCCTTCGACATTTACCGAAGAGATGCTGCGCTACCTGCTGATTTGGGCCGGTATGATCGGTGCAGCCTACTGCTTCTTCCACGATAAGCACGTCAAGCTGACGCTGCTCACTTCCAAGCTGCATGGTCCCGCACTGACTGCGGTGACGATTTTTGATGAGATTATCGTCGTTCTGTTCGTGCTGTATGTCTACGTCTACGGCGGCGGCCAGATGGTGATGCGCACCATGGCCAACGGTCAGCTGACGGCAGTTCTACGCCTGCCCATGAGCCTGATCTATGGCTGCCTGCCGGTGTCCGGCGTGTTCGTCATTCTGTCCAAGATCCTCCGCTACCTGTCGCTGTATGCGGAGTCCAAAACTGTGAAAGGGGGCAAGTAAGTCATGGGTGTCGTACAGGCAACATTGATGCTGTTCCTTATCTTCTTCGGTCTGATGTTCATGTGTGTGCCGATCTCCGTCAGTATCGGCGTTGCATCCATCTCCATCCTGCTTACCGGCTTTGATCTGAATACCCTGGCCTATATCGTGGCCCAGCGGTGTTTCTCCGGCATCGACTCGTTTGGTCTGCTTGCTCTGCCGCTCGGCATGCTGGCAGGCAGCATCATGAACAAGGGCGGCATTGCTCGCCGATTGGTCCGTCTGGCCCGCTGCTTTGTGGGTAAGATTCCCGGCTATCTGGCTGCGACCAATGTTCTGACCAATATGTTCTTCGGCGCCATTTCCGGTTCTTCTGTTGCTGCTGCTTCCGCAGTCGGCAAAATCATGGGTCCTCTGGAAAAGCAGGAAAATTATGAGGACGCTTACGCTGCGGCGATCAACATCTGCTCTGCTCCCACGGGCGTTATCATTCCCCCGTCTGGTCCGTTGATCCTGTTCTCTCTGACGGCCGGCGGCGTTTCGGTCAGCGCACTGTTTATGGCAGGCTATATCCCCGGCATCCTGCTCGGTCTGTGCGTCATGGCAGTTGCGATCATCATTGCAAAGAAAAAGGGTTACACCGGCTCTACCGTGAAAGAGGACGCCTCTACCCTGAAGATCTTCCTGGATGCGATCCCCTGCATTCTGATGATGGTCATTGTTATGGGCGGCATCCTGCTGGGTTGGTTTACCGCTACCGAGGCTGGTATCGTGGCCTGCCTGTACTGCATTGTATTGGGCTTCCTGTACCGCGAACTGACCGTCAAGCAGCTGTGGAACCTGATGAGCGAGTGCATGATGGATACTGCTGTGATCCTGTTCCTGATTGCTGCATCCAATATCATGAGCTACGCAATGAGTTATACCGGCATTCCTGCCGCACTGAGCGCAATGCTTATGAGCATTACGGACAATAAGTATATCCTGCTGCTGATCATGAACGTGTTCCTGCTGGTTCTGGGTATGTTCCTGGATCTGACCCCTGCTGTTCTGATCTTTACCCCGATCTTCCTGCCCATCGCCACCGGCTTTGGCATGAATCCGGTTCATTTCGGTGTGATGCTGATTCTGAACCTGGCAATCGGTTCGGTCACGCCGCCCGTTGGTTCGGTTCTGTTCGTTGGCTGTAATGTTGCCAATGTTACGATGGAGGAAGTTACAAAGTACATTGTGCCCACCTTCGTTGCGATGGTAGTTGCTTTGATGTTGGTCACATACATTCCGGCACTGACCTTGTTCATCCCGCAGCTTGCAGGTTTGATCTGATCTTCATCAGAATTTTATAATTGCTTTCATGCCTCCTGAACTTCTTGAATATGGCCATGCTATATTGGGAGAACAGGGGGCATTTTTTTATCAAAAATCAACTGAGAGGAGTAAAAGCCATGGAGATCTGCTCCCGTTTTACCGGCATGGAGCGCAAGAACGGCGCTTTCCTGCTGCATACTGATAACGCTGATGTCAAGGTCTGCTTTGTGACCGATGAGATCGTCCGCGTCCGCGCAAGCTTTGACCACGAGCTGGCAGAGGAGTCCTATGTTCTGATGACCACCGCATGGGAGGATCGGATGGACGCGCTGTTCAAGGGTGAGCGTGCCCGTGTGGAACCCTTTGCCGCACAGGTCACCGAGGATGACCGCACCCTCACCTTTGCCACCGGCAAGGTGACGCTGGTGGTGGACAAAGACCCCATCAACTTCAAGCTACTGGCTGCCGATGGCTCCGAGCTGTACAGCACCCTGCCCGGCAACCCCTTCGTCAAGGACGCCAACAACCGCGTGGTGGCTTACAGCCGGATGAAGGAGGACGACTGCTTCTACGGCTTTGGCGAAAAGAGCGGCCTGCTGGATAAGAACAAGACCTTCCAGCGGGAGCGCGCCACCGACGCCATGGGCTACGATGCCGAGAAGATGGATACCCTTTACAAGCACATCCCCTTCTACATCCGTCTGGACCGAGACACCCACAAGGCTGTGGGCGTGTTCTACCACAACTTCTACGAGTCCGTGTTCAACATGGGCTGCGAAAAGAGCAACTACTGGCCCCGCTACACCTATTTTCAGGCAGACGGCGGCGATCTGGACTGCTTCCTGATCGGCGGCGACACCATCGCCCGCATCGTGGACAACTACACCCTGCTGACCGGCCGTCCGGCACTGCTGCCCAAGCGTGCGCTGGGCTATCAGGGCTCCAGTATGTACTACCCCGAGCTGGAAAAGGACAGTGATGATGCTGTGCTGGGCTTTATCGACACCATCAAGGAAGAGGGCTTCCCCATCGATGGCTTCCACCTGTCCAGCGGCTATACCAGCCAGAACAACAAGCGCTGCGTCTTTACATGGAACACCGACCGCTTCAAGGATCCCAGCGGCTACTTCCACGCCATGAACGAAAAGCACGCCCAGAACGTGCCCAACGTCAAACCCGGCATCCTGCTGTGCCATCCCCGCTTTGATGAGTTTGTGCAGGACGGCGTCTTTGTGAAGGGCAGCAAAAACCCCGAGACCTACGGTGTCGGCAAATGGTGGGGCGGCGACGGCGCATTCTGGGACTTCACCAAGCCCGAGGGTCGTGCAGCATGGAAAAAGTACCTCACCGAGTCCGTCATTGCCGTGGGCACCGATTCCGTCTGGAACGACAACTGCGAGTACGACAGCCTGATGGACAAGGACTGTACCTGCGATTTTGACGGCAAGGGCGGCACCATCGGCCAGCTGAAGCCCCTTATGAGCACCCTGATGTGCAAGGTGGGTGCCGATGCCGTGGTGGAGCACAACACCAAAGCACGTCCCTACATGGTCTGCCGCAGCGGCAGCGCCGGCATCCAGCGCTATGCCCAGACATGGTGCGGCGATAACTACACCAGCTGGAAGAGCCTGAAGTACAATATCCCCATCATCACCGGCATGGGTCTGTCCGGCCAGCCCAACGAGGGCGCGGACGTCGGCGGCTTTGCTGGCCCCGCCCCCACCGAGGAGCTGTTCGTGCGCTGGGTGCAGAACGGCATCTTCCAGGCGCGCTTCTCCATCCACTCCGCCTCCAACGATAATACCCTCACCGAGCCGTGGATGTTCCGGGAGTCTGCGGATACCATCCGGGACGCTATCCTGCTGCGTTACCGCTTTACTCCCTATCTTTACAGCGCCGAGTACGAGGCCAGCCAGACCGGTGCACCCATCATGCGTGCTTTGGTCTACGACTTCCAGAACGACCCCAAGGTCTGGGAGGAGAGTTTCGAGTTCCTGTTCGGCCGGGATATTCTGGTGGCCAATGTTCTGGAAGAGGGTGCCAAGACCCGCACCGTCTATCTGCCCGCAGGCTGCAAGTGGTATGACTGGAACGATAAGTTCCGCTGCTATGAGGGCGGCCAGACCATCGAGGTGCCGGTCACCATGGCTACCATCCCCATGTTCGTCCGCGAGGGCGCAGTCATTGCCATGGCAGACAACCAGCTGATGACCATGGAGGGCGACCACACCACCGCTCTGCACCTCATCGTGGCACCCAAGGGCACCACCACCACGACCCTGTACGATGACGACGGCATCACCAACGATTTCAAGAGCGGCGTGTACCGCAAGACCACCATCACCACCACCGCAGGCGAGCGGGCGACCATGAACTTTGCCTCTGAGGGCAGCTACAAGGACACCGTTGAGACCGTTAAGGTGGAGATGATCGCCAAGGAGAAGAGCCCCTTCTGGGTCACGCTGGATGGCCGCAAGATCGAGCACTTCCTCAACCGCCGCAAGTTCGACGCCGCTGCCGAGGGCTGGTATTACAGCCAGAGCAAAAAGGCTGTGGAGGTCAAGTACGCCAACCCTGCCAAGGATTATGAGCTGACCGTTTCGTTTGAACAGTTTGACCTGATCGGTATGTAACACTGCACGGAGGAACCTCTTATGCTGCTGCGTAGTTTTGAATCCTTTGAAAAGACCGAAAACGGCTACCTCATTCACGGCGATGCCGCCGATGTGAAGCTGGTTTTCATGACGGACGACATCATCCGCATCCGGGTGCACTTCGACAAGGGCACCCCCATGGAGGAAGAGTCCTACACGCTGGTGACCACCGCGTGGGAGGATCGGATGGACACCCTGCTCAAGGACGAGCGCACCCGGATCACGGCGCTGGACGTCCCCTGTGCAGAGGACGAAAAGACCCTGACCTTTGAGACCGTACACGTCACCCTGAAGCTGTTCAAAAAGCCCTTCCATTTTGAGCTGTTCGATAAGTCCGGCAAGCTGATCTATCAGGATCTGCGGGAGCGCGCCTTTGAGAAAGACCAGATCGGCCGTCTGAGCCATTTTTCCAAGGTGGATCGGGAATACGACCACTTCTACGGCTTTGGCGAAAAGACCGGCCATCTGGACAAAAAGGGACGCCGCCTGCGGATGTCCCCCAAGGACGCCATCGGTCACGACCCCGAGACCGGCGACCCGATGTACAAGCACATCCCCTTCTACATCCGGGTAAATGAGCACGACCTGCGCCCGGTGGGCCTGTTCTACCACAACTCCTACGACTGCGTGTTCGACCTTGGCGAGGAGCTGTCCGGCTACTGGGAGCGCTACTGCTACTACCAGACCGACGGCGGCGACATCGACCTGTTTCTGCTGGCCGGTGCCACCCTGCCGGAGATCCTCAACGAGTACACCCTGCTGACCAGCCGCAGCGCCCTGCCCACCAAGCAGTCTCTGGGCTACTGCGCCTCCACCATGTACTACGCCGAGCTGGAAAAGAACTGCGACGAGGAGATCTACAAGGTCATCGACAAGCACGAAAAAGAGGGCGTCCTCATCGACAACTTCTGGCTGGCCTCCGGCTATTCCAGCGGCGAAAAGGACAACCTGCGCTATGTGTTCAACTGGAACTACAAGCGCTTCCCGGAGCCGGAAAAGTTCTTTGAGAACATGAACGCCCGGGGCATCAACGTCATCCCCAACCTGAAGCCCGGCATCCTGAAGCACCACCCCTACATCGATCTGTTTGAAAAGAACGATGTCTTTATCAAGACCCCGGACGGCAAGGCTCCGTACTATGGCCGCTGGTGGGGCGGTGAGGGACGCTTCTTCGACTTTACCGGCGAAGCAGGCCGCAACACATGGAAGCAGCTGCTGGAAGAGAACATCCTCAAAAAGGGCACCAAGACCGTCTGGAACGACAACTGCGAGATGGACGGCGTAGAGGACCGGGACGCCCAGTGCGACTTTGAGGGCAAAAAGGGCACCATGGCAGAGCTGAAGATCCTGCACTCCAACATGATGGCCTATACCGCCAAGCAGGCGCTGGCAGACGTGTACCCCGGCGAGCGTCCCTACATCATCAACCGCGCAGGCTACGCCGGTATCCAGCGCTACGCACAGGTGTGGGGCGGCGATAACCTGACCGACTGGCGCACCGTCAAGTTCAATATTGCCACCATTCTGGGCATGGGTCTATCCGGCTGCTCCAACATGGGCTGCGATATCGGCGGCTTTGCCGGCCCGGCTCCCGAGGCCGAGCTGCTGCTCCGCTGGCTGCAGAACGGCATCTTCCAGCCCCGCTTCTGCCTGAACTCCGCCAATAACGATAATACCGTCACCCAGCCGTGGATGTACGAGGAGAATCTGCCCTACATCCGTGCAGCCTACCAGCTGCGCTACCGCCTGCTGCCCACCCTGTACTCCCTGATGTACGAGTCCAACCAGAACGGTATGCCGGCATGGCGTCCGCTGTTCCTTGAGTTCCCGGACGACCCCAAGTGCTACACCGATAAGAACCTGACCTTTATGTTTGGCAAGAGCATTCTGGTGGCCAACGTGGTGGAAAAGGGCGCAGCTACCCGCACCATCTACCTGCCCGCAGGCTGCACCTGGTACGATATGAACGATGATCTGCGCGCATACGAGGGCGGCCAGACCATCGAGATCCCGGTCACGCTGGCAAGCATCCCTATGTTCCTGCGCGGCTCCGCTGTCGTGGTGACCACCGAGGATGTCAAGCACATCCTCAAGGACACCATGCGCCAGATCGACCTGCTGGTGGCTGCCGAGACCGACACCAGCTTTGTGCTGTACGATGACGACGGCCACACCGAGGACTACAAAAACGGCGTCTACGCCAAGACCACCATCACGGTCAAGGCCGGTGACCGCACCGACATCCGCTTTGCCACCGAGGGCAGCTACGCTTCCCCCGTGGAGCGCATGACCCTGAAGCTGGTCAGCAAGAAAAAGGGTGCCTTCTGGGTCAGCGTGGATGGGCAGCAGCTTCCCCAGTTCATCGTCCGCGATGGCTGGGAGGCCGCAGAGTCCGGCTGGTACTATAACCTGTCCGACCGCACCATCTGGGTCAAGTTCGCAAAGCCTGCCAAGCAGGACTTTACGGTGACGATCTCCACCGAAAAGTTCGACCTCATCGGTATGGCAGAGGACTAAATAAACCATTCTCTATCTTCCTTAATTCTTCTTCAGAAACGCGAAGGTCCGCGGGAAACTCCCCACGGATCTTCGCGTTTTTATAAGCTTCAGGCTTCGGTCTGCGTCTCCCGCCGTAGGATGCGGCAGACCATGAACAGGCAGTAGAACATTGCTCTGGTATTCGCCGCGCTGCATTTTGGCGTACTTGGCGCTTTTGGTCTTGATGGACATATCCCGGCTGTAATACTCGCTGATCAGATACTTGAAAGCCACATCCATACCTCCGGTATCGCCCTTGTGCTGATCGCTGTCAAAATTATCGTTGATGGAAATGAACCGGGTGTGAAACAGAGGGAACACACGCTCAATGAAATAGCCAGTCTCAATGCTGTTTCGCCCAAACCGGGAAAAGTCTTTTACGATGATGCAGTCGATCTTATTGGCCCGCACCATCTCAATCAGCTCCTGGACTTTGGGACGCTCAAAGTTTGTCCCGCTATACCCGTTGTCGATAAATTCAAGGATTTCTGCATGGGCGGACTCCGGCATGGAAGAAACAAATTCGTTCAGCGCAAGGTGCTGGTCTTCAATGCTCATACTGTCGTATTTGTAATCCTCCAGGGAAAGGCGGATATAAAGGGCAATCACATATTTCTGCACTGGCTCAGCACCTCCTCACAATGCTCAAATTCACTCTGGAAACGGAAACGAACCGTAATCCGTTTCTCTCTTGAGAGCTCTACACGGTCAATCAGTCGGTCAATTAGGGCTGCCGTCAACTGGCAATCTTCCTTGATATGCTCGGTGAGATAATTCACGGTCTGTGCCATCTGTTTTAGATTAAAAACCTTGGCCCACCGAGCATAGCCAGCACCTTTTCCGGCTTGGAGTTTTGCCTGGATGTCAACCAGCAGATTGACCTTCGGCGGATCTGCTTGCTTGACCGGCTTCCGGCAGGGCGTATGCTCCTTTTGACCGGCGAGAACGGCCAGCAGATGCTCCAGGGTGTAGTCATCGCCCAGACTGTCCAGGCGGGACACTTTGCCCCAGCCGGGGAGCTTCAAACGGTAGGATTTGCCGCGCTTGGATACTTCACAGCCGGATTCCCGGAGCAGCTTCAGCAACTCATCCAGGTCAGCAGGCTTTTGTGCCAAGGCGTTGTCAATGGCAGCACGGAGCAATTCCCGATGGGAGGGCTTCGCCTGATCACTCAGCCATTGGTCGTAACTTTTGCCGTGGGGCTTTGGGTTCTCGACAATGGACAGTCCGTTCTCAATGCAGATGGTGTCGCTCAATCGACGGACGGCTTTTGTGCTGCCCCAAAAGTTGCGGAACTTCCGGTCACAGTCCAGATTGACCGAACTCCAAATGATATGATTATGGACATGGGCTTTGTCGATGTGAGTGCAGACGATAAAGGCGTGTTTGCCCTTGGTGAACCGCTTGGCAAACTCC
>ENA-OVGM01001199-OVGM01001199.1-human-gut-metagenome-genome-assembly--contig:-NODE-1199-length-22314-cov-29.531381_pt1 | contig 22314 bp, 19 predicted proteins | sample MGYA00237773_ERZ505425 | MGnify/ENA primary metagenome ERZ505425 (study PRJEB26158, sample SAMN06016407) | human gut metagenome | biome: human gut; feature: ankylosing spondylitis patient; material... | reverse complement strand
AGCCGGGCCGCACCGTGATGGAAATGACCCTGAAAGAGGGCAAGAACCGCGAGATTCGCCGCATGTGCGAGGCCGTCGGTCTGGAAGTGGTGCGCCTGAAGCGCAACGCCGAAGGTGTGGTCAAGCTGGGCATGCTCAAGCCGGGCACCTACCGGGAGCTGACCAAGGCAGAGATCAACGGCCTGCGTTCGGCCGCCGCCAAGGGCCGCGCCCAGACCCGCAGCGCAGCACTGCAGTCCAAGGCAGCAGAACGCCGTCCCCGTGGTCCGGTGGGCAAGAGTGCCCCGAAAAAGCGGAAGTAAGCACGTTTGTAGGAGAAGGGACCCCTGTGCATGATTTTGCGCGGAGGTCCCTTTTTGCGGTTGAACATACTGCAGCGCCTACAAGTGAAGAATCGTCATATCTTCATCTGAAAAATGAGCAAAATTGATTCAAGAAGATGCGACAACAAAAATACGCGCATCACCGTCAAAAGATGAAACCGGGATTTTGCGGGAGGGGAACTGTGTGCCTGCCGGAAACAGGAGATGCTTTCGACAACAAAAGTTCATCCTCCTGAAGCAACCCTGTTCTTCGACGGAAATTGTGCTATAATACAAAAGCAACGCTTTGCCCGGCCCGGTGGGCCCGGCCTGCAGAGCAGATTGAAAACAAGGAGTTTATGGAATCATGGAAAGAGAAACCCTGAAGTCCCGCCTGGGCTTCATCCTGCTTTCCGCGGGCTGCGCCATCGGCATCGGCAACGTGTGGAAGTTCCCCTATATTGCCGGTCAGGGCGGCGGCGGCGCATTCGTGCTGTTTTATCTGGTGTTTCTGGTCATTCTGGGTCTGCCCATCATGACCATGGAGTTTGCGGTGGGCCGCGCCTCCCGCAAGAGCCCGGTGCGGGCCTATCAGGCACTGGAAAAGCCGGGCCAGAAATGGCACATCCACGGCTATCTCACCCTGATCGGTTGCTATCTGCTGATGATGTTCTACACCACGGTGGCCGGCTGGATGCTGCACTATTTCTACATGACCGCCATCGGTCAGCTGTCCGGCCTGAACGCCGAGCAGGTAGCCGGTAAGTTCACCGAGATGCTGGCCAGCCCCGGCGTGATGACCTTCTGGATGGTGTTCGTGGTGGTGCTGGGCATTCTGGTGTGCGCCAAGGGCCTGCAGAACGGTCTGGAGCGGGTGACCAAGGTCATGATGATCGCTCTGCTGGCCATCATGGTGGTGCTGGCGGTCAACAGCCTGTTCATGCCCGGCGCAAAAGAGGGCCTCAAGTTCTATCTGGTGCCTGATTTTGCCCGTATGCAGGAGGTGGGCGTGGTCAACACACTGGTGTCGGCCATGAACCAGGCCTTCTTCACCCTGAGCCTTGGCATCGGTGCCATGGCCATCTTCGGCAGTTACATCGGCAAGGAGCACTCCCTGCTGGGCGAGTCGGTCCGCATCGTGGTGCTGGACACCTTTGTGGCCATCACCGCCGGTCTGATCATCTTCCCGGCCTGCTTCACCTATGGTGTGGACCAGACCAGTGGCCCCAGCCTGATCTTCATCACTCTGCCCAACATCTTTGCCAATATGGCGCTGGGTCGTCTGTGGGGCACCCTGTTCTTCCTGTTCATGGCTTTTGCGGCCCTGTCCACGGTGCTGGCCGTGTTCGAGAACATCATCTGCTGCGGCATGGAGCTCACCGGCTGCAGCCGCAGGAAGTCCAGTCTGGTGAATCTGGTGCTCATCATTGCGCTGTCCATGCCCTGTGTGCTGGGCTATAACCTCTGGGCCTGGGACGGCTTTGCCGTGTTCGGCGGTGCCGTGCTGGACTTTGAGGACTTCCTGGTCAGCAACCTGTTCCTGCCGCTGGGCAGTCTGGTGTACCTGCTGTTCTGCGTCACCAAGTACGGCTGGGGCTGGGACAACTACAAGAAGGAAGTCAACATCGGCAAGGGCCTCAAGATGCACGACTGGATGCGCGGCTACCTGACCTACGTTCTGCCGGTCATCGTGCTGTTCATCTTTGCCTTTGGCATCTACGACAAATTCTTCGCATAAAACTGCGGCTCCTCTTATCTGGTTAAGAGGAGCCTTTTCTGACAGAAAGGAGTTCCGGATGCACATTCTTGTCTGCGACGACGATGCCGCCTTCAGCGCGAAGGTGGCGGAGTATGCGGCGACTTACTTTGAAGCGCACGAGATCCCGGTGCAGGCTACGGTCTGTTCCGACCCGGAGCAGGTGCTGGCGATCCCGGACCTGAAGCTGTACCGCATTGCATTCCTGGATGTGGACATGCCGCAGGTCAACGGCATTGCACTGGGCGGCCAGCTCCGGCACCGCAATCCGGACATCTGTCTGGTCTATGTATCGGCCTATCTGGCCTTTGCGCTGGATGGCTACAAGGTCAACGCCTACCGCTACATCCTCAAACGGGACGTCGCCAAGCAGCTGCCCAGCTGTCTGGAGGACATCTATGCGTCCATGATGCAGGCCGGTACCAAGACCCTCACCGTGCACCACAACCGCGAGAACATTCGCATCCCGCTGGACCAGATCTATTATCTGGAGAGCGAGGGCCGGGTCATCAATGTGTATGGGGACATTGCGCGGGAACATTTCTGCACCTTTTACGGCAAGCTGAAGGAGCTGCCGCCCATTCTGACCCGGAATGGTTTTTTGCAGGTGGGCCGCAGCGATGTGGTCAACCTGCAGCATGTGTGCGCCATCCGGAATTACCGGGTGCTGATGAAAAACGGCGTGGAGCTCAGCGTCAGCCGCAGCAAGTATGCGGCGGTCCGCGCGGCCTATCTGGAATGGAAGGGGCAGTTCGGTGATGAGTGACAGCCTTATCTGGACGCTGTTGGGGCATCTGGTGTGCATTGCGCAGTGGGCGGCGTTCATTCTGGTGGATTATGCCTATCTGGGCCGGGGCAGGCGGTTCCGTCACCCCTGTGTGTGGGCCGCGCTGCTGGCGCTGGCTGTGCTTGCGCTCTCGGTGCTGTGCGGTTTTGGCTTTTTCAATATCAAATCAGTGGTCAGCAATATCATCTACCTGCTGGTCATCGCGCTGCTGTTCGGCGGCACGGCAGTGGACCGGATGTCTGCCTGCATCATCAACGGCATTCTGTGCCTGCTTACCGAAAATACGGTCAGCTTTGTCTTTGCACGGCTCCATGGCATCTGCCCCGGTGAAGTCTGGCACTACAGGACCTGTCTGGCGGCACTGGTGATCTCAATTTTGCTGGTGGGCATTCTGGCAGCACGCTTTCTACGCCGGTGGAACCACTGCAGTGCGCTGGACCCGCTGCAGGCATTGCTGATGAGCTTTTTCCCGGGCGTCGTGGTGCTGCTGAACATCTTCATCATGATCTCCTCCAACCGCCGCGTGCCCACTCTGCTGGACCTGATGCTGACGGTGGGCCTGACCATTGCGGTGCTGGTGCACCTGGCCATCGTGCAGATGTTCAACGATCAGGTGGTGCAGGGGCAGGCGTCGCACTTTCAGGCCGCGCTGGAACAGCAGCGCGCAGAAGCCCTCATGGAGTCCTACACGGCACAGCGCCGCCTGACCCATGAGTTCACCAACCACATTGCCGCACTGGATGCGCTGCTCCGGCAGGGCGATCTGACCGGCGCACAGGAATACCTTTCCAGCGTGAGCAAGGTGGTGGCCGCCGGAACCACCATTCTGGACACCCACAACCCACTGCTGGACTCCCTGCTCAGCCGCAAGTATGAGGAAGCTGCGCAGCAGGGAGTGGAGCTGTACTTCGACCTGTGTGACCTCAAGGACCTGCCCTTTTGCGGCACGGACCTGGTCATCGTCATCTCCAACCTGCTGGACAATGCCATCCGGGCGGCGGCGCAGGCCAAACCGCCGGAGGTGTACCTGCGGGCGCGCAAGAACGAGGAAGAATACCTCATCTCGGTGCGCAACCGGGTGCAGAAAGACCTGGAGCTGGTGGATGGGGAGCTGCCGCGTTCCACCAAGGCAGAGCCGGGCCATGGCATGGGCCTTGTCAACGTGCGGGAGGTGCTGGACCGCTGCCGCTGCGAGTACACGCTCAGCTGCCGGGACCGCTGGTTCCGCTTTACCTGTGCGGTGCCTACCCGCAAGTTGTGACAGTTACCGATGCAGAATATGACATTTTCTCTGCAACAATAGCGTAACTCTGCTATACTGGACCCAGTAAAGGAACGCAAGGCAGTGCAGGCAGAGGTTGCGGCCGGGAGCTTTTCCGGGTTCTGCAGCATTGTGGCGTCAGGCTGCGGTGCGTGTGCAGCTGTGAAACCTTTGCTTTTGCGGGCTGTCCCGGTGGCGTGTGCCGGGCAGCGTATCCGATGGAGCTTTTGGCGGCGGTCTTTGGGGCTTTGCTGTACATAAAGGTTCGCCCGGCCTGTGCCCTGTGTGGGAACGGAGCATCGGCTGGGTCTGTGATTTATGCCGCGAGAAGCTTCATCGGAATTTTCTGAAGATCGTTGCAGCGGAAGAACAGCTGCTGCAAAATGGAAAGGCTGTTGTGCAAATTTTGCGCGGCAGCTTTTTTGTGTAACAAAATTTCACATGAAATCCTATGGAAACTGTAGAATCTTGATGAAAAAAGTGCTATATTGGAACAAGCAAAGCATTTTTGCATCAAATTGGCAAAGCGTGCAAAAGGCTGCACGGTGCTTGCCCAATTATGAAGGAGGCAATGTTCTATGATCTCGTATCGCAATCTTGCCATGCGTGTCCTGAACCACGCGCCCTGCGTTCGGGGGGGGGTAAGCCGCTGACCCGGAGACTGGCGGCGCTGGCTGTGGCGGCGGCACTGATGACGGGAACGGCTGTTCCGGCCTTTGCCGATGTTTACGACATCAGAAAAGGTAGCATCACCATTGTAGCCAACGGCGACGGCACCGCCAAGGTGACCCAGAACGAAACCGTGAACGACAAGGACGACGACGTGAAGGTGACGGGCAGCAATGAAGTCACCGGCAACACGGTGGACATCATCAACAACACGGATAACGACCTGAAAGTTACCCTCTCGGATGTTACCATCACGGACCCAAAAGGTGACGCAGCACCCGTGAGCGTCTCTGGCACCGGCAACACCGCCATTGAGCTGGACGGCAGCAACACGCTGAAAAGCAGCGGCTGGCACGCGGGCCTGGAGCGGAACGAGGAAAAGAACTCCGACGGGAACGTGGTCAGCGGCAAGCTGACCATTCAGGATGAGGACAAGAACGGCAGTCTGGACGCCACCGGCGGCTTCGGCGGCGCAGGGATCGGCGGAGCAAATATCAAAAATTCCGGTGCCCTCGAGATCACCGGCGGCACCATCACCGCCACTGGAAAGCAGGACGGTGCAGGCATTGGCGGCGGTGGTAGCGGCGGAGACGGCATGGTGACCATCTCGGGCGGCAATATCACGGCTCGGGGCGGCTCCTCGGACAACCCGAACGCCGCTTGCAGCGCGGGCATTGGCGGCGGCGGTTTCGGCGGCAACGCCACGGTGATCATCACCGGTGACGCCGTGATCGAGGAAGCCACCGGCGGCGGTGCATGCGCAGGCATCGGCAGCGGCTATTACGACGCCAAGACTGACATCACCATCTCCGGCAATGCCGAGGTGAAAAACGCCCAAGGCGGTGCTCAGGGTGCGGGCATTGGCGGCGGTGGTTTCCGTGGCACTGGTACGGTGACCATCACCGACAACGCCAAGGTGGACAATGCCACCGGCGGCGAGGGTGCTGCGGGCATCGGCAGCGGTCTGGTTGGCAATGTGACGGTGAATATCTCCGGTAACGCCACGGTCAACGCCGAGGGCGGCGCAAACGGCGCAGGCATTGGCGGCGGCTATGCATCAGCAGGAGATGTGACCATTGAAGGCGGCACGACGGTCAGCGCAGCTGGCGGTGTGGGCGGCGGTGCCGGGGTCGGCGGCGGCGCGGATCTGGCAGGAGACGAGGACACCCGGAACCGTGTCACCATCCGCAGCAACGGCGACGGCTCCCCGGACGTGTCCGCTGTGGGCGGTGCCCCGGAGCCGGGTCAGGACGGTGAAGATGCCAGCAAGGGCGGCGCAGCCATCGGCAGCGGCGCACTCATATCCCCAGACGAGGACACTATGGAAGCGGATGCCGACATCACCATTGAGGGTAAGGTCACCATCTCTGCCGTTGCAGGCAAGGATGGCGTTGCCATTGGTGCAAACGGCAAAGAGAAGGCTTTTGACGACCTGCTGCCGGGCTCTTCCATTGACCGGAGGAATACCGACGGCAAGGATATCTCTCTGCCAGGCGACAAAACAGCAGAGAAAACACCCGCGGCAGAGTCTGCCAGCAACGGCCGTCTGGATGCGCTCACGGGCCTGACCGTCACGGATGCGGCGGGCAAGGCAGTGGCGTACACGCTGACCTGGCAGGGCGGCACGGTGACCGTGAAGGTGGATGCCGCGTTTGCGTCCCTGCAAATGACCTATGATGCACTGTGCTGGCTGCGCAGCCACGGGATGCAGACCATGCTCTTCTGCACGCAGGAGCGCACGGCGTCGGTCTCTGCCGTGGAGCTGCTGGGCGTGTGCACTCAGGACACCACGGTGGTCTGGAACAACGACGGCATATCGTCGGCTCTGCGGGTGAACGGCGCAGACCACAGCACACTGCTGAAGTGACAGCCGATAAAACAATCATAAAGTAAAAAAGACCACCGCATCGTGGAAAATCACGTGCGGCGGTCTCTTTTTTGGTTCGATTTACTCCGGCTTGACCTGCAGCTCCTGCTCGCAGTAGAGGCAGCGGTACTTGCCGTTGGAGCTCAATTCAAAGATCTGGTCGCACTCTTCCTCAATGGAGGAGATGCAGCGGGGGTTGCGGCATTTTACAATGTTCACAAGGCGCTTGGGGGGCATCGGCTTTTCCTTGCGCACGGCCTTGCCGTTTTCAATGATGGTCACGCTGATGCCCGGGTCAAGGTAGGCCAGCACATCCAGGTTCAGCCAGGAAGCATCGCCCTCCACCTTGATGATGTCCTTGCGGCCGGAAGCGGACTTGCGGCTGCGTGCGTTCTGGATCAGAGCCACGCTGGCGGTGCGGTTGTCCTTGATGCCCAGCAGGTCCATCAGACCAATGGCGGTGCCGGCCTTGATGTGGTCGATCACAAGGCCGTTCTGGATCTCGTCAATGTTCAGCATATCAGTTTTCCTCCTTTGCCTTGGGGTCGTGCAGGCCCAGCAGGGTCATGATCAGTGCCATGCGGACGTAAACGCCGTTCTGCACCTGCTCAAAGTAAGCGGCACGGGGGTCATCGTCCACATCCAGTGCGATCTCGTTCACGCGGGGCAGGGGATGCAGCACGGCCATGTCCGGCTTTGCCAGCCCCATCTTTTCCTTGGTCAGCACATAGCTGTTCTTCAGGCGGATGTAATCCTCTTCGTTGAAGAAGCGCTCCTTCTGCACACGGGTCATGTACAGGATGTCCAGTTCCGGCATGACCTCTTCCAGGCTGCGGGTCTCCTTGTATTCGATGCCGTTGGCCTCCAGCACATCGTTGATGATGTAATCCGGCACCCGCAGCTCTTCCGGGCTGATGAGCACAAAGCGGATGTTCTGGCAGCGGGCCATGGTCTTGATCAGGGAATGCACCGTGCGACCGAATTTCAGGTCACCGCACAGGCCGATGGTCAGATCGTCCAGCCGGCCCTTGCGGCGGCGGATGGTCATCAGGTCGGTCAGGGTCTGGGTGGGGTGCTGGTGGCCGCCGTCACCGGCGTTGATCACCGGAATGCGGGAGTAGCGGGAGGCACGCAGCGGTGCACCCTCCTTGGGGTGGCGCATGGCAACGATATCGGCATAGCAGGACACAACCCGGATGGTGTCAGCCACGCTCTCGCCCTTGGTGGCGCTGGACACGTTCTCGCTGGGGAAGCCCAGTACATGGCCGCCCAGGTTCAGCATGGCTGCCTCAAAGGACAGACGGGTGCGGGTGGAGGGCTCGTAGAACAAAGTAGCCAGCTTTTTGTGGTTGGCAACCTCCTGATAGGCGGCGGGGTCGGCGCAGATACGGTCGGCAAGATCAAGCAGCTGTGTGATCTCCTGCTGGGTAAGATCCAAAGGATCGATCAGATGACGCATGGACAGTATACCTCCGTTTAAAGCAGTTTGCGTAAAATGGAAAAATCAAAAAAGTTTGTGTAGTAGCTCAGCGAGCGCATCACCGGCCTGCACAAACGATTGAAACACACTTCGTCCAGCAGCAGCATGGCCTCGCCCGGGGCAAGACGCATGGCTGCACGGATGGCCTCGTCGCCGCAGCTGGCCTTCAGGTGCGCCACGTTGGAGGAGATCTGCTGGTGGCACTCCTGCTCCAGGATCTCAAAGATGTCGCCGGTCAGGTCGATGCGGGTGTAGTCCCGGTTGCCGAACAGGCTGCGGGGCAGGTAGTCGATGGAGTAGATCACCGGGGTGGTATCGGCAAGGATACGCTTTTTGATGCAGATCACCTCATCGCCGACTTCCAGCGCCAGCGCGTGGGCCATCTCCTCGCCTGCACGAAGAAGCATCACCTGAATGCCGTCTGCATGGGGGTAGCTGCCAAAGCTGCGGATCAGCGGGTAGTACTCCAGCTTCTGGTCCAAACGGCTGCGCAGCCCCAGCACAGCACGGTTCACCACCGTGCCAATGCCGCGCACCCGTTCCACATAACCGGCGCGCTCCATCTCGCTCAGTGCGTCACGGATCACGGTGCGGCTTACCCCCAACTCGGTGGCAAGGTCTACCTCGGCGGGCAGGCGGTCGGCTTGGGCATAGCGCCCGTTGGTCAGCTCCTCCAGCAGGCTTGCAACAACGCGGTCGCTGATCACAGCGCCGCCCAAGCGGCTGGACGATGCCAGTGCGGGATCTTTCATGGATGGTTCCTCCGTTTCCGGGCGGCAATGCCGCCCCGAACTTCATACGAACGGGCCGGGAGGATTCCTCCACAGCCCCTTCTCTCTTATTATAGCATAATTTGACATTTAGAAAAGCGTCATTTATACTGGAATCTGCTGAAAAGTACGATTTTATTTTGGAGGGCATAGTACAGATGGACTATTTTCTGCAAAAAGTAGGCGGCCGGCCCGCCCGGCAGGCTGTCACCCTGCGGCGCTGCACCCCTGTCGAAGCTCCGGCAGTGTTCGCGCTGCAAAACGAAGTGCGCGCCGCCATGCCGCACCCGGAGCAGTTCGTGCCGGATACGCTGGAAAACATTACCGGCTATCTGCGCACTGGGGTGTGCATTGGCGCGTGGCAGCAGGGGCGGCTGGGGGCGTACCTCATCCTGCGTCTGTGCGGGCAGAGCAGTGAAAACTACGCTGCCTTTCTGGGCGTGCCGCAAAGTCAGTGGCAACACTGGGCCAACGCAGACAGCGCAGTAGTGCACCCGGACTGGCGAGGCAACGGTTTGCAGCGCGCCATGCTGGAAGCGGCTCTGCCGCTGCTGCCGCCACAGATCACCCATCTGGGGGCTACCGTTAGCCCGGACAACAGTTACAGCCTGCGCAACGCACAGGCTTCCGGCTTTGTCATCCGCTGCCGCCGGGAGATGTACGGCGGCTACGACCGCTATCTGCTGGAAAAGCAGCTGTAACTCTATGCAGTTTTGGTGTACAACTATTTTGAAATGTGTTATACTATACGGTATGAATAACAGCGAAGGAAACAGGTGAAACCATGGCAGCATCTCTCGGGCAGGAATTCTGCACCCTGCGTGATACTTACATTGAAAAGCAATTCGGCCGCCTGAACGATATGCAGCGGCAGGCTGTGTTTACCACGGATGGCCCGCTGCTCATCCTTGCCGGTGCCGGCAGCGGCAAGACCACCGTGCTGGTCAACCGCATCGCCAACCTTATCCGGTTCGGCTCGGCGCACGGCTCCAAGGAAACGCCCCGCCCGGTGACCGAGGAGGACGTCAAAGCCCTGCGCACCGCCATTATGACCGGTACAGACGCCCCCAGCTGGCTGGACGGGATGCTGCGCCGCAACGCGGTGCGCAGCTGGAACGTGATGGCCATTACCTTTACCAACAAGGCAGCAGGGGAGCTGAAAGAGCGTCTGCGCCGGATGCTGGGCGGCGAGGAAGGGGACGAAGTGTTCGCCTCCACCTTCCACTCGGCCTGTGTGCGCATTCTGCGCCGCTGGGCCGAAGAGATCGGCTACCCCCGCAGCTTTACCATCTATGATACAGACGATGCCCAGCGTGTAATGAAAACCGTATATAAAGAGCTGAGCATCGATGATAAATTCCTGCCCATCAAGGCCGCCATCAACCAGATGAGCCGCTGGAAGGATCAGCTGGTCAGCCCGGAGCAGGCACTTGCAGACCACGCCAGAGACGTGAAGAGCACCCAGACCGCCCGCATCTACGCAGCTTACGAGAAAAAGCTGAAAGAGGCCGGTGCGTTCGATTTTGACGACTTGATCTACCAGACCGTGCAGCTGCTGGCTGAACACCCGGACGTGCGGGAGTTCTACCAGAACAAGTACCGCTACCTGCTGGTGGACGAGTATCAGGATACCAGCGTGGCGCAGTTCCGTCTGGTCAGCCTGCTCACCGGGCCGGAGCGCAACATCTGCGTGGTGGGCGATGACGACCAGAGCATCTACCGCTTCCGCGGCGCTACCATTGAGAACATTCTCAACTTTGAAAAACTCTATCCCGGCACCAAGACCATCCGACTGGAGCAGAACTACCGCTCCACCTCCAATATCCTCAACGCAGCCAACTGCGTCATCCAGCACAACACCGAGCGCAAGGGCAAGACCCTGTGGACGGACAACGGTGAGGGCGATAAGGTGCAGGTGTATACCGCCGAGAATGAGCAGGACGAAGCCAGCCATATCGCGGATGTCATCGGTCAGCACCTGAAGGAGGGCGGGCATCTGGCAGACCACGCCATTCTCTACCGCATGAACGCCCAGTCGGCCCCCATCGAAAGCTACTTCACCCGCGCGGGCATCCCGCATAAGATCGTGGGCGGGCAGCGCTTCAACGACCGCAAGGAGGTCAAGGACATTCACTCCTATATGTCTATTGTAGCCAACCCCCGGGACGATGTGCGGCTGCGCCGCATCATCAACGAGCCCGCCCGCAAGATCGGTGCTACCACCGTGGATGTCATTGCAGACCTTGCCGGGCAGCAGGGGGTCAGTATGCTGGATATCATCAGCCATGCAGACCAATACGCGAAACTTTCCCGCGCGGTCATGCCGCTGCTCAAGTTTTGGCAGATCTACCAGCGTTTGCAGGATTCTCTTGCAACCCGCACACTGGACGAGTTTGCCTCCGACGTCATTGAACTGACCGGCTACAAGGCCATGCTGGAAGCAGACGCCGCCAAGGGGCACGAGGATGCCGCCGACCGTCTGCAGAACTTGGGTCAGCTGGTGAACAACGTCAAAAACTACTGTGACCAGCACGGCGAGGAAGCCACGCTGGAGGGCTATCTGGAGGATATCGCCCTCATCAGCGATATCGACAGCTATAACGAGAGTAACGATCAGGTGGTGCTGATGACCATCCACTCTGCCAAGGGCTTGGAGTTCCCCTATGTGTTCCTCATCGGCATGGAGGAGGGCGTTTTCCCCAGCGAGATGAGCAAATACTCCGAAGCAGATCTGGAAGAGGAACGCCGTCTTGCATACGTTGGCATCACCCGTGCCAAAAAGGAACTGTACATCTCCAACAGCGTCACCCGGATGTTGTACGGCCGCACCCAGCGCAACGAGCCCAGCCGCTTTCTGCGGGAGATCGAGCCGGAATATATCGAGGAGACCCGCAGCCCGGTGCTGGAACAGCGTTCCCGTATGGGTGGCTGGGGCAGCAGTTATAGCGATACCGTGCCCGGTGGAGCATCCGGTTACTCCGGCCCCTCCGGTTACAGCCGCAGCAGCTACGGCGGCGGTTATGGCTCGGGTTACAGTTCGGGCAACCGCAGCGGCTACCTGAACCGGGAATATAACGCCGGCGAAAGCCGTGGTTTCGGCTCTTCTTACGGAGGAAGAAACCCTGCTTCCTCCGGTTTTGGCAGTCACTATGGCAACAGCTCCACCCAGCCGACCACAAGAAGCAGCGGATTTGGCTCCGCATATTCCGGCGGAAATGCGACAAAAAATACTGTAAAGCAAACAACCTTTACGGTAAATTCTGCCGTGAAACCGGCGGCTTCCGGTTCAAAGCACTATGAGCCGGGCGACATCGTGGAGCACAAAGTGTTCGGCCGCGGCACGGTGCTGAAGGTAAAGCCCGCTGCCGGGGATCAGATCGTAGAGATCAACTTTGAAAAAGTTGGCATCAAGAAAACGATGGCCAATTTTGCGCCCCTGACCAAGATTACGGAGGAAGAATGACCCTATGATGACTGTTCGTTTGATCGCCCACACCCCGGAACCGGAAAAGGTGGTGGCGGCTGCCGCAAAGCTTTGCTACTCCGACGCCCACATCACCGACCTTCTGGACGGGCTGGACGAGGAAAAAACTGCAAAATTCCTGACCATGCTCAGCGACCTTGGCCATGCCAGCCCCATCGAGCACGCCAGCTTTACCTTTGGCATCGAGGGAGTCAGCCGCACCCTGCTTGCCCAGATCACCCGGCACCGCATCGCGTCCTTCAGCGTGCAGAGCCAGCGCTATGTGCGTCTGGATGATTTCCGCTATGTGACGCCCCCGGAGATCGAGGCTATCCCGGAAGCAAAGGCGGCTTTCCTTGCCAGCATGGAGGAGGATGCCCAGCGTTATCTCGACCTTGCCCACAAGCTGGAGGAGGGGCACACCGCCCGCCTGATGGCCGAGGGAATGCCGGAAAAGCAGGCACGCGCCAAGGCTTCTAAACAGGCCAACGAGGACGCCCGCTTTGTGTTGCCCAACGCCTGCGAGACCAAAATGGTGGTCACCATGAATGCCCGCAGCCTGATGAACTTCTTCCAGCTGCGCTGCTGCAACCGCGCCCAGTGGGAGATCCGGGAACTGGCTGAAAAGATGTTCACGCTGGTGTACCCGGTGGCACCCCATATCTTTGCCAAGGCCGGCCCCGCCTGCCTGTGCGGCCCCTGCCCGGAGGGCAAGATGTGCTGCGGCAAGACCGCCGAGGTGCGCGCAAAATATGCCGCCATTAAAGAAGGTGCCGCCGTATGAGCAAGGGCAAACTGATTGTGCTGGAAGGGCTGGACGGAAGCGGCAAGGCCACACAGGCAAAGCTGCTGGCAGAGCATCTCGCCGCGCAGGGTGTGCCGGTACAAAAGATCACCTTCCCGGACTATGCCAGTGATTCCAGCGCACTGGTCAAAATGTATCTGGCCGGGCAGTTCGGCCAGCACCCGGACGATGTAAACGCCTATGCGGCTTCCAGCTTTTACGCGGTGGACCGCTATGCCAGCTATAAAACCAGCTGGGGCAGCTTTTATGAGCAGGGCGGTGTGATCATCGCCGACCGCTACACCACCTCCAACGCGGTGCACCAGTGCTCGAAGCTTCCGCAGGAGCAGTGGGAGGAATATCTGCACTGGCTGTTTGATTACGAGTTCCGTCTGCTGGGACTGCCTGCACCGGACAGGGTCATCTATTTGCAGGTAGACCCGGCGGTCAGCCAGCGGCTGATGACCCAGCGCTACCACGGCGACGAGAGCAAAAAGGACGTGCACGAAAAGGATACGGCTTATCTGGCGCGCAGCCGCGCTGCTGCCGAGTTTTGCGCCCGGCATCTTGGCTGGGATACCGTGCACTGCACCAGCGGGGACGCCATGCGCAGCATTGAAGATATCCAGCAAGAGGTACAGCAGCTTGCTCGGAAAACACTGGGCTGAACGATAAAATATGATAAGAGGGGGCATCCTGAACGATGTATCGTCTGATGCAGCCGTCCGATGAGGCGGCAGTGCTGGCTTTGTGGCAGAGCCAGCATCATGATACCGAAGATTTTGCAAAAATGGTACTGGAACGCTTTGCCGGTATGCAGAACATTTATGTGGCCGATGAAAACGACGCCATCGTGGCGGCTGCGCTGGCTGTGCCGGTCACCCTGCAGGGGCGCATGGGCAATTACCTGTGCCTGTGCGGCGAGGGCAGTCTGCTGCTGGCGGGTCTGCTGGATACCCTGTGCGCCCACCAAAAGCTGCGGGGCGCAGGCTTCACCGTGACAGTCCCGGCAGACGCGGCACAGGCCGCTTTGCTGCAGGATAAGGGCTTTGCAAAGGCTTTTGCCCTGCGTTGTCTGCCCCGCGAGGTGAACCGCAACCTGTGGAGTCAGGCTGAATTTGACACGGTGACAGCCAAAAAGCTGTGCGAGCTGCGGGAACAGTTCTGGAAGGATACCGTGCAGCTGAGCCCGGAACGCATGGCGGTGGTGTTGCAGGAGCTGTACGCCCGGGGCGCTACCATCGTGTCCAACGAACATGGCTACGGCATCTACTTCCGCAAGGAGGATACCCTGTATTTTGTGGAGATGATGGCCGACAGCGACCGTGCCGCCGAGATCCTGATGGAAGCCGCCCGCGAGAAGGAAGTCATCGTGGAAAAGGCAGTCATCACGGTAGGTGCTGCCCAGCCGCTGTTTCTGGGCGAGGGCACCCGGCAGGAATACGGCATGATCCGCTTTGACGCAGAGCCTTTTGACGTAAGCGAAAGCTATCTGCGTCTGATGCTGGAAAACTGAAAAAAGGAAGGTGCGTATGGCACACAACGATACACACGAAGCCCGCAAAAAGGGCGGTGCAGGCAGAATTCTGCTGGTAGTGCTTCTGCTGCTTCTTCTGGCAGCGGGCGCAGCGGTGCGGTTTGCCTACAATGAGATTCACGGCAATGGTGCACCCGGCAGCACAGAGGTGACTGTAAGCATCCCGCAGGGCAGCGGCGTAGCTACGATTGCCAACAAGCTGAAGGAAGCGGGCGTCATCCGCTCTGCCTATCTGTTCCGCTGGTATGTTGGGGAAAAAGGCGCAGCCGGGAAACTACAGTACGGTGATTTTGTTTTACAAACCAGTGCGATTTCCTACGATGCAATCATCGCCACCCTTTCCCAGTACGCCAAGGCAGAAACGGTGCGGGTGACCATCCCGGAGGGCACCACGGCCATTGCCATTGCCCAGAAGATGGAATCCGCCGGTCTGTGCACCGCTGAAGAGTTTTTGAAGGAAGCCAACGAGGGCGATTTCAGCGCTTATACCTTCTGGCAGTATGTCCCGGAGGATAAAGATGCTCCGAACCGCTTTATGAAGTGTGAGGGCTATCTTTTCCCGGAGACCTACGAGTTTTTGAAGGGTGATACGGTGCATAACTATGTGGCTACCTTCTATGCCCAGTTCGATGCACAATTTACCAAGGAAATGTACGCAGCGCTTAAAAAGCAGGACATGACCCTGCCGGAGCTGGTCACCCTTGCCTCCTTTGTACAGGAGGAAGCGGGCAACAGTCAGGACTCCAATGTGGCGCAGGTGTTCCGCAACCGTCTGGCGGAGGGCTCGCCCTACCCCCGGCTGCAAAGCAACACCTCCAGCTATGTCCAGAGCGATGCCGACAACAACTATCTCTGGAACTGGGTCGCACCCTACTACGGCGGCTGGGACGATATCCCGGAAAATATCCTTGCAGCATACGACACTTACAGCTGCACCGGTTTGCCCGCAGGCCCTATCTCGAACCCCGGCCTTGCCGCCATCAAGGCAGCGCTGGAGCCGCAGCCCGATGAGGAAGCCAAGAACGCTTACTTCTTTGTGACCGACCTCAAGGGCAATTACTACTATGCCCACACGCTGGCAGAGCACAATGCCAACTGCAAAACTGCCGCAGCTGTGAACAAAAACCTGAAAAACTGAGGAAAGGCCGCTGCACAAAAACATGGTGCGGCGGCCCCTTTCCCGTTAAAAACTGTGATACATAAGAGAGGAACCTACAATGTTACAGATCCCGGAACTGCTTGCCCCGGCGGGCGATGCGGAACGTCTGCGTTATGCCATCAACTACGGTGCCGATGCCGTTTACTGCGGCCTGCCGGAGTTTGGTATGCGCTCTGCCCCGGCTAATTTCACCCCGGAGCAGCTGACGGAAAGCGTCATCTACGCCCACGCCCGTGGTCGCAAGGTCTACCTGACCATGAACACCTTGCCCACCAACGAGGAGGCCGACCGTCTGCCGGAGGCCATCAAGGAGGCTGCCAAGGCCGGTGTGGATGCCTTTATTGTGGCAGACCTTGGTGTGCTGGATGCCTGCAAGACCTTTGCCCCGGACATTGACGTGCATCTTTCTACTCAGACCGGCATCACCAACTGGGCAGCCGCCCGCGCCGCCTACAAGATGGGCGCAAAGCGGGTGGTGCTGGCCCGGGAGATGACTTTGCAGGATATTGCCATCCTGCGCGATAAGACTCCACCGGAATTGGAGATCGAGGCCTTTGTGCACGGTGCGATGTGCATGAGCGTGTCCGGCCGGTGTCTTCTGTCTAACTATATGGCCGGGCGCGACGCCAACCGCGGCCAGTGCGCCCAGCCCTGCCGCTGGAAGTACTACCTGAGCGAGGAGACACGCCCCGGTCAGTTGTACGAGATCGGCGAAAACGAGAACGGCAGCTACATCCTTAACGCCAACGATATGTGTACTGCGCCCTTTATTGACCTGATCTGCAAGGCGGGCGTGGACAGCCTGAAGATCGAAGGCCGCGCCAAGACCTTCTACTATGTGGCCAGCGTCACCGCCGCCTACCGCAAGGCACTGGACGCCTATCTGGCCGACCCGGCAAACGATAACTTTGAACTGCCGCCGGAGGTGTACGCAGAGCTTACCCGCACCAGCCACCGGCACTACTCTCCCGGTTTCTATTTTGGCCGCGAGCAGGCCAAGCAGGCCACTGACAGCGCCACTTACATCCGCGAGTGGGAGTTCGTGGGCACGGTGGACAGCTGGGAAAACGGCATCGCCCACTGCCAGCAGCGCGGCAAATGGAGCCTTGGGGATACGCTGGAGGCGCTGTGCCCGGACGGACGTAGTATTGCACTTACCCCGGAATGGATCGAGAACGAAGCAGGGGAGCGGGTGGAAAGCACCCCTCACGCCATGGAAAAATACACCATGCCCACCCCGGAGCTGCCGCCCATGAGCCTGCTGCGCCGGAAAACGGTGTAACAGCGTGACAAAAAGGAAGGAAACCGCCGTGAAGTATAGTAATACTTCTGGCCGCTACGCCCTTCTGGACGAACTGCGCGGGCTGGATCTGCTCAGTATGATGCTCTATCACGGCTGCTGGGATCTGGTCAATCTCTTCGGCATTCAGGCCGACTGGTATTATGGTCTGCCCGGGCATCTGTGGCAGCAGAGCATCTGTTGGGTGTTTATTCTGTTGTCCGGCTTCTGTGTGCAACTGGGGCATCATACCTTGCGCCGGGGCGCACAGGTGTTTGGGGCAGGGGCGCTTGTCACGGCAGTCACGCTGCTTTTTATGCCGGAGGACAGGGTCGTTTTTGGTGTGCTGACCCTGCTGGGCAGTGCTATGCTGCTGACCGGCCTTTTGGAAAAGCCGCTGCGGCGCATTCCACCCGCAGCAGGGTTTGCTATCTCCGCTGCGCTGTTCGCCCTTACCCGCAATGTTTCGGTAGGCTATCTGGGTTTTGGAAGCCTGCGCCTCTGGCTGCCGCAGACACTGTATGTAAACTACGTTACAGCGTATTTTGGCTTTTATCCGTGGTGGTTCTATTCTACGGATTATTTCGCCCTTCTGCCGTGGCTGTTTCTGTTCTGGGCGGGGTACTTTCTCTACGGCGTTGTAGAGCGACAACGCATGGAGCCCTTGCACCGCTCGGTCTGCCCGCCGCTGGGCTGGCTTGGACGGCACTCGCTGCTGTTGTATCTGCTGCATCAGCCGGTCATCTACGGAGTGCTGTTGGTGGTTTTTCGCGTATTAGGCGGCTGAAACACACGCTTCATGCACTTTTGAGCAAGGCGGCATTGTTGCACCGTGCAAACATTGCGCTAATGCCTTGACAAGCGGAGCAGGGCTGTGGTATCCTGTTGATGGTTAGAAAATACTAACTACAGAATGCGTCATGAAACACGGACGCATTTTCACAGAACATGAAGTTATTCTAAACTAACTACGCAGAGAAAGAGGTAGAGTTTTATGAGCAAAGTAGCAATCGTATTTTGGAGCGCAACCGGCAACACCGAGACCATGGCAAACTGCATCGCCGAGGGCGCAGGTGCTAACGGCACCATCGTGCCCTGCACCGAGATGACCCCCGCAAAGCTGGCAGAGTTTGACGTGGTGGCCTTTGGCTGCCCGGCTATGGGTGCAGAGCAGCTGGAAGAGAGCGAGTTCGAGCCTATGTTTGCTGCACTGGAAGGCTCGCTGAACGGCAAAAAGATCGCACTGTTCGGCTCCTACGGCTGGGGTGACGGTCAGTGGATGCGCGACTGGGCACAGCGCGCACAGGATGACGGCGCACAGCTGTTCAGCGAGGAAGGCCTCATTTGCAACGAAACCCCCGATGATGACGTGCAGGCTGCCTGCCGTAAGCTGGGCGCAGATCTGGCTGCTTGGTAAAACCCATGTATAAACTCTTGCTCCATAGGGCAACCTATGGACAAAGAGGTGATAAACATGGAAAACATCGGCGTGACCTGTGATGTCTGCGCGTGCTGCCACAATGTGGACGGCTGCAAATGTGATCTGCCGCAGATCAAGGTGACGGAGCAGTGCAACTGCACCACCCAGCAGGTGGAGACCCCGCACTACTGCCAGAGCTACGAGGAAAAGTAAGTTCCCCACCAACGCACAGCAGCCCCTGCCGGAGAAACCTTTCCGGCAGGGGCTGCTGTTTGTTATATGAACATTCAGCGCAGCGCCACGTTACAGGTGGCAAGGCTGCGGATCAGCGTACCAACGCTGTCCTTCATCTGGATGCCGGCAAAGCCCAGCGCAAAGGCGGCCTGCACGTTTTCCAGTCTGTCGTCGATAAATATGCATTCGCTGGCCTTCAGCTGATACTTTTTCAACAAAGCCTTGTAGATCTGCGGGTCAGGCTTATTCACCTGTACCTCGCAGGAGGCTACACCGCCGTCAAACTGGGTCAGTACGCCGCGCTCGGTCAACAATTCCAGCACATCCTGCGGAATATTGCTCAGGTAATACACGCAATAGCCGTGGTTCTTCAGCCGCCGCACCAGTTCCAGCATCCGCAGACGCGGGCGCAGAATGTGCATCCAGTCGTCCAGAACGCCCTGCACCTCAAAGGCGCAGCCCTCGGCACGGGCGTGCTCCAGCATCCGCTGGTTGCCGTCATAGCGGGAAAGCTTGCCTGCGTCCAGCAACTGCCACTCCTCGCTGCCAAAGGTCAAATCGTAGACCTTTTCCTCCATTTCGGCGTTGCACAGCCGGTCTACCAAGTAGGCCTTGGGGTCAAAATCCACCAGTACACCGCCGATATCAAAAATAATGCTTTTATACATAAATACTGCCTCGCTTGTATTGGATGTTTTCCAGATATTTTCCATAGTATACCACAACCGGGCGAGTGCTTTCCACCCCTTTGGCATAGAAAATGCCGCCCCGGCGTATGCTGTGACAGAAAGGGGAGAGCGCCGTGACGATCCGGGAACTTTGTGAGAAGGAGGTCGTTCAGCTGGAGCAGGGGGTGTGCCTTGGCCGTGCGGACGATCTGGAGCTTGACCCCGCAACGGCGCAGCTGCAAAGCTTGATTTTGCTGGGCAGACCGCGGCTTTTTGGCCTGCTGGGCCGGGACGAGAGCCTGACCATGGAGGAACGGAGCGACGCTGTCTCTGAAATGGACAAACTGGCAGAGAACGGCGATATGTATGCCCAGTACCTGATGGGAAAGCTCTGGCGGGACGGTCCTCTGCTGATACCGGACTCGGTGGAAGCACGGTACTGGTTCGAACAGGCGGCGGAGCAGGAACACATTGTGGCGCAGTACTCTCTGGCCAAGCTGTACCTCTCCGATGATGTGGAGGTTCAGGATATCCGTCTGGGAATGAATTGGCTGTACACCGCCGCGGTCAACGGAAGCAGCTACGCCATGTATCGGCTGGCCAAGGAACTGCTCAAAGGCGATTTGATCAAACGAAATAGTGATGCCGCGGTGGAGTGGTTCGCCAGGTCGGCAGAACGGGGAAACCAGTACGCACGGTACATGCTGGGCAAGCTGTATCTCATCGGAAAGGAAGTTCCCTATGACGAGGAACGAGCAATCCACTGGCTGACCCGATCCGCCGAGCAGGGCAATCAGTATGCACAGTACCTTCTGAACCATTTGGAGGAAAACCGTCTGCCCTCTGCGATGCTGGCGGTGACCCGGCTGCTCCACCACATGAGCCGGGTGTTCCGGGACAACTCCGTACCCAAGTCCCGACCCGGCGGTATCCAGATCGACCGCAAGCGGCTGAAAAAGTTGCAGGAGAAGCGCATGGCCCTGGGCCACAAGCTGGATGACCATGAGGAGCAGTGGCCTGACATGACCATGTAAGCGGCTCAAAAACTGGGCCGCAAAACAAAGAATAAAATCCTTCCGGGCGGAAGGTAGAAAGGAACTGAATGAGAAAATCCAAATACAATTCGTTCGATGAACTCCCGCTGATGCTGACCGTGGAGGATGTGTCCCATGTGCTGGGTATCGGTCTGGCCCACGCATACGAGGTGGCGCACCGCAGGGATTTCCCCACCATCACCCTGGGCAGCCGCATCATCGTTCCCCGTGACAAATTCATGGAATGGATCGATGAGCAGGCTACAAAAAAGTCCGAAATATTATGATAGCTATTTCGGAGATTCTGTGGTATGTGTTTGTGTTAAAAAAGGAGGGATCATGAATGGCAAAGAAACGAGCCAACGGCGAGGGCAGCATCCGTAAAAAGCCCAGCGGTCGTTGGGAGGGCAGATATACCCAGGGCATCGACCCGGTCACCGGCCGGGCCATCCAGAAAAGTGTGTCTGCCAAGACCCAGGCGGAATGCAAAGAAAAGCTGGCGAAAGCCATTCGGGAGAATCGCGGCGTGCCGCTCAATCACACGGGCGACTACACCGCAGCGGAGTGGTGCCGCCTGTGGTTTGAAACTTACAGCAAGCCCAACATCCGCTACAACACCGCCAAGGGCTATGAGGGGATCATCGAGCACCACATCATCCCGGCCATCGGCGCGATCAAGCTTAAGCAGCTCTCGTCCATCCACATCCAGAGAATGTATAACGATCTGAAAGAAAACGGCAGGATGCCCCGTGGGGCGAAACAGAACGACAAAGCCTTGTCCAACACCTTCGTGCGGCGTGTCCATGCGGTGCTGCAGGCGGCGCTGAAGCAGGCGGTGAAAGAGCGGCTCATCCCGTATAACCCCTGCGAGAACTGCCGTATCCCGCCCAAGGACAAGAAAGAGATGACCATCCTCCCGCCGGAGAGGATCGGCAGATACCTCCAGGAAGCGGAGAAGTACGGCGTCCTGCCTATGTTCTATCTGGAGTTGTCCAGCGGCCTGCGCCGGGGAGAACTGCTGGCGCTCCAGTGGGAGGACTTGAATGTAAAAGAGCGCATCCTGACGGTGAATAAGCAGGTCACCCGCATGGAGGGCGAGCTGGATGTGACAGAACCAAAAACGAAAAACTCTGTCCGCAAGGTGGCGTTGTCGCAGCAGGCCGTCAACCTGCTGGTGCAGGAACACGAACTGCACCCGGACAACCCCATCCTGTTCCCGTCGCCCCGCACAGGCGGCTACTGGAGTCCGGACGCCGTGTCGCGGATCAACCGGAAGCTACTGAAAAACGCAGGCATCGAGGAGCACGTGCGCTTCCACGACCTCAGACACACATTTGCGACCATGGCGATCTCCAGCGGCGTGGATGTGAAGACCCTGTCCAGTATGCTGGGCCATTACAGCGCCGGGTTCACTCTGGACACCTACACGCACATCACCAACGATATGCAAAGAGGCGCGGCTGAGAAGATCGGCGGCTTCATGGAATCCGCCACGGCAACCACCACCCCGGAACCTCCCGACCCGCCGGAGGAAAGCCGGTGCAAGGTGATTCCGTTCGAGAAGGTGGGGTAAGAACGAAAGTTGCCCAAGGGACAAATGCGTCCCTTGGGCGTCCATTTTCTGTTGTAAGGAAAACTCCCTCATTTTTTGTGCGAAGGCAAATAGTATACTTTCCCATCCTTCGAAATCAACTGCACATCTTCAACATAGAGGTCTGAGCTATCATGGTGCAGTTCATTGTGTCCGCCAACCTGCGAATCGATCATACCAGCAGTTCGTTCAGATATGGAGCAGAAATTCCACGCATCATTTATCAGTCCGGGGATGAAATGAATAGCTTTAT
>ENA-OVGM01001197-OVGM01001197.1-human-gut-metagenome-genome-assembly--contig:-NODE-1197-length-22369-cov-34.178677_pt1 | contig 22369 bp, 20 predicted proteins | sample MGYA00237773_ERZ505425 | MGnify/ENA primary metagenome ERZ505425 (study PRJEB26158, sample SAMN06016407) | human gut metagenome | biome: human gut; feature: ankylosing spondylitis patient; material... | reverse complement strand
TGCGGCTGCCCAGATGCACCAGCGGCAGCTTGCCCTCCTTGCAGATGGGGCACTCTTCCGGTGCGTAGTTGGGCAGGTCCAGCTTGAGGGCGCTTGCCACGATGGGAATGGGAGACGGAGCCTCGGGCTTGGTGCGGTCCACCACGCAGGTGATGCCCACGCAGATGCCGCCGTTCTCTTCGATCACGCGCTTGGTCTCCAGAGAGGAGATACCAGTGGTGACCACGTCCTCAGCGATGAGGCACTTCTCACCCGGGTGGATGGCGAAGCGCTTCAGGGTCATCACATTGTCCACGCGCTCGGTAAAGATGGCGCGCTTGCCGGTCTGGCGGGCCAGCTCATAGGCGTACACGATGCCGCCCATGGCCGGGCCGACGATCACATCCACGTCCATTTCCTTGACCTTATCTGCCACGGTCTTCATCACCTCGGCGCAGCGGTCGGGGTACTGCTGCAGGTAGGCCATCTGGCAGTATGCGCTGGAATGGCGGCCGGAGGACAGCAGGAAGTGGCCTTCCAGGAACGCGTCACAGCTCTTCAGGATCTCAAGTGCTTCACTCATTGTACTTCTCCCTCTCTTTTATAAAAATGTCTTTTGAACGGTATTGTACCACGCTTTTGCGTGATTTGCAAATTTATGCAGTGACTTTGTTTTTATGCGTATAAATCAGCATTTTACTGGTATATCAATTGGATTATTCAGCATTCCGGGCACATCCGCGGATCTCGTCCAGCGTTTTCACGCCGTTCTTGTCCATCCATGCGGCCATCTCGTCGGCAATGGTCTCCATGGCGCGGGGGTTGGCAAAGTTTGCGGCACCCACCTGCACCGCCGCAGCACCAGCCATGATGAACTCCAGTGCGTCACGGCCCGTGGCGATGCCGCCCAGACCCACCACCGGGATGTTCACAGCGCCCACGGCCTGCCACACCATGCGCAGGGCAATGGGCCGCACCGCCGGGCCGGACAAGCCCGCAAAGATGTTGTTGAACACCGGGCGGCGCTTTTCCAGATCGATGGCGCAGGCCTGGAAGGTGTTGGTCAGGCTGATGGCATCCGCACCGGCGGCTTCCACGGCCTTGCACATCTCAGGGATGTTCTCGGCCTGCGGGCTCAGCTTGACCATCAGGGGCTTTTTGCAGGCAGCGCGCACCATGCGCACCACCTCACCGGCAGCTTCGGCTTTCACGCCGTAGGCCATGCCGCCCACCTTGACGTTGGGGCAGGAGATGTTCAGCTCCACGATGTCCACTGCGCTGTCGCTCAGCATCGCGGCACCTTCCACATACTCTTCCTCACTGTGGCCGCCAAGGTTGGCAATGGCCACCGTGCCGTATTTCTGCTTCAGTTCCAGCATCTCGGGCAGCTCCACGTCAATGAAGTGCTGCACGCCGGGGTTCTGCAGGCCGATGCTGTTGATGAGGCCGGAGGGGGTCTCCCACAGGCGCTCGCCCTTGTTGCCGTACTGGCCGTGCAGGGTCAGGCCCTTGCCCGAGATGCCGCCAATCTTGCTGAAATCAGCCAGCTCTTCGTATTCCACGCCGTAGCCCACCGTGCCGGAGGCCCCGATGATGGGGCTGTTCATGGTAAAGCCCAGCAGGTTCGTTTTCAAGTCTGCCATCAGAACACCTCCGCCGCATCAAACACAGGGCCATTCTTGCACACGCTCTTGCCCTCGCCGCCCCTGGTCTCGCAGGTGCAGCCGAGGCAGGCACCGATGCCGCAGGCCATCTTCTTTTCCAGACTGACGAAGCAGGGAGTCCCCTTCTCCGTGCAGAGGCGGGCGGCATTCCGCATCATGACCGTGGGGCCGCACACCAGCACCACATCGTAATCCGCCGGGTCATACAGCTGGGTGACGAAACCGTGGAAGCCCACCGCGCCGGTGTCGGTGGACACCTTGACGATGCCCGCGATGGAGCGGTACTCTTCCATGCAGTAGGGCTTGTCGCGGAAGCCGAAGAAGACGTCCGGCTTGACGCCGCCAGCCGCCAGCTCCCGGGTGAGCTGGTACATGGGGGCGGTGCCGATACCGCCGCCCACGACGGCGATCTTCTGATACTTGCTCAGGATGTCGGCCACATCGAAGCCGTTGCCCATGGGGCCGGTGAGCTGGAAGCTGTCACCCTTTTTCAGGGCCGTCAGCTTGCGGGTCCCCTCGCCCACGACGGCGTACAGAAACGCGACGGTCTGGGTCTCGGCATCCCACTTGTGGACGCTGATGGGCCGGGACAGGAAGGGCGCTTCATCCGCGCCCCAGGCACGCAGGGTGAAGAACTGCCCCGCGTGGGGGGCATGCTCGCGGTCCGGCCAGAGGGCGGTCAGCAGGCGGATGTCGTCCGCGATGACCTCATGGCGCAGGACAGTGGCCTCACAGCAGGCTGCACGCATGGGCAATGGCCTCCTTCATGTTCACACACTCGTTGTAAGCGGCCTCGTCGAAGGCTGCGCCCGGCTGCTTCTTGTAGGCCAGCAGGATGCCGCGGCTGGAGTTGACCACGCCGCCGTTGCCCTTCGACAGATACTGGGCGATGTCCTCGGCCTTGCCGCCCTGTGCGCCGTAGCCGGGGATGAGGAAGAAGCTGTCCTTGTACTTGGCGCGGATCTCGGTGGCCTCCTCGATGTGGGTGCCGCCGATGACCAGGCCGATGGAGGAGTAGCCGTGCTCGCCCATGTAGTCCTTGCCCAGAGCGTTCAGCTTGTCGCCCACCAGATCGTAGACGTGGCGGCCGTCGGCCAGCTTCTCGTACTCAAAGTCCTTGGCACCGCCGTTGGAGGTGCGGCAGAGCACGAACAGGCCCTTGCCCTGCTTTTCGGCGTAGGGCAGATAGGGGCTGATGGAGTCCAGGCCCATGTAGGGGGCCAGCGTCACAAAGTCGGCCTCGAAGTCGCCGGTGAAGTGGCCCATGGCGTACATCTCGGCGGTCTTGGCAATGTCGCCGCGCTTGATGTCGGCAATGACCGGCACACCGGCCTCGCGCACGGCCTTCAGGGTGTCGGCGTAGGCCTTCATGCCCTCCAGACCCAGCGACTCATAGTAAGCGATCTGCACCTTGTAGCAGCCCGCCACGGCCTTGGTGGCGTCGATGAGCTTCTGGTTGAAGCGCAGGATGTTCTCGCCCCTGGTCAGGGTGCTGTCCACAAAATCGGCGGGCAGGTAGCTGAAATCGGTGTCCAGACCCACACACACCGGGCCCCGGGCCTCAACAGCTTCGTACAGTTTGTCCATGTTCGTCATTTGGGTGTCCTCCTGTATGTTCTCTGTTATATTAGGTAGCACCCTCTCAGTCAACGCCTTGCGGCGTTGCCAGCTCCCCCGAAAGGGGGAGCTTTTCCTCTGCTGCCTGATACACCATCCTCCCAACTGTGGGACTGCTTTTCCGACAGATGGCATAAAGCTCGCCCTTCGGGAGAGCTGGCGCGCAAGCGCCTGAGAGGGTTCGTTCTTCTTATTCCTCTGCCTGATAGGTGATCTTGCCGCCCTTGATGGTGGCGCATACCTTGCCGTAAAGCTCAGCGCCGTCGAAGGGGGTGTTGTGCGATTTTGAGTGGAGCTTGTTTTTGTCCACGGTATAGGGGGTGTCCAGGTCCACCAGCACAAAGTCGGCGTCGTAGCCCGGCTCCAGCTGGCCCTTGGCCAGGCCCAAGATCTCCGCCGGGCGGGTGCTCATCAGGTGCACCAGCACCTCCAGCGGCAGACCCTCCTGCTTGCAGAGCTTGGTGTAGCAGACGCCAAAGGCCGTCTCGCTGCCCACCATACCGGCCATGCCCTTGAGCTTGTCCTCCTCGGAGTGGGGCGCGTGGTCGGTGGCGATGGCGTCCACGATGCCGCTGCGGATGCCGTCCACCAGTGCCTGCACGTCGTCGGCGGTGCGGATGGGCGGGTTGACCCGGTAATCGCAGGTATCATTGGTGAACCACAGGTGGTGCGGGGTGACCTCACAGGTGACCGGTGCGCCCCGGAGCTTTGCCATCTGGATGGCATCCAGTGCGCCGCGGGTGGACACATGGCACATGTGCAGGCGGGTCTGGTAATACTCGCTCAGCCAGCAGTTGCGCACCGTCTCGATGTCCTCGGCCAGGCGGTAGTCCCAGGGGCTGATCTCCATGTCCTCGGCGTGGCTCATGACGGTGATGTCCTTCTGGGTGCAGATGGCAAAAGCCTTGGCCATGGTGGCGTTGTCCTGCACGCCGTGGCCGTCCTCGGTGATGAACTTCACACTGGCGGGCAGGGTCTTGAGGTGGTCGATGCTCACGCCGTCAAAGTTTTCGGTGATGGAAACGGTCTGGTTCACGTCACACAGACCCACTTCGGCGGCCTTCTGCTCCACCTGCATGGCCTGCGCGGCCGAGGAACAGACGGGCTTGGTGTTGGGCATCAGGTTCACGAAGGTGTAGCCGCCGGCGGCTGCGGCACGGCTGCCGGTCTCCACGTCCTCCTTGTACTCAAAGCCCGGGGTGCGCCAGTGGCAGTGCAGGTCCACAAAGGCGGGCAGCACGGTCAGCCCCCCGGCATCCACTACCGTCTCGTTGTCCCCGGCCAGAGCCTCCAGCTCCTGGCCCACGGCGGCGATCCTGCCGTCCTTCACAAAGATCTCCAGCGGTCGTCCTTCGGTGTTCACAGCGTTTACAAGCAGCATGGCGGTCTCCTCTCCTGTCCGGCACAGTCTGCGGCCAAAAGCCGCAAACGGGCAAAAAAAAAACTTTTCCCCGCAAAGGGAAAAGCTCACTTCACAAAAAAAGGAAACAACGAACCCACGGCAAAACCGGACGCGGACAGTTTTTTCAGTTTCCGGCGCATCACGTTGCACTGCATGGCATTGTCTCCTTTTTGGCATTTGCAATTTCTTCTTAATATTTTAGCATAGAAACGCGAAATGTGTCAATGCCTGCGGCCGGGTTTGTTTGTAAAAAGGTTTGGCGCTTCTCTCTGCATTTTTTAGCTACTCTACCCAAAAGACGGTTTTTGTGCCCGGCGGGCGGGTTAGCGGCAACAATTCCTAGCATATCACTGTACATTCCAGCCCGGCTGTGCTATTATAATAGGCACGACGTGAACGCAGGAAAGAGAGGACTCCTCATGGGTTTGTTGGAAGATGCACGGAACATCCAGCGCAAGGACCCCGCCGCACGCAGCGTGCTGGAGGTCATTCTGCTGTATCCCGGTTTTCATATTCTGGTCTATCACCGCATTGCGCACTGGCTGTACCAGCACAAGCGGTTCTTTCTGGCCCGGTGGGTCAGCCAGCACGGACGCCGCCGCACCGGCATCGAGATCCACCCCGGTGCCACCATCGGCAGGTGCCTGTTCATCGACCACGGCATGGGCATCGTGTTCGGCGAGACCTGCGAGATCGGCGACAACTGCACCATCTACCACGGCGTGACGCTGGGCGGCACCGGCAAGGACACCGGCAAGCGCCACCCCACCCTGGGCAACAACGTGCTCATCGGCGCGGGCACCAAGGTGCTGGGCCCGGTGTACATCGGCGACAACGCCCGCATCGGCGCGGGCAGCGTGGTGCTGTGCAACCTGCCCGCCAACTGCACGGCCGTGGGCGTGCCCGCCGAGGTGGTGCGCATCAACAACAAGGCTGTGAACCCCGCCGACGACCTGGACCAGCAGGATCTGCCGGATGTGGTGGCCCAGCGCATCCGCGATCTGGACCGCCGCATCGGTGCGCTGGAAAAGGCCGCCCAGGGCGACACGCCCCCCACGGCCAGCCAGATCGCCGCACGGCAGAAACTGTAAGGGTCCCTGCACATTTTATCCAGACAGGATCCGCGAATCAAAAACAAAGGCAGCCCCTCCGCACGGGAAGGGCTGCCTTTGTTCATTCTGCCGTCTGCACCGGCACCGTGGACACAGTGATCTGTTCGTAGTCTGCGCTGTGGGCCAGATAGGTGTTCAGGTCGGAGGTATTGGTGGTGATCATGCCGTCCAGCCGGGTGTAGGCCGACAGGCCGAAGGCCAGCACATCCATACCGTTGGCCGCGCCCTGCCAGAATTTGTCCTCACAGCCGGGCTTTGCCCAACGCCGGGGCAGGTACTGCACAAAGCCCGCCTCGGTAAGCAGCTGGGCTGCCTCGTCCAGCTGGGCCTGGGCTGCCGCGTCGTCCAGCATATCCGCTCCGGCGCAGCGCTGCAGCAGCACATGACACACCGGCCGGCGCGTCACCTCCAGCACCGAGTGGCGGAAGCCCCAACGGGACACCGTCTTTTTGCCGTACAGCAGCACAAAGCCCATGCTGTCGCGGCGGTCGGCCCGCAGGAAACCGTGGGTGATGTAGGGCATCTGCTCGGAATAGTTGAGGGTGTCCAGCGTGCAGAAATCCAGCGGCTCCAGCGAGTACAGCTCCAGATCGTAGCGGGTGAGGTGGGAGCGGTTGTAGAAGGGCATGTTGGCGCCATTGATGTCCGCCGGGCAGGTGCGCATGGTCACCGGAGCGTCCTCTGCCACATGATAGCAGCTGCGGATGAGCCGCAGCAGGTGGTCCAGATCACTGCCATTGATGATGGAGGCAGACCCGCCGCCCAGACGGATGGCCTGCACCTCGCAGTCGGCCAGGTCGGCGGCGTTGGCCTTGAGCTCCAGCGCCATGGCCAGCACATACCGGTGCAGCAGTTCGGTGTTGTGGCCCTCAATGAGGGTGCGCCCGCAGAAGGAAGGCTTGCGGGTGATAAAGGGAAAATTGAGCTTCATCACGACCGGATGCAGCGTTGTCGTCTCCATGTTTGTTTCAAACCTCCGCATAACAGCAATGCCGCGCCGGGGCAGGCAGATGCCCGGCCCCGGCGCGGCACCGAGAAGAAAAAAAGAAAACCGATTGTGTGGAACGCACACGGTGCCGTCAGAGCAAAACCTGTTCTGGTCTTATTCTACCGGGCGCGTGCGGTTTTGGCAAGCAAAAGATCAGGCCTTTGCCTGTGCGATGCAGTCAGCCACAGCCTCCTGCACAGCCTTGACCGAGAAGCTCAGGGTGGAAGAGGTGATGGCATCCACGCTGGTGTCGCCCTGGCTGTCCACCACGGCAGCGGCCATGCTGCTGCGCAGGTCGTCCTTCATCAGGTCATCGTTGCCGGAAGAGGTGATCTTGCAGTCGGTGATGGCGTCCTCGCTGAAGGTCATGGTGACGGTCACGGTGCTGTAGCCGGAGTTCTTGGAAGCGGTGTAGGTGCCGGCATAGTACTGGCCGTTGGTGGTGCGCTCTTCAGAGCCGTTCTCACCGCCGCCGATGCCGTTGTCCAGATCGTTCTTGACGTACTCGGCAGCCAGGTAACCGGTCACGAAAGCGCTGCCGCAGCTGTTGCCTGCGGTGGGGGTGTGGTACTGCACACCGTAGCGCTGGCCGCAGCAGTTGCCGACCGCGTACAGGCCGGGGATGGGAGCCTTGGCACCGGTCAGGACGCGGTACTCACCATCGGTGCAGACTGCAGCGTGCTGGCACAGGCCGCCGGAGGGGTTGCCGCCGGTGACGGAGGAAGCTGCGAAGAACGGAGGATCCTGGATCTTGAAGTGCATCATGGATGCGTCTGCGCCCCAGTCGGAGTCGTAACCGGCATCGCACATCTCGTTCCAGTGCTTGACCTCGTCCAGGAAGCCCTGCTTTGCGTCGCCCTCATAGCCCATGATGTCGGCCAGCTCTTCCAGCGTGTCGGCAGCATACAGGGTGGTGGGGTCGTTGCCGTAGCGGGCAAAGGCCTGCACGGAGAAGCCGTCGGGGCCGGTCTTGTAGTTGGCCATATCCTTGCGGACCTTCTCCAGCATGTAGTCGTTGCTGCGGTCCATGGCCTGATGGTCGTATGCCTGATACTCGCAGTAAGCATCCCAGTTGGAGTCGGTGACGCAGACCATCTTCTGGCCTTCCGGCATCATATCCAGGTAGCCCACGGAGCCGTGGCGGGTGATGGTCTCGTTGAAGAAACGCTTGCCGTCATTGCCGAAGATGGGCCAGATGCCGCCGAAGGGGAAGGACGGGCGGCTGTTGATGCCGGCTGCCTGACCTGCACGGGGGCCTGCCTCCATGGTAGCGCCTGCCCACAGCATCATGCGGATGCCGGAACCGTCACGGCCCATGGAAGAAATGTTGTTCACGTCGGTGCGGTCCTTGCCGTAGGACCATGCCAGGTTGCGCAGGGTGTCGCACAGGTCCAGACGCATGTCCGGGTTGCCGCCGAAGTCGCCGGCTGCCACGATGACAGCATCGGCATTGACCTGGAAGTACTTGCCGTCGATGTCGGTGAAGATGGCACCGGTGACCTTGCCGTTCTCGTGCACCAAGGTCAGACCCTGTGCGCCGTAGATGTACTCGCAGCCCTTCTCCACAGCCTTCTGCTGCAGCAGACGGACGGTGTACGGCCACATATTGTTGTTGGTGTTGGTCTCGGTGCCGGTATCACGCCACTGGGTCATGCCGACGTAGTAGTAGCTGTGGCTGCAGGGGTTCTGGAAGTGCTTGTTGCCCTTGTAGTTCACGGCGTGTGCGTACTTGGCAACATAGTCGGGGTCCAGCTCAGCCAGCATCCAGTCCAGTGCCTCGCCGGAGCGGGTGGCGTAGTCCTTGACGATCTTCTGGTTGGCGTGGCCCAGAGCCTTGACCATGTACTCGGTGAAGATGTCCATGGGGTCGTACTTCTCGGCACCCTTGTCCAGGAAGAACTTGGAGTTGTAGGTGGTCAGGTCGCAGGCATAGTTGTCGTACTCTTCCCAGGTCTGCACTTCGCAGCAGATGGTGTTCAGGCCCTCTTCAGCGCAGCGCAGGGCGGCGGCAGTACCGGCCTGACCGGAACCGATGACCAGAACTTCGCAGTCCTTGGTGTACTCGACCTTGTCGGCCAGCTGGGGCTCATCGCCCAGCCAGGCGGGCTTGTTGTTCATGAACTGCTCTTCCGGGATGTTCAGGGAATCGACCATACCGACCATCATGGAGCCCATGATGTCGCCGTTGCCCTTCTGCTCGATGTACTCTTCCGGGGTCTCAGGAGCCTTGGCGTCCGGGTTGGAGCCGCGGTTAGCCTGCGAGTAGCTGGTGGCAAAGATGTCATCCCAGGTGATGGCGGAAGCAGCGGCTGCGGGCTGCTCGGAGGCAGCGGCAGAGCTTGCCACGGAGGAAGCGGCGGCGCTGCTGGCTGCGTTGTTGGAGCAGCCGGACAGTGCGCCTGCAGCGGCAGCGCCCAGAGCGCTGAGAGCCGATGCACGGATGAAGTTTCTGCGCGAGATCTTGTTCATAGTGCGGAACCCTTTCTGTTTCTTTCTTCTTTTTCTTCCAAAGCGTTTCTGCCTTGCGCAGTTTGACGCTTTTTTTGACGATATTATTATAGTGAAATTTTCACCAAAAGAGAAATTCAATTTCCGGTTTTCAGTTATGTATTTTTTCTATAAGTTTATTGACCTTCCCCAGCGGTTTTGTTACAATGAAGGAAATGCCGGAAAGGAGGCCCGCTTTGCATGACCGACCGTCAGATCCGCTGTTTTCTGGCTCTTTATGAAACACTGAATTTTTCGGCTGCCGCGCGGCAGCTGTTTCTCACCCAGCCCACCCTGAGCTACCAGATCCGCACACTGGAAGAAGAACTGGGCACTCCGTTGTTCACCCGCACCACCTGCCGGGTGGAGCCCACCGAAGCCGGGCAGCTGTTTGCCGCCTTTGCCCAGAACGTCCGGCAGAGCTATCAGGCGTTCCAGCATGCACTGGCCGCCGGGCCCGCCCGGCGCGAAAAGCTGGTGCTGCAGGTGCCGCTGACCATGGCGTCGCGGGATCTTGTGTACCACGACCTGCTGATGGCGCTGAGCCAGGAGCTGCCGGACTGTGACCTGGAGGTGCGCACCGATACCTCCTGTACCTCCCCGGAAGAGGTTCTGCAGAGCGGCGTGGACGCCCTGATCCAGATACTGCTGGAACCGGTGAGCGACGCCATCGACTGCCTGCCCCTGTTCGATACCAAATGCCATCTGCTGGCAAGCCCCGGCAGCCCGCTGAGTGCCTGCGGCACCCTGACCCCCGACCAGCTGGCCGGGCAGACCATCTGCTTTGAAAGCTGCGATGCCGTATTCGTGTCCATGTTACGGCGCTGCATGGAGGACATTCCCCTGCGGTGGCTCATGGTGCCCGACTTTGAAAAGGAATACGTCCGGATGCTGGCCGGAAAATGCCTGTTCCTGAGCCCGGTGCGGAGCCACGGCTACCCGCCCGAGTGGTTCCACCCGCTGAGCTTCCCCTTTCCGCCGGCACCCACCTGCCTGTTCACCCGCAAGGACGACACCCGCCCCTGCCTGCAGGTGCTGCGGCAGCTGACCCTGGCCGAACACCGGCGCGCCGTGGCAGACGGCCGCCTGTGAAGCCCCGCTATATGATATAAAGGAGAACCGACCGATGAATATTACGATTCCATCATCCGCCGGCACGAAACACGCAATGGCGTCACCGGCCTGACAAAGGAGTGCATCGGCTATGAGAACGGTGTGCTGGGCGGCGTGCTCTCAGCCTTGACCAGCTATGCCGCTCCCGGCGACTATGTGTTCAACGGGGAGTGGGTGTGAGCCTGCACACAAAACTCCTCCCGTCATCGCTGCGCGATGCCAGCCCCCTCTATGAGGGGGCCTTTTTTGTACCAGAAACAAGGCCGCACCACCCCAAGGCTCCCTCCTTGAGGAAGCTGGCAAAGCCGACAGGCTTTGACTGAGGGAGTTTTTCCGCACATAGAAAAAACCGGAAGCGCACTGCGGATCGCAGTGTACTTCCGGTTTGCAGAATGAAGGATCGCTTATTTGATCTCGCGCATGGCACCCAGCAGGCCGGGGTAATCGCCTGCGGCGACTTTGGCCGTGTTCTCCGGGTGTGCCACGAACCACTTGTTGCGTTTTTTCAGGATGCCCTTGGGCCCGTCGCGCAGCGCGTCGCCGTTGCGCTGTGGTACTCGATGCCGTTCAGCACATGATTGTGGCCGCGGCAGGGGCCTGCCTGGAACGGCATGCCGCCATACACGGCAAGGCCGATGGTCTGGGCTGCAGGCAGTGCCTCCAGTTCCGTGTTCATGCTCACTGACCCTGCTCGTCCACAGCCTTCAGGCCCTGGGTCTGCTCGATCTCAGCCAGCATGTCCACGCGCACCTGATGGCGGCCGCCCTCATACTTGGCGTTCACCCACTCGTCCACGATCATCTTGGCCATCTCCACGCCGATGACGCGGGCACCGAAGGCGATGATGTTGGAGTTGTTGTGCTGCTTGCTCAGGCGGGCAGAATATGGCTCGCTGCACACGCAGGCACGCACGCCCTTGACCTTGTTGGCGGCCAGGCTGATGCCCACACCGGTGCCGCAGATCAGCACACCGCCGTCCACTTCGCCGGAGGCGACCATCTTGCCCACCTTGTAGCCGCTGATGGGGTAGTTGAAGCTCTCGGTGCTGTTGGTACCGACGTCGATGACCTCGATGCCCTTGTCCTCCAGATACTTCTTGATTTCTTTCTTCATTTCCACTGCGACGTGGTCGTTGCCAATTGCCAGTTTCATACAGACACACTCCTTATTTTTTAAACAGAGGCACACCGCCGCAGGGTGCAGCGGCACGCCGTTGTTTGCGGATCAGATGTTGGTGCTTGCCATTCGGAAATAGGTGTACGGGCGGCCCTTGATGGACACCGACAGCTGGTGGATGTTCTCCGGGCTGGTGCAGCCGGCAAAGCCGCCGTCACCAATGGCGTGCACATCCGCGCCGGTCTCCTTCATCTTCAGGGCGATCAGACGCACGACGTTGCTCATGCCTTTTCTCCCCTCAGCTCCGGAATGATCTCTGCATACGGATGGCCCTTGCCGAACAGGGCGCTGGTGCCCAGGATGAAGCCGTCGGCACCCATGGCGGACAGCTCCTCGATGACCGCCGGGCTGCAGGAGCCGTCGATCATCAGCTTGAAGCCGTACTTTTCCTTCAGCTCTGCCAGCGCACGCACCTTGTTCTTGGTGAACTGGATGAACTTCTGGCCGGCGAACCCGGGGTTGACGGTCATGACCATGACGTAGTCGCAGAGGTTCAGCATCTCTTCCACGGTGGCCAGGCTGGTGTCCGGGTTGATGGCAATGCCGGCTGCGGCGCCGCGGCTCTTGATGTGCGCCAGCGTCTTGACCACATAGCGCTCACTCTCGGGGTGGATGTACACGATGTCGGCACCGGCATCCAGGAACCAGTCCACCTTCTCACCGGGGTTCTCGATCATCAGGTGCACGTCCACCGGCTTTTTGGTGTACTTGCGGATGGTCTTGAGGTCCATCAGACCCATGGTGATGTTGGGCACAAAGGTGCTGTCCATGATGTCACAGTGGAAGATGTCCACACCGGCTTCGTCCAGCGCCTTGATCTCCTCGGCCAGGCGGCCGTAGTCCGCGCACATCATACTGGGGCAGAGCAGCTTTTCCATTTTGCAGATCCTTTCCTGTCAAGCAGGTAATCGTTTTCCTCATCCTAAAGATAGCACAGGCCGAAAGCCTTGTCAATAGGTTTTAAAAAAGTCATGTAAACGTTTACCCTTTTGCTTGCATTTTCCGTTGATTGCTGTATAATGGATGCAGCAGCCCCTCTTTTTGGGGCATTTCATTTCCTTTTATAAAAGGAGCAAGTCTGTATGTCTGACACAAGCAATCCTCCGTCCATCCGGGATATTGCCGAGATCGCAGGTGTGAGCGTGGCCACGGTTTCCCGCGTCCTGAACAAAAAGGGCAAATACTCCGCCACCACCGAAAAGCGCGTGCTGGCGGTGGTGAACTCCTGCGGCTACATCTCCAACATGTCGGCCAAGAGCCTGCGGGAGGCCCGCTCCCACACGGTAGGGCTCATCGTGCCCAACGTGACCAACGCTTTTTTCTCGCAGCTGGCCTACTCCATTGAAACAGAGCTGTTCCAGCGCAATTATTCGGTGTTCATCTGCAACAGCGGTACCGACGCCGACAAGGAGCGGGATTATTTCCGCACCCTCATCGGCAAATGCGTGGACGGCATCCTGTGCATCAGCGACCTGAACGAGATCCCGTCGGACATTCTGGACCGGGGCGTGCCCATCGTCTGCATCGACCGCCGCCCCGTGGTGGACCGGGTGGTGCCCTGGGTGGGCAACGATGACCGGGCCGCTGCTTTTAACGCCACGGAGCTGCTGATCCGGAAAGGCTGCCGCCACATCCTGTTCATTTCCAGCCACCACTCCGCCTACACCCGGTTCGACCGCGACAAAGGCTACCGGCAGGCCCTGGAAGCCCACGGCATCCCGGCGGATGAAAATTATAGCATGCGCCGCCCCGGCATCGACCCCACTCCCATCGAAACGGAAGTGATGGTGTATGACTTTGTGCAGAAGGGCCTGCCGCTGGACGGCATCATCGCTTCCAGTGAACCGGCCGCTCTGGGCACCCTGTATGCCCTCAAGCGGGCCGGGCTGCGGGTGCCGCAGGATGTAAAAATTGTTTCCTTCGACAGTACCCTGTATTCCCTGCTCACCGACCCGCCTCTCACTTCCATTGAGCGCAACCCCCAGAGCATCGCACAGAAAAGCTGTGAGCTGATCTTGCAGATGATGCGCGGCGAGCCCCCCGCCGAGACCGAGATCTACATCCCCACCAACCTGGTGGAGCGCGCCTCCACCGACGGCTGATCTCCAAAATCATTTTTCCCCGGGCAGGAACCGCCCCGTGTGCCGTTCCTGCCCGGGTTTTGTTTTACAGATTGGCAAATTACCGCCGGGATCGCCAGAATGAACAGATCCCGGGACCACCTCATTTCCCGGTATTTTGTTAAAGATTACAAAATGTTATCAAAAACTTTCAGACAAACCAACCAAATATTTCCGAAAATCTTTGGGTATTCTTTCGCTTGCGCCAACTTTGGGAATTGTTTATACTACGAGTAGGTTTGTACGGTGTTTGTGAATTCTGCGTCAAGTTTTCACGCACCGATGATTTTAAATCTCTACAGGAGGGACAATACCATGAAAAAGATTTCTCGGCGTAATTTCCTGAAGGGCGCTGCCGTTCTGGGCACCGCCGCTGCCATGACCGCTTGCGGCGGCAGCTCTTCTTCTACCTCCACCGCAGCCTCCACCAGTGCTGCAGCGTCCACCGGTGCTGCTTCCGCAGCAGAAGCCAGCGGCAAGCTGGTCATCTACTCGCCCAACTCGGACACCCAGATCGACTGCACCCTGACCAACGGCTTTATGGTCAAGTACCCCAACATCGAGGTGGAGCTGCAGTCCATGGGCACCGGCGACGTGCTGGCCCGTATCGAGGCCGAAAAAGAGAACCCGCAGGCCGATATCGACTGGGGTGCCATCAACTTCAACTTCTACAAGCAGCACCCCGACCTGTGGGAGTCGTATGTTTCGCCCAACGAGGCCAACCTGGACGAGAACTACCGCAACAACACCGACGGCAACGTGACCTACTGCAACCTGTCCGGCAGCGGCTGCTTCATCCTGAACAATACCCTGCTGAAAGAGCTGGGCGTTGAGGTCAAGGGCTACGCCGACCTGCTGCAGCCGGAGCTGAAGGGTAAGATCGCCATGGGCGACCCCACCGCTTCTTCCAGCGCCTTTGCCGAGCTGACCAACATGCTGCTGGATATGGGCGAGGGCGACACCCCGGCCGACCGCTACATGAGCGATGCCGCATGGGATTACATTGCAAAGTTCATTGACAACATCGACGGCATCGTGCTGTCCAGCTCTTCTCAGGTGTACAAGAATGTCATCGCCGGTGAGTATGCCGTGGGCGTTTCCTACGAGGACCCCGTTGTGCAGGCCATCATCGACAACAAGGACAACCCCGACGCCGACCTGTCGCTGGTGTACCCCGAAGAGGGTGCCGTGTGGCTGCCCGCCGGTGTCGCCATCGTGAAGAACGCCCCCAACATGGACAACGCCAAGCTGTTCGTCGACTATGTGCTGAGCGAGGAAGCCCAGACTGCCCTGTCCAAGACCACCATCCGCGGCACCATGACCTCCATCGCACAGGACTGCCCCGAGATGAAGCCCTTTGAGGAGATCAACGTGGTGTACGAGGATCAGGCCGCTGTGGCAGAGCTGCAGACCGAGATGCTGGAGAAGTGGACCAACCTGCTGACCAAGTAAGCATCTCTCCGCTGAAAAACAAAAAGTAAGGACGATCATTATGAGTGTTTGTATTCGCATCAAGGACGCCGTGAAGAAATACGGCGACAATACGATCATCTCGGATCTGTCGTTGAACATCAAAGAAGGCGAGTTCTTCACCCTTCTCGGCCCCTCCGGCTGCGGAAAAACGACACTTCTGCGTATGATCGCAGGCTTCAACAGCATTGAAGGCGGCGACTTCTACTTCAACGACAAGCGCATCAACGACATCGACCCCTCCAAGCGCAACATCGGCATGGTGTTCCAGAACTATGCCATCTTCCCCCACATGACCGTGTGGGACAACGTTGCCTTTGGTCTGAAGAACCGTAAGGAATCCAAGGAGACCATCCAGAAGGAGACCGACGAGTTCATGAAGCTGATGCACATCAGCGAGTATGCCGACCGCATGCCCGACCGGCTGTCCGGCGGCCAGCAGCAGCGCGTGGCACTGGCCCGCGCCCTGGTGATCAAGCCGGATGTGCTGCTGATGGACGAGCCCCTGTCCAACCTGGACGCCAAGCTGCGCGTGGAGATGCGCACCGTCATCAAGGAGATCCAGCACACGGTGGGCATCACCAATGTGTACGTCACCCACGACCAGGAAGAAGCCATGGCTGTTTCGGACCGCATCGCGGTCATGAACAAGGGCGACATCCAGCAGGTGGGCACCCCCACGGACATCTATCAACGCCCGGCCAATCTGTTCGTTGCCACCTTCATCGGCCGTTCCAATGTGCTGGACGGTGAGCTGCGCATGGAAAACGGCAAGCCTGTGCTGCACTTCCATGCTGGTGCTTCGATCACGCTGGACAATGTGCGTGCCGAGGAGTGCAAAAACCAGCCCGTCAAGATCTCGGTGCGCCCGGAGGAGTTCATTCTGGACGCCTCCACCGACGCCACCGGCCTGAAGGCCACCGTGGACAGCAGCGTGTTCCTGGGCCTGAATACCCACTACTTTGCCCACACCGACGACGGCGACAAGATTGAGATCATTCAGGAATCCCAGATCGACAGCATCATCCCGGATGGCACGGTCGTCCGTCTCGGCGTCAAGACCGAGAAGATCAACGTGTTTGACGCGGAAGGCAAGCAGAACCTGCTGGAAGGTGTCCGCAACGACAACGCCGTTTAACGGGCAGGAGGCAGTACCATGAAAAAGACCAAAAAGCTGGACATGTGGACGGTTTTGTCCTTTGTGATCCTGCTGTGCTATGCGGTGTTTCTGCTGTACCCCATGCTCAACCTGTTGCGCCAGTCCGTGGTGACCACCGACGGTGCTTTCACGATGGAGTATTTCCAGAAGTTCTTTGGCAAATCCTATTACCTGATCACTCTGTGGAACTCCTTCAAGGTGTCCATTGCCGTCACCATCATCACGCTGATCATCGGCGTGCCGCTGGCGTATCTGTACAATATGTATGAGATCAAGGGCAAGGGCCTTCTGCAGATCATCATCATCCTGTGCAGCATGTCCGCCCCCTTCATCGGTGCCTATTCCTGGATCCTGATGCTGGGCAACTCCGGCATCATCCGCAAGACCATCAAGTCGATGCTGGGCATCACCCTGCCGAGCATCTACGGCTTCAACGGCATCCTGCTGGTGCTTTCGCTGCAGCTGTTCCCGCTGGTGTTCCTGTACGTTTCAGGTGCCATGAAGAACATCGACAATTCCCTGCTGGAAGCCGCTGAAAGCATGGGCTGCAAGGGCATCAAGCGTTTTCTGACCGTGATCGTGCCGCTGTGCATGCCCACCATCCTGGCCGCCATGCTGCTGGTGTTCATGCGCGCCTTTGCCGACTTCGGCACCCCGCTGCTGATCGGTCAGGGCTACCGCACCTTCCCGGTGGAGATCTACAACGCCTTCTTCTCGGAGACCACCGGCGGCGACTACGGCTTTGCCTGCGCCACCTCGGTGATCGCCATCGTCATCACCACCGTGGTGTTCCTGGTGCAGAAGTGGTCCTCCAACAAGTTCTCCTTCACCATGAATGCCCTGCATCCGGTGGAGCGCAAAAAGGCCCACGGCCTGCTGAATGTGCTCATCCATCTGTTCACCTATCTGGTGGTGGGCATCGCCTTCCTGCCGCAGGTGTACATCTTCTACGAGTCCTTCCGCAAGACCTCCGGCAAGGCCTTTGTGCCCGGTTACTCGCTGGACAGCTACCGCTCCGCCATGAAGGTGGCCGGCAGCGCCATCAAGAATACCTTCGTCATCGGCATTGCCGCACTGGTGCTCATCATCCTGCTGGCTGTGCTGGTGGCCTACCTGGTCATCCGCCGCAAGAACACCGTGAACAACGTGATCGACGTGATCAGCATGCTGCCCTACATCATCCCCGGCAGCGTGGTGGGCATTGCCCTGATCATGGCCTTCAACCGCAAGCCGCTGATCCTGACCGGTACCATGATCATCATGGTCATCGCACTGGTGATCCGCCGCCTGCCCTACACGATCCGCAGTTCGGTGGCCACCCTGCAGCAGATCCCCATCACGGTGGAGGAAGCCGCCATCTCGCTGGGTTCCTCCAAGGCCAAGACCTTCTTCCAGATCACGGTGCCCATGATGGCAAACGGCATTATTTCCGGTGCCATCCTGAGCTGGGTGACCATCATCACCGAGCTGTCCACCGCCATCTGCCTGTACACCGTGCGCACCCAGACTTTGACGTTGGCCATTTACACCTATGTGTCCCGCGGCAACGACGGCATCGCCGCAGCACTGGCCACCATCCTGTCGCTGACAACGGTGGTCTCGCTGCTGCTCTTCATGAAGCTGTCCAAGTCCAAGGACGTCACCCTGTAACAGCTCCAACCGCAAACAAAAAGCTCCGTTCCCCGCAAAGGGAACGGAGCTTTTTTCGTCCGGATCAGGCAAAGACCGCCACGATCACCTGCATGGCCACGCCCACAAAGGCACCGGCGGCCCAGGTGAGGCCGGTGATGAACAGGTTCTGCTTCCAGGAGGGGTTGGCACGCCACAGCACGGCCAGGCCTACACCGGCACCGGTGCACAGACCGGCCACCAGGCTGGAAAAGCGCAGAGCACCCTCCACATACAGCTGGGTGAGCAACACGCTGGCGGCGCAGTTGGGGATCAGGCCCACCAGGGCCGCCACCACCGGCTGGAAGAAGCCCATGCTGCCCAACAGGTCGGCAAACACATCCTCGCCCACGCCTTCCACGATGAGGCCGAACACCAGACTGAATGCAAAGATGAACACGAAGATCTCCAGCGTGTGGCGCAGAGCCGCCTGCCAGATGGGGCGCTCGTTGCCCTCTTCATCGTTGTGCTCCTCGTGGCAGTCCACCTCGTCGGCATGGCCGGTGTAGCCGCCCCGCAGCCCCTTGGGCAGGATGCCGCGCAGCACAAAGTCCAGCACGAAACCAACGATGACAGCGTACACCACCTTGATGACCATCAGCACGACCAGCTTGTCCCAGTAGGCCGGCATGGACACCAGCAGCGGGATGGCTTCATCGCTGGTGGCCAGATACACGGCCATCAGGGTGCCCAGCGTAATGACGCGGGACGCATAGAAGTTGGACGCAATGGCCGAGAAGCCACACTGCGGCACACAGCCCAGCAGGGCACCGGGCACTGCGCCCCAGCGCCCGCCGCCAGCCAGCAGCGCTTCGATGCGCTCGCCGTGGCGGTGCTCGATGTATTCGATCAGCAGATAGGCCAGAAACAGAAAGGGCAGCATCTTGGCGGTGTCCACCAGAGATTCGCCCAGAACATCCAGAAACAGTTCCATAAATATCGCTCCCAAAAACCACAGCGGGTTTCTTCATTTTAGTAAATTGCAATCAGTTTGCATTTTCGTGCAGGGATGATTATACACGATATCCTGCCCGATTGCAAGGCCAATTTGCAAAAAGATTGCATTTTTAGAAAAATTGCTCCGGAACGTCTGTTTTCTGTTTCTGTGCAGCTGCAAAAAAACGCCGCCCGGCTGCCGGAATGCCCGGCCGCAGAGCGGCATCTGTGTTTTCGATCAGAGAAATTACAGCATCTTCACGGCCAAGGCCTCGGTGGTGCGGTCCTGTGCCTCGTTGGTCTGCTGCTGGTCATCCAGCATATAACGCAGCAGAAGCACCTCTGCCACATACAGCACCGCCACCTTGATGGGGATGCTGCCGGAGTCCAGCGGGTTTTCCTGCGCGCCGCACAGCAGCACGATGTCGGCCAGCTTTGCGCCCGGCGAGTCCTCGTAGTGGGTGATGAGGATGATCTTTGCCCCGGCGGCCTTGGCGGTGCGCAGCGTCTCGATCATATCCCGCGTGGCACCGGAGTAGGACACGAACAACACGACATCCTCTTCCGTCATCAGGCTGGCCGCCATCACCTGCATGTGGCTGTCGCCCGCCGTGCGGAACTTGTTGGTGATGCCCGCAAACCGGGCGCAGATGTCGTTGGCCACCAGCATGCTGCCGCCCTGCCCCAGGCAGAACACCTGCCGTGCGCTGTGCAGCAGGGCCACAGCCTTGTCCACCGCCTCCGGTGAGAGGGCATTCTGTGTGCCATTGATGGCTGTCATGAACAGCGCACCGGCGTGCTCACACAGGGTGGCTGTGTCAGCGTCCGGCTCCGGTGCGCGCTGGTTAACCAGTGCGCCGGTGGCATTGGCCTGTGCCAGTGCAATGCGCATTTCATGGTAGCCTTCAAACCCCAGCGCCCGGCAGAACCGGAACACCGTAGCCTCTGCCACCTTGCATTCCCTTGCCAGGGATGAGATGGACAGATACTGTGCCTCTGCTGCGTGCTGCACCAGATAGTCGGCCACCATGTGACCCGATTTTGTCAGGTCATTCTGGTGCTGCTGCAACAGCTCCCAAAAATTTGTAGACATTTCCTTCTCCTTACCCGACCGCTGCACAAAGGGCAGCCGCCGACTTATTTCCTACACCTTCTTACATCAAAAAGTATAAAAGAAACAAACCAGGTGTGCAAGAGGCGCATTGCCCACATTTTTGGTCCGGTTTCTGTGCAGACGGCACAGAAAGTGAGGAAAAACGGCCCATTTTCTGAAAATCTCTTTCTTTTTCAGATTTTCAGACCGAAAAGTCTTTTCATTCACTTTTCCGATTTTGTACCGTTTTGTAACTTTTTTAACGAGCAATTTTCACTTTTCTTTTGTGTTTTTTCTGATATCCCACAATCTTGTACAACCTGCACAGTTGCAAAATGAAAAATTTATGAAAAGGAAGTATGGACAGAATGAAAATATTTTTCTATAATGGAACCATCAAAGGCAGCCGCCCGCACAAGCCGCTGCCACAACGTGAATTGATGAGAGCAAGGAGAAACTATCATGAAAAACTGCATTTCCCGCCGTTCGTTCCTGAAGGCTGCCGGTATGCTGGGCGCTGCCGGTGCACTGGCCGCTTGCGGCGGTTCTTCTTCCAGCACTGCTCCCGCCTCCAGCGCAGCCAGCTCTGCTGCCGCTTCCGGCACCGCCAGCTCCGGTGCAAGCATCAAGCTGTGGACCTACCCCATCGGCGGCTGGGGCAAGGATGAGACCGTGCAGGAGCTGATCTCCAGCTTCAATGCCAAGTACCCCGACATCAAGGTCACCGTGGAGTATCTGGACTACACCAACGGCGATGACCAGGTCAACACCGCCATCGAGGGCGGCAGCGCACCCGACCTGATCATGGAAGGTCCCGAGCGTCTGGTCGCCAACTGGGGTGCCAAGGGCGTTATGGCTCCGCTGAACGACCTGTGGACCGACGATGCCAAGAAGGACATTTACGAGTCCGTTGAGTCCGCCTGCAAGGACACTGCCGGCAACTACTACGAGTATCCCCTGTGCATGACCGCACACTGCATGGCCGTGAACATGACCAAGGTCAAGGAAGTGGGCGCTGACCAGTACATTGATACCGACAAGCATACCTGGAGCACTGACGGCTTCCTGAAGACCGTTGATGCCCTGTACAACGGCGGTTACGAGAACGTTGCAGCCATCTACTGCGCAGGTCAGGGCGGCGACCAGGGCACCCGCGCCATCATCAACAACATGTACGGCGGCACCTTCACCGATGCAGCTCACACCAAGTACACCGCGGATTCTGCCGAGAACATCAAGGCCATCCAGACCCTGTACGATACCAACGGCATCAACTTCGACGCTTCCATCGTGGGCGGCGACGAGATCACCCTGTTCCGCAACGGCACTCTGCAGATGGCTTTCTGCTGGAACATCGCTCAGCAGCTGAACACCGACAACAACGACGCCGGCCTGACCAACGACGGTGACGAGATCATGCCCATGGCATTCCCCACCGCCAGCGGCGACCCGAAGCTGTGCGGCGGTATCTGGGGCTTCGGCATCTTTGACAACGGCGATGCTTCCAAGATCGAGGCTGCCAAGACCTTCATCGACTTCATCGCTGCCGACCCCGATCAGGTGGGCGCAAGCGTTCTGGCTTCCACCTACTTCCCGGTCCGTTCCAGCGTGGGCGACATCTACGCCGGCAACGACATCATGAGCGAGTACAGCAAGTTCATGAACTACCTGGGCGACTACTACCAGATCACTCCGGGCTGGGCAACTGCCCGTACCGAATGGTGGAACATGCTGCAGCGTGTGGGCACCGGCGAGGCCGTCGAGACTGCTGTTGCCACCTTCGTGGAGAACGCCAACGCTGCCGCAGCCGCTGAGGCATAAGCACCCGGCACCCCGAATTTCCATTATCTGAACGGAACGAGCCCCTTCCTCGAAGATCCCGGCGAGGGAGGGGCTTTGTTTGTAAAAAAACGCTGTAACCGAAAGGATTGGTGATTTTCTTGGCTGCAAAAACAGCGATCAAGGAGCCAAAGCGCAGCAGCGCCCTGGTCCGGCGTGAAACATTCGCCTCCTACTGCTTCCTGCTGCCCAGCCTGATCTTCTTCCTGGGCTTCGTCATCTACCCCATGATCCTCTGCGTGGTGACCAGCTTCTTTGATTCCACCATGAACCGTGCCGACGTGTTTGTAGGTCTGGCAAACTACAAAGAACTGTTTACCGACCCCATCTTCCTGGGTGCTCTGAAGAACACCTTCATCATCGTGATCGTCTCGGTGCCCGTGACCTGCGTCTTTTCGCTGTGGGTCTCCTCGGCCATCGTAGACCTGCCGGAGTGGGCCACCAGCCTTTTCCGCTGCGTGTTCTACCTGCCCGTGGTCACCGGCTCGGTCGCTGTTACCGTGGTGTGGAAGTGGATGTACAACAACTACTACGGCATCTTCAACT
>ENA-OVGM01001194-OVGM01001194.1-human-gut-metagenome-genome-assembly--contig:-NODE-1194-length-22424-cov-3.896553_pt1 | contig 22424 bp, 17 predicted proteins | sample MGYA00237773_ERZ505425 | MGnify/ENA primary metagenome ERZ505425 (study PRJEB26158, sample SAMN06016407) | human gut metagenome | biome: human gut; feature: ankylosing spondylitis patient; material... | reverse complement strand
CAGGCAATTCCTCCACTTAAGAAAAAAGGTACACTCCCCTCGTACCGGTTCAATAAATTCCAGTCGAACGATTTCCCGGTCCCTCCAAACTGTCTGCTCCGGGTATCGAACAAAAACAACTGACAGGCCGATTCATAAGGCAAAGTTCGTTGAAAATCACCGGCCTCTTCTATACCGAAAGCTTTTATTACCCGGTAGCCTTTCCGTACAAAATAGTGACCCATTTCAGGGGGTTCATCCCCATGCAGTTGAATCGTATCCATCTTATACCTTCGTACTATATTTTCGATAAACCCGGTTTCTGCATTCACAAAAACTCCTACTTTCCCGATAGCTGCAGGTAAACGTTCCAAAGCCCGGGGAGACAAATCACCGGCATAACGCGGTGAGGCTTTATAAAAAATAAAACCCAACATATCGGGATGTAAAGCAGCGACTTCCTTCACATTCCCGGGTTCCTTCATGCCACAAATTTTAATCAGCATATCCGACAAAATTTTTTAAAGCCTGAGCCGGTTGTGCTTCCCGCATAAAATGTTCACCGATCAGAAATCCTCTGAATCCCAATCTGCGTAACGCGACGACTGTCTCCATGGCACGAATTCCACTCTCGGCCACTTTCAGACAAGCAACCGGGACTTGTGAAGCTAACCGGAAAGAAGTATAAATATCCGTCTCGAAAGTAGTCAGATTCCGATTGTTGATCCCCACCATATCCATTTCCGGGGAGACATATTCCAACTCTTCTTCCCGATGTATTTCCAATAGTATTTCCAATCCCAGTCCATGAGCAGCATCGGCCAATTCCCGGCACTGTGCCGGCGACAAAGCTGCAGCGATCAACAAAACGGCATCGGCTCCATAAGCCACCGCTTCGGCCAGTTGATAGAAATCGACGATAAAATCCTTACGCAATAAGGGAATATCCGAAACCCTCCTGGCCATAGCGAGATCCAATAACGATCCTCCGAAATAATCCGTATCCGTCAACACCGAACAAGCCGCAGCACCATTCCGTACATATCCGCCGACCACCTCCTGCACTCCGGCTGCCTCATGAATAAATCCTCCGGAAGGAGACTTCCGTTTAAATTCTGCAATGATCCCTGTTGCCGATTCCTCCAAGGCCTTTCGCATCGATAACCGTTGTCTCCCAGCTAAAAGCGTACTCATCAGATCCCTTTCGGAAATCCTGTTTTTCCGCTCAGTCACTTCTTCCTGTTTTGTTTTCAATATCCGGTTTAAAACTGACATATCATTTTTCATTAAGTTCTACAAATTTACGGAACGCCCTCAGTGCCCTCCCGCTCTCCAGCGCCTCACGCGCTTCTGCAATAGCATCCGGCAAAGCTATTCCGGGCCTCAGGGTACGGATTGCAAAAGCAGCATTGGCAATCACACAGTCTTCTTGTCCCCGGGTAGCCTCGTTAGCTAAAACCCGGTCAAAAATCGCCGCAGCTTCGGTCACCGTATTTCCTCCCGACAATTCCTCTTCCGCCACCCGACCGAATCCGATCTCTTCCGGCAAATAAATGCCCTCACCCCGATTATTCAGCGCTTTAAAAGGAGAGGTCAGCGAAACTTCATCATACCCGTCCAGCGAATGTACTATCGTGTAATTCACTCCGCTCTGCTGATACATATAGTTATACAAACGGGCCAGTTTCAGGTTATATACTCCCAATAACTGGTAGCGTGGGAGTACCGGATTGACCAAAGGCCCCAACATATTGAAAAAGGTACGTACTCCTAAAGCACGTCGTACCGGTCCTACACTTTTCAAGGCAGGGCTAAAAAACGGTGCATGCAAATAAGCGACCCCGCTTTCTTCCAGCGATTGCTGTAACCGACCGGAGTGTCCTGTAAATTTCACCCCATGTTGTTCCAGTACATTCGAAGCCCCACTCACCGAACTGGCACCGTAATTTCCGTGTTTTACAACCCGGTAGCCTGCTCCGGCCACCACAAAACAAGCCGCCGTAGAAATATTGAACGTATTTTTTCCATCCCCTCCCGTACCGACAATATCGATTGCATCATGACAATCCAAATCCACGACCACCCTCCGTTCGAGAATGGCTTCCCTAAACCCGGCCAATTCTTCCGTCGTAATACTACGCATCAGAAAAACGGTCATAAAAGCCGACAACTGGCTGTCGTTATACCGGCCATCGGAAATGTTCAACAAGACTTGTTTAGCTTCTTCTTTAGAGAGGCTTTTGTGCCCGAACATTTTATATAACAGTTCTTTCATAGTAATCAATATATCATATACATTCCCTTTACTTCAAGCATACAACCAATTCGCCATCATCATTTTCCCCATAGGAGTCAAAATCGATTCCGGATGAAACTGAAGGCCGCGAACATCATAGCTTTTATGAGACAGGGCCATAATTCTGCCTGCAGCATCCTCAGCGGTAACTGTAAGACATTCAGGCAGATTTTTCCGACTTACTACCCAGGAATGATACCTGCCTACATCAAAACTTTCGCCCAGACCGGAGAACATCTTTTCTTCGGCAATCACCCGCACCGGTGTACAAATACCATGAAAAACTTCCGGCAGATTCTCCAATTCAGCGCCGAAACACTCCCCGATGGCCTGTTCACCCAGACAAATCCCCAGGATTGATTTTTCAGCCGCATAACGCTTCACAACTTCGGGTAATATTCCGGCTTCACTTGGAATTCCCGGCCCCGGAGACAAAATAATCCGGTTGTATCGGCCGGCTTCCTCCACCGAAATCCGGTCATTTCTGGCTATATCCACTTCGGCTCCCAATTCATGTAAGAGGTGAACAATATTATAAGTAAACGAATCGTAGTTGTCGAGTATCAATATTTTTTCCATAAGTTCAATTTTTAACCTTTTCACTCATTTCCACCGCTTTCATCAAAGCCCCCAATTTATTATTCAATTCCTGCAATTCACTTTCAGGCGAAGAGTGCGCTACAATCCCCGCTCCGGCCTGAGCATAAAGCCGGTTACCGTAACTCAGAAAGCTCCGGATCGTAATGGCCTGGTTCAATTCTCCCTGAAAACCGATATAGCCGATACAGCCCCCATAAATCCCGCGACTATGAGGTTCTATGTCATCGATCAGTTGCATCGCCCTGACTTTGGGAGCACCGCTGAGCGTACCGGCAGGAAAAGTATCCGCAAAGAGCCGCAAAATATCGGTATTTTCGGAAACGCAAGCACTCACTCTCGACACCATATGAATCACATGCGAATAATATTGGATCTGGCGCAAGAACTCGATCTTTACCTGACCAGCCCCGCGGCTCAGATCATTACGTGCCAGGTCGACCAACATGATATGTTCGGCATTTTCTTTCTCATCTTCCAATAATTTACGGGCCAATTCCGAATCCCGGATATCGTCTCCTGTACGGCGGAAAGTACCGGCTATCGGATCGATATAAGCTTTACCTCCGGCAACACGCAGATGAGTCTCGGGAGAGGAACCGAAAATGCGAAAGTGGCCGAAATCAAAATAATACAGATATGGAGAAGGATTTATACACCGCAAGGCCCGGTATACATTAAAATCATCTCCCCGAAATCCACGGCTGAAACGACGCGAGAGTACAATCTGAAATACGTCTCCCCTTTGGGTATGCCGAATACCCCTTTTCACCATTTCCATATACTGCTCGTCGCTAATCGGAGAACCGGTATCGTCCAACGCCTCGAAACCATACCGAGCCATATTATTGTTATGAATGACATCGATAAGTTCCGGCATATGGGAATGCTGCCCTTCCGGTAAATTTTCAACGATCGTCATCTGATTTTTAAAATGATCGACTACAATAATATACCGGTATAATATATATATCATATCAGGTATTTCAGCAAACTTCTCTTCTTTCTTCCGGATACGGACAGCTTCAAAATAACGTACGGCATCATAGGCCGTATACCCGAAAAAACCGTTGATCCCGGTCAGGTTTGTTTCGGTCTCGAACGAAGCGATATAATCTTTCAGGATTTCGATAACATCCACGCCTTCTGTAAGAGCATCCGTCAGTTGCCGGCCATCGGGAAAACGACGTACGATCTGTTCCTTCGTTACCGAAAAATCGGCCATCGGTTCCACGCCGATAAAAGAAAAACTATTTTGAGTCGTATGATAATCCGAACTTTCCAGCAAAGCCGATTGTGGAAATAAGTCGCGTACCTTCAGGTAAATTCCCACAGGAGTCTGCAAGTCGGCCGGAAGAATACGGGTGATTGTTTTAATTCTATATTTCATAAGTGTAAAAATTTATTCATCCTTTTGTAGGTCTGCATATCTTTATCACCCCGACCGGACAAATTAATGACAACGATCTCTTCCGGCCGGAATGTTTTTTGTTCCAGAACTGCCAGGGCATGGGCCGATTCCAAAGCCGGGATGATACCTTCCATTTCTGTCAGGCAAAAAGCGGCATTCAACGCTTCTTCGTCCGTAACAGCCAATACTTCAGCGCGTTTTTCTTCTGCCAGAAATGCATGTAAAGGGCCGATTCCCGGATAATCCAGTCCGGCAGAAACAGAATAGGGTTCGACAATCTGTCCGTCGTCCGTTTGCATCACCAACGTACGGCTTCCATGGATAATACCTTCTTTTCCCAAATGGATCGTAGCTGCCGACTCTCCGCTTCCCAAACCTTTTCCGGCAGCCTCGGCAGCAATCAACCCAACTTCGGGAGAATGCAGAAAATGGTAGAAAGCCCCGGCAGCATTACTTCCTCCTCCCACGCAGGCTATTACATAATCGGGTTCTTCCCTTCCTTCTTTTTCCAACAATTGCTTTCTGATCTCTTCGCTGATCACCGACTGAAAACGAGCCACCATATCCGGATAAGGGTGAGGTCCCACTGTCGACCCGATGATATAATAAGTATCCGCGGGGTTACAACACCAGTCGCGGATCGCTTCGTTGGTGGCATCTTTCAGCGTTTTATTGCCACTTTCAACAGCTACCACCTTCGCTCCCAACATCTCCATTTTTTCAACATTAGGTTGTTGCCGGACCACATCGGTCGCTCCCATATAAACGATACATTCCATATTCATCAGGGCACATACAGTAGCCGTCGCTACTCCGTGCTGCCCGGCTCCGGTTTCGGCAATGATCCTCTTCTTTCCCATACGCCGGGCCAATAGAATCTGACCGATCGTATTGTTGATCTTGTGGGCTCCGGTATGATTCAGATCCTCGCGCTTGAGATAAATCCGGGTACCGTACTTTTCACTCAGCCGACGGGCATAATAAAGCGGACTGGGACGACCGACATAATCCCTTAATAATAGCCTGAACTCCTGCTGAAAAGACTCATCTTCCATTTCCCGCAAATAACATTCACGTAATTTTTCTACATTCGCATGTAAAATTTCAGGAACATAAGCACCACCAAACCTACCGTAAAACCCCTGGTCGTTTACATTAAAATTTTTCATATGATTTACTTTCGGAATTTTCATTAAGGACAAAAAACAAAAAAGGCTACCGGTGTTCCGATAGCCTCCATATGCTGACAATATAGATACTTCACAGATATTACTGACCAGAAATAATAAAGCGTGCGTCCCACCGGTTTATTCCCGAAAGGCGCCACCACCATGCTTTATTTGTCAGTAATAAATTCATATTTTGTTCTTTTCAACGGAGCAAAGATGAAAAACTTTTTTCTAAAATCAAACAATCGGAAAGATTTTTCTTCAAAAATAAATCAACGGCCCCAATCGGTCCGGGCCTCGAGCAGCATATCCAAAACAACGATAGCCGCCATAGCTTCGACTACAGGCACAGCGCGGGGAATAACACAAGGATCATGGCGTCCGTGTGCTTCCAGAGTAACTTCTTTCCCATCACGTGTCACCGTTTCCTGACGTTTCATAATAGTGGCGACCGGCTTGAAAGCTACCCGGAAATAGATATCTTCTCCGTTCGTCACGCCCCCCTGTATACCTCCCGAGCGATTCGTCACCGTGTGTACTTCACTTCCTTTCATGACAAAAGAATCGTTATGCCCGCTTCCCTGCATAGAGGCTGCTGCAAATCCGCTTCCGTATTCAAAACCTTTGGTTGCGTTGATACTCATCATTGCATGCGCCAGTCTTGCCTGAAAACGGTCGAACACCGGTTCGCCTAACCCGGCAGGTACCCCCTGAATCACACAACTGACTATTCCACCGACACTATCCCCTTCATCCCGCAGCTGCCGGATCAATGCAATCATTTCTTCAGCAATCCCGGCGTCAGGACAACGTACGATGTTATCTTCTGCCCGCTCCAAGGGCAACTCCTGATAAGGCCGGGTAACAGCAATCGGTCCGACTTGTGAAGTATATGCCCGAATGCTTATCCCGTAACCGGCCAACACCTGTTTGGCAACAGCCCCGGCAACGACTCGGGCAATGTGTTCCCGGGCCGACGAACGTCCGCCTCCCCGATAATCCCGGATACCGTATTTCTTTTCCCAGGTATAATCGGCATGAGAAGGACGGTATAAATCTTTCAGATGATTATAATCCTTACTATTCTGATTCTGATTTCTCACCAGAAATCCGATCGGCATGCCGGTAGATTTTCCTTCAAATATTCCGGAAAGAATCTCTACGGTGTCTTCTTCTTTCCGGGGGGTAGAAACCTCCGACTGACCGGGCCGCCGCCGGTTCAACTCACCTTGAATAAAATCAGCAGACAAGGCGATTCCTGCCGGACAACCGTCGATAACCCCTCCAACAGCACTACCGTGTGACTCTCCGAACGACATCAGCCGAAAAAATTTTCCTATAGAATTACCGGACATAAAAAGTAGAAAGTATTCCTTATATATTTAGTGACATCCTCCGCATCCGCAGCCCTCGTCGTGGGATCCGCAACCTCCTTCAGAACCACAGCCACTACACCCCCCGCATTTATGCGAATGTAAAGCTTCCAATTCTTCATCCGTTGCATCACGGACACCTAATATCTCACCCTTGAAAAACAAATCTTTACCGGCCAGGGGATGATTAAAATCGATACGTACTTCCTCGTCACCGATAGACAGGATCTTGCCCTGCAAACGTCTTCCGACACTATCCATCATCGGTAAAACATGGCCGACCACCATCTCTTCAGCTTCTACATCTTTAAATATTTCCTGGGGTAAATCCACAATCATATCTTCGTTCACCAGTCCATAAGCATGGGCTGCCGGAATGCTGAAATCGAATTTATCCCCTTCATTTTTATCCAGAAGGTTCATTTCAAAATATTCTAAAGTCTGCCCTTGTCCACAGATAAAATCCAAGGGCCGGTCTGCACCTGCTGCTTCGAGTAACTCTCCGTTTTGTTCCGTTCTTAATTCGTAACTTACGGATACCATCTTATTTTTCGTAATCATTCTTTTTATTGATTTGGTTTTGCACAAAAGTACGATAAAATAATTGAAAAATTTCTCCCCTATTTCCAAAAAAATGGTACTTTCGCACTAATTTACATTTTTTGAAGATGCGCCATTACGATTATATTATAGCAGGGAGTGGATTGGCAGGGCTTTACACGGCCTATCACGCTGCCGCTTATGGAAAAGTTGCTTTGCTGACCAAATCCGGTATTACAGAGAGCAACTCTTATTTTGCACAGGGTGGAATCGCCGCCGTTACAGACGAAGACGATGCTCCTGCACTTCACTTCGAGGACACGATTATTGCCGGACGCGGGCTTTGCGATTACCCAGCTGTCGATATTTTAGTGAACGAAGGTCCGCAACGGATACATGAACTCATAGAGGCAGGAATGCATTTCGATATGGAAGACGGCAGCCTCGCCTTGGGGTTGGAAGGCGGACATCACCGGAAAAGAATTCTTCATGCCGGCGGTGACGCGACAGGACGTATGGTGACCAGTTTTATGATCAGCAAAGTCATCAATAATCCGAAGATAGATATTTTCGAAAATCATTCCGTGATCGGTATCCTTCAGGAAAATCAGGAATGTTACGGCGTACGGGCCTGGAATTTAGTGACAGAAAGCGAAGAACTGTTTTATGCCGACAATACCTTCCTCACTTTAGGAGGCACTTCGGCTATTTACAAACGGACCACCAATCCGCATACCACGATCGGAGACGGACTTGCTCTGGCTTTTAATGCAGGTTGTGAAATCGCCGATATGGAATTCATTCAATTTCATCCTTCGGCCATCTATACCGAATCGGAAGAGGCATTTCTAATCAGTGAGGCAGTCCGGGGTGAAGGGGCTTATCTGATCGATCAAAACGGAGAACGCTTTATGCCGGCGATTCACGAATTGGCCGAACTGGCCCCCCGGGATATCGTCGCTCAATCTATTTACCGCCAGATGCTGAAATACGATCAGGAGTACGTCTGGTTGTCCCTCAAACACCTCGATCCTCAGGTGGTGAAACACCGCTTTCCGAATATTTATGAAAAATGCCAGGAATTGGGTATCGATATGTGCGACCGGATCCCCGTAGCACCGGCAGCTCATTATATGGTAGGGGGGGTGAGGACGGACACCCATGGACAGACCAACATCAAACGTCTGTTTATCTGCGGCGAACTGGCCTCTTCGGGAATCATGGGAGCCAATCGGCTCGCCTCCAACTCGTTGATCGAATGTCTGGTATTCGGGAAACGGGCCATCGAGGCTTCGCGGAAAAATCTGAAAACCTCTCCTACCCAGGTATTCAAACCGATCTATCATTGCAATGACAATTATGCTGCGCTTTATGTCCATTTGAAAAAAGAGATTTCGCGGATAATGACCGATTATGCCGGCATCATCCGGAATGCAGAAAAACTGAAACAGGGATTGAACGAATTGGAAAGTCTGGAAGACAATCTGCCCCGGGAAATAAACGAATATTACACCCTGATTTGCCGTAACCTGATTACAGTTGCCAGGTTGATTATCCATTCTGCCCTTTACCGTCAGGAAAGCCGTGGAGGACATTTCCGGGAAGATTATCCCTGTAGCGATGCTTCCTATCTTTTTCATATCGTACAACAAAAAGAAAAAGACCTCCGTACCCTACCTGTCAATACTAAAAAGTCTTTAAACTGAAAATCACTATAAAATGACACAATACGACCAATTAATCGACCGCCTGATCGACCTCGCCATAGAGGAAGACATCGCTACCGGAGATGTAACGACCAACTCCATCATCCCGGCTCATTCCCGGGCCGTTGCAGAAATGAAAATGAAAGCCGACGGTGTAATTTCCGGACTGGCGATAGCCAAACGGGTGTATGAAAAATTCGAGAAAGACATCCTTTGGGACGCCAAAGTAAAAGACGGGGATCGGGTAAAAAGAGGCGATATTATCCTGCGTATCGAAGCCAGCTACCGTTGCCTCTTATTAGGAGAAAGGCTTTCGCTGAACATCTTGCAACGCATGTCGGGCATCGCTACGGAAACGGCCAGATACGTCGAAGAATTAGCCGGTACTCACACCCAATTACTGGACACCCGGAAAACAGCTCCGGGCTTACGGGTATTGGACAAAATGGCCGTTAAAGACGGAGGAGCGACCAACCACCGGATGGGATTATACGATATGGCCATGATCAAAGACAACCACATTAAGGTGGCCGGAGGAATTACCAATGCGGTCAATGCGGTCAGAGCCCATATTCCGGCCGGTATCAAAATCGAAGTAGAAACGACCAATCTGGCCGAAGTGCGCGAAGCCCTCGCTATGCATGCCGATATTATCATGCTGGACAATATGAGTAACGCCGAGATGGCCGAAGCGGTGAAAATCATTCACGGACAGGCCAAAACCGAAGCTTCCGGAAATATGAGTATTCCCCGTTTAAAAGAAGTGGCAGCCACCGGAGTCGACTTTATCAGCGTCGGTGCCTTAACTCACTCCGTAACGGCTTTGGACATCAGTATGAATATTCAAAAAAACTAATTTCATGAAATCAGCACTCAAATTATTTATCATCGGATGTCTTGTATTGATTTTCTGTCAATGTAGTATGAACAAAGACAGCTATTTAAAAGACTTCGAAAAGTTTATCACCCAAACAGAAAAAAACTGTACCACCCTGTCCGATCCTGAATGGGAAAAAATACAGGCCCGGTTCAACGATTATACAGAAAAATATTACGAACAGTTTAAAGAGGAATTGAGTGTAAACGAAAAAATATCCATCAGTATTTTAAAATCTAAATTTTCCATGCTCATTCTAAAACGGGAGAGTAAAAAAATTCAGGAAGAAATGAAGATTAAATAATTTCACCTTTTTATCTTTCTTTGTTATCTTTGAAGCGGAAAATTAATATGTTATGACGAATACAGAGATTATTGACAGAATCCGGCAACTAAAAAAAGAAAAAAATGCCGTTATTCTGGCACATTACTATACTCGTCCGGAGGTTCAGGATATAGCAGACTATCTGGGGGATTCACTGGGATTATCCCAGGAAGCCGGGAAAACGGATGCCCGGATTATCGTTTTTTGCGGTGTGCATTTTATGGCGGAGACCGCAGCGATCATTTCTCCGGACAAAAAGATCCTGATTCCGGCTTTAGGAGCCGGATGTTCACTGGCTGAAAGCATTACCGGTTATGAATTGCGGGAATGGAAAAAAGCCAATCCTGACGGGATTATTGTAAGTTACGTCAACACGACAGCCGAAGTGAAGGCCTGGACGGATATTTGCTGCACTTCGGCCAATGCCCTGAAAGTCGTACAAAGCATTCCTCCAGATCATAAGATCTTGTTTGTACCGGACAAAAACCTGGGAGCCTGGATCAGGAAAGTTACCGGACGGGAAATGGAACTCTGGCATGGAGATTGTTGTGTACACGAACGCATCACCACCGACATGATCCTGGAAAAAAGCCGGGACTATCCTCAGGCAGATATCCTCATTCACCCCGAAAGCCACTGTTCGCACGACGAGGCCATTTTAAATCTTCCTCAAGCTTATATGTACTCGACGGCAGGAATGATCAGACATGCAAGCCGGTCGGACAAAAAGCAATTTATCATTGCCACAGAAATAGAAACCATCCATAAACTGAAAAACGATAATCCGGACAAAGAATTTATTCCGGTTCATCCTAAAACCATTTGTGGACAAATGAAAAAAGTAACGCTGGAATCGGTTCTGGAAGCTTTGGAGAAAGAGCAATACGTAGTCGAAGTGGCTGAAGATATCCGTCAGAGAGCCTGGGCCCCTATCGAGAAAATGTTACAAATCAAATAAAACAGCTGTATTCCCAAAACAGGAGTATAAACTATCAGAAAATCAAAAACTATGAATATATCTTTAAATTGGCTGAAAGAATACCTGAAAATAGATTTGAGTGTTGAAAAAGTCTGCGAAATATTGACCAGTATCGGGCTCGAAGTGGGCGGATATGAAAAATTCGAATCTATCCGGGGTGGTTTGAGAGGTCTGGTGATCGGTGAAGTAAAAACTTGTGAAGCCCATCCGGATTCCGATCATTTACACCTGACAACGGTAGATTTAGGAGACGGCCGCCTTACCCCCATTGTTTGCGGAGCTCCTAATGTAGCTGCCGGACAAAAAGTGGTAGTGGCCACCATCGGGACGGTGCTTTACGATGGAGACAAAGAATTTACCATCAAAAAATCAAAAATCAGAGGACAGGAATCCGAAGGAATGATTTGTGCCGAAGATGAAATCGGTATCGGTCATGATCATGCGGGAATTATCGTACTTCCGTCGGATGCCCGGGTAGGTATGCCAGCTGCCGAATATTATCACATTACAACCGATTACACCATCGAGATCGATATTACTCCCAACCGGGTAGACGGCGCTTCTCACCTTGGAGTAGCCCGCGATTTAGCTGCCTATTTACAGCAAACCCAGGAGATTCATTATACCCTTCCTTCCGTAGCTCACTTTGCAGCCGACAGCAATACTGCCGGAATCTCGATCGAAGTGCAGCGTCCGGAAGCTTGTCCCCGATATGCCGGAGTATGTATCGAAGGAGTTAAAGTTCAGGAATCTCCCGAGTGGTTGCAAACGCGTTTGAAAGCCATCGGTTTACACCCGATCAACAATGTGGTAGATATTACGAATTTCATTCTTTTCGAGCTGGGACAACCCCTGCACTCTTTCGATAAAGATAAAATCAAAGGAAATAAAGTGATCGTCCGTAGTTTTCCGACAGGTACCAGATTCACAACACTCGACGGTGTCGAACGTGAACTGAACGAGAACGACCTGATGGTATGTAATACCGAAGAACCGATGTGTATTGCCGGAGTATTCGGTGGATTGGAAAGCGGTATCACCGAAGCTACGACCAATGTATTCCTCGAAAGTGCCTGTTTCGATCCGGTATTCGTACGGAAGACAGCACGTCGTCATGGGCTGAATACCGACGCTTCTTTCCGTTTTGAAAGAGGCACCGATCCGAACATCGTTATTTATGCCCTCAAACGGGCTGCCTTATTGATCAAAGAACTGGGCGGCGGAAAGATTACGTCCGAAATCATCGACATCTACCCGAATCCGGTAGCCGATTTCGAAGTCGAAGTAAAGTATGCCCACATCGATCGTATGATAAACAAAAAAATCGGACAAGATACGATCAAAAAAATCCTGAATGCTCTGGAAATAAAGATTGTAAAAGAAGATACCGAAGGACTTTCGTTGCAGATCCCCCCTTATCGGGTGGATGTTCGCCGCGAAGCAGACGTGATCGAGGATATTTTAAGAATATACGGCTTCAACAATATCGAAGTTCCGGCTAAAGTAAACTCTACTCTGAGTTACAGCGAAAAACCGGATGATTTCCAATTGAAAAATAAAATTGCAGATTTATTGGCCGCTAACGGTTTTAATGAAATCATGAACAACTCATTGACCAAAGCTTCTTATTACGAGCATCTGGAGACTTATCGTCCCGAAGAAACGGTTATGTTGTTCAATCCGCTCAGCTCAGACCTGAGCGCTATGCGGCAAAGCCTGCTATTCGGAGGGCTGGAGACGATCGCCTATAATATTAACCGCAAAAACAGCAATTTACGTCTCTTCGAATTCGGAAAAGCTTATACCTTCCACAAAAAAGAAGGCGAAAATCACCTGAAACAATACAAAGAAGAAGATAAACTGGCCCTTTTCATTACGGGTGACAAAATCCAGGCTTCCTGGAACAGTAAAGAACAAAAGACCGATTTCTTCAATCTCAAGAGTTATGCCGAGATGATCCTGATCCGTTTGGGATTCAAAACCGAAATACTGACTTTAGAAGAATGTAGTGCCGATATTTACCGCGAAGGGATAAGCTATACACAAAACGGTAAGCACATCGTCACAATCGGTATGCTGAGTCATAAAGTTTTGAAACCGAACGATATCGAACAGGAGGTTTATTACGCCGAGTTTTCCTGGGAAAATATACTGAAAGCGATTAAAAACCACACGATCACCTTTACTCCCATGCCTAAGTTCCCGGCGGTTAAACGCGACCTGGCCTTACTACTCGACAAAAAAATCAGTTTTAAAGAGGTGCGTGACATTGCTTTCCGGACAGAAAAAAGCCTGTTGAAATCAGTGACCTTATTCGACGTTTACGAAGGTGAAAAGCTGGGAGCCGGTAAAAAATCTTATGCGATCAGCTTCACGTTGCAGGACGATGAAAAAACACTTACCGACAAACAGATCGATAAGATCATGAATAAACTGATGGGAACCTACAAACATCAGTTAGGCGCTGAGATCAGATAAACGACCGGTCTGCCCTGATTTTACCGGATGAAAAGAACGATTACTTTTCATCCGGTAATTTTTATACCCCTATCGCAAACAGAAGCAGGCATTAACTCAAATTTCAATCGTACTTTCGGAACTATTTTTTCAAAAACCAAAAAAAGATTACTATTTTTGGAAAAATGTGTTAACCAAATTTTCAGCTTATGAACAAAATATTTTTAAGTGTACTCCTGTTCCTGCCGGCTTTGTTTCCGGTTCATGGACAAAGTTGGCGGGCTTTGCAACAACAAGCCCAAAAGCGAGGGGAGCTGGCTTCTGCCAGACAAATCATCCTATTGGACAGTACCGCCGTTTCTGTAGCTCCCAGCGGGACAGGCACCTTTACGATCAACAAGGTTATTCTGGTGCAGAACCGGTCGGGAGCTTTGGCTAACCGGGTACTGAAATACGATTACGATCCCCTGACTGCTTTTGCCGAATTTCATCGGGTGAATATTTACAAAGCAAACGGAGAAGTTCGTCCGGTAGATGTCGGTAAAACACTGGATTATACGGCTCCGGCACGGATGATCTATTGGGGAGCCCGGCAAATCATGCTGGAACTGGGCCGGCTTGACCCAGGAGATATCATCGAATACGAAATACATAAAAAAGGGTTCACCTATGCCCTGCTGACCGATCAACCGGACGAAGAACGGTTCGTTCCTCCTATGCGGGGGCAGTTTTATGATATTGTTCCTTTCTGGTGTGACGACCCGACCATGCGCAAGGTATATTCCGTTACTCTCCCCCGGGAGAAAGAGATGCAATTCCAATTCTACCAAGGCGAATGTGCTTCTTCTATGCGTTATGAAAACGATCGTAAAGTCTATACTTTTGCCAAAAATAATATGATGCCCGTACGTCGTGAACCCAATATGGTCGATCTGTACGATGCCGCTCCCAAATTAATGATGTCCTCCACGCCACATTGGAAAGATAAATCCCTTTGGTTTCATAAAACCAACGAAGATTACGGCAGCTTCGCCCCTCTCCCCGAAGCCCGGCAAAAAGTGAATGAGCTCATCCGGGGCAAGAAAACCGAAATGGAAAAAATCGCCGTATTAACCCACTGGGTTGCCGATAATATCCGCTATGCCGGAATCACGATGGGAAAAGGAGAAGGGTTTACCCTGCACAATACGAAAATGAATTATACAGACCGTTGCGGTGTATGTAAAGACATTGCCGGCAGTCTGATTTCATTTCTGCGAATGGCAGGTTTCGAAGCCTATCCTGCCATGACTATGGCAGGAAGTCGGGTGGAAAGTATACCCGCCGACCATTTCAACCATTGTGTTGCAGTGGTAAAATTAAGCAACGGTACCTATATGCCTTTAGACCCGACCTGGGTGCCCTTCTGCCGGGAACTTTGGAGCAGTGCCGAACAACAGCAAAACTACCTCCCCGGTGTACCGGAAGGTTCGGATCTTTGTATTACGCCTGTTTCCGCTCCCGAAAACCATTATTTTCGCATCAAAGCCAATAATAAACTGGACAAAAACGGTAAACTAACCGGGCAATTCACCCTCACTGCCGAAGGCCAATCCGACCTGAATATACGCCGGATATTCACTACCGGCTGGCAAAGCGACTGGAAAAATTCGATGGAAAGCCAATTGCTGAGTATTTCTCCCAAAGCCAGACTATTGAAAGTAGACTGGGGTAAAAATCCCAAAGACTATCAGGCAGCCCCGATCAAAATCACATTCTGGTATGAAATTCCCGATTATGCAATCATCGGCAACGACGAAATGGTGCTGGTTCCTTTGACTATGCACGGACTTTACGACCAGGTTCGCTCATACCTCCGGATCGACACAGATATTCCGGAACGTCAGTATGGATTTAAAGACGGCTGTTCCCGTTTGGTGGAACTGGACGAGACGATTCAGTTACCTCAGGGATATCGTCTGGTGCAATCCGTCGAAGATAACCGGAAAAGCCCGGCAGCCGATTTTGAAGGCTATATCCGGCAAGAAAACAATAAAATCGATATACACCAAAAACTGGCCTTGAAAAAAAGAGTATATGAAGCCGGGGATTGGAACGGTTTCCGTACTGCCGTAAATGCTCACAAAGCTTTTGGCAATCACCTGATTATTAATAAATAAATCCGATCAGATCCGATATGAAAACAAATACTATAAAAAACCTGTTTTTCTGGATATTCCTCCTTTTCTCCGGTTCTTTGTCAGCCATCCCTTCCGAAGCGGAATTCCGGAAATTAGCAGAAACCTGGACTTTACATCAGGACGGTAGCCAGGAATATCGTTATTACAAAGAGCTGACCCTCTTTACCCATACAGCGATGAACTCTACTTATGGCCAGACTTTTATCACTTATAATCCCGATTTTCAGGAATTAAAGATACACAGTGCCTACGTAAAACAAAAGGATGGAACGACGATCCAAACTCCGGACAATGCCTTTGTCGAAGTATTGCCTGCCGGTGCTGCGGATGCTCCGGCCTACAATCGGTTGAAAGAAATGGTCATCGTACATACAGGACTTGAATTAGGAGCTACGATCTATCTGGATTATTCGGTTATTTCCAAGGCAGGGTATCTCCCGGCAATCGATGTATGCAAACCATTAGAAGAAAGTTCACCGATAAAGGAATACAGCCTGACCTTCAATTTACCGGCCTCCGTTATTCCGCATTATGCCCTTCTTCAGCTAAAAGCGCAACCCCAAAAATCGCAACGACAAGACAGGCAGCAACTGAAATGGACATTCCGCAATCTACCGGCCCGATCGAGAGAACAGGGTACCGGTTTACAGAACGGTGATCTGGCCGGAATTCTGTTTACCACTTATCCCACAGCTGCACAGGCTTTACAAAACCTTTACCGGCAATTCGATCCGGCTCCCACCCCACAGATCCAGGAGTTAGTACAACTCATAACCGAGGGATGTCAGTCGAATTCAGAAAAAATAACCCGTATCCAACAATATATTCAAACGGAGCTGAGCGATTGTCCGCTCTCCCTCTCTGAAACCGGTTTCCGATTCCGTCCTTCGGCCGAAGTGATCCGGACAGCTTATGGAACTGGTATAGAAAAGGTTAATTTGATGACCAACTTATTACGGGCTGCCGGAATAAAGGCAGTACCTGCAGCCGCTTATTCCATCCCTTCGGAAACAGACAACTGCGGTCTGAATGCAATCCGGGAATTTGTCATATTAGCCGAGGCTGACGGACGACCTTATCGGTTGAGCGTCCAAAATGCCGATCCGGCTGCAACAGACTGCACTTTCCTTGTCGATTTAGCCGAAGGGAAGAAATCGCTTCCTGATCCCCCTATCGCTTCGATCGGTTATCAGGCTTCGATCGTCATCACTCCCCAACAAGAAGCCGATATGGACATCAAAGCTACCTTCAATAATCTATTGATTCCCTACACTTCCAACTACGCCGGTACCTTACTACCCGGTATTCGGGAATATACTGTCACTCCGGGTGAAAAAACGACGACTATTTCCGGTAAAGGAAAAGCGGGATTGAAGCAGGAAGAAAATTATTACTTTTTTTATCTTCCTGTCTGTTATAAAGGAATAACGGGAAAATCCTATGCCTATTACAACACTTCCCGGTCAAAGAATTTATATTTACCGGCTTCGGTAAACGAAAATTATTCTTATGATATCCAGCTTCCTGAAAATCTGACCCTTTGTACACCGATTCAAGAAAAGAAAATCGATAACCCTATCGGTAGTTTCAAAATAACGCTGACTTCCGAAGGTTCCAGCCTCCACATCAAGCTAGCCCTTCAAATCAAAAAGCAACTCATAACGCCGGCCGAATATCCGGCTTTCCGTTCTTTGATAACAGAATGGACCGACCGTACCCGTAAACCGATACTTTTCAAAACGGCGCAATAAATACGGAACGCCCCAAAACCGAGGCCTGAGTTCTAAATGACACTGAACTCAGGCCTTTTCGTTTTACAAAAGTTGAAAGAGCGACCAAGGTTACAACGGTTAGGCTTAATTTCTGAAACTTTTGCAACCATTGCAACTATTAACCGGAAAAGTAGCTCGCCTCAACTTTTCTACTTCAGAATCGTTACATGATAAGAAGATTCAATTTCAAACTGAAAGTAAATCAAATTGAATTCAAAAACATTATTATTCAATCTGTTAAACTTTATTGCAAAGTTAACTGGGAACAAGAATTGTTTTATTTTTACAGTCAAAAACAGATCTGATATGCACCATTCAAATCATAGAATCGGTTTTAAATCCAAATTCGGGGCTATAGCAGCTTTAGCAGGTTCGGCAGTCGGTTTAGGAAATATCTGGAAATTTCCCTATGTGGCAGGTACAAACGGCGGAGGAGCTTTTTTACTCGTCTATATATTCTTTACCATAGCCATAGGCTTACCGGTGATGTTGGCCGAATTTTCTTTAGGACGTCGTTCCCAACAAAATGCACTCGGTACTTTCCGCGTATTGGCACCGGGCACAAAGTGGTTTTTGTTCGGTCTCCTCTCGATTATTGCAGCCGCTCTGATCCTTTCGTTTTATGGAACGGTTTCCGGCTGGACGCTTGAATATGTGTGGTTGTCTATAAGTAACTCCTTTCACGGGCAAAGTGCAGAAGATATAAATTCCATTTTCACCAATTTCATTTCCCATCCTTACAAAGCACTCCTTTGGCATATCGGTTTTATGTTCCTTACCGGAGCGATTATCATGGGAGGAGTACAAAAAGGGATAGAAAGGTATTCCAAACTGATGATGCCCCTACTGTTTATCATCATTATTGCGTTGAGTATTAATTCTATGACTTTAAGCGGTTCGGCAGAAGGCTTGAGATTCTTATTCTTTCCCAAACTGTCCGAGCTCACCGCCGATAGTATTTTATCCGCTTTAGGTCAGGCTTTTTTCTCACTTTCTGTGGGGATGGGTATTCTGCTGACTTATGCTTCTTATATTCCTAAAAACGACAATCTGACCGGTATCTCCCTGAAAGTAATTATCACCGATACCCTGGTTGCCATTTTAGCGGGTATCGCTATTCTGCCGGCCGTATTTTCTTTTCATATCGATCCACAAGCCGGTCCGGGATTGGTTTTCCTGACTCTCCCTAAAGTATTTCAGGGACTGCCTGCAGGTGAAATTTGGGCGATCCTTTTTTTCATCCTGCTCACTTTCGCCGCCCTGACTTCCGCCATATCTTTACTGGAAGTGCCGGTAGCCTATCTTGTCGAAGAAAAGAAACTGAAACGCCCCTGGGCTACGGTAATCGCCACACTGGTCATCACTTGTATCGGTAGTTTCAATACCCTCTCATTCGGACCCCTCCGCCATGTACAAATTTTCGGAATGAGCCTTTTCGATGCCTGTGATTATCTGTGTTCGAATATATTACTTCCTTTGGGAGGTATTCTGATTTGTATCTTCGCCGGATGGTACCTGGATAAAAGCATCCTCTACAGTGAAATCAGCAACAACGGCAGTTTGAAAACCCGCTTCTTCCGGCTCTATACTTTTATTCTCAAATATATAGCCCCTATCTGTATATTCCTGATCCTCCTGAACGTACTGGGAATCATTTAAAAAGTAAAAGGCTATAAGCTAAAAGCTATAAGCAGTTCGAAATATATGCTTTTTTACTTTTCACCTTTAGCTTTTAGCCTTTTGCCTCTAGCTTTTAGCCTTTTTCAACTCTTCCCGCAGAAATTTACCGGTCTCCGATTTTTTGCATTCAGCTACCTCTTCGGGTGTACCTGTAGCCACGATCTTTCCCCCTTCTTTCCCCCCTCCAGGCCCCATGTCGATCAGATAATCGGCCACTTTAATAACATCGAGGTTATGCTCAATAACGATGACAGAATTTCCTTTATTCACCAGTTTCTGTATAACCTCCAACAGTATATTGATATCCTCGAAATGCAATCCCGTTGTCGGTTCGTCGAGAATATAAAGTGTCTTTCCGGTATCTTTCTTTGCCAGTTCAGCAGCCAACTTGATTCGTTGTGATTCTCCACCACTCAAAGTCGTACATTGCTGACCCAGTTTCACATAGCCTAATCCCACATCCTGAAGCACCTTCAGCTTTTGTTGCAAGAAAGAGACATTTTCAAAAAACTCGACTGCCTGATTGATCGTCATATTCAGCACATCGCCGATCGATTTTCCGCGATACCTCACTTCCAGGGTCTCTTTATTATATCTCTTTCCATCGCAAGCTTCACAATGCACATACACATCCGGCAGGAAATTCATCTCTATCGTCTTCACTCCGGCTCCCTTACACTCTTCACAACGTCCGCCGGGAATATTGAATGAAAAACGTCCGGCTCCATATCCGCGAATCTGAGCTTCCGGCAACTTCTCGAAAATCTTACGTATATCGGTAAAGATACCGGTATAGGTCGCCGGATTCGAACGGGGGGTACGGCCCAAAGGACTTTGATCCACCACCACTACTTTATCGATATGTTCGATTCCCCCGATAGCTTTATAAGGAAGAGGCGAGGTAATCGCGCGATAGAACTTTTCGGTCAGGATCGGATGCAAAGTCCCGTTGATCAACGACGACTTGCCACTTCCACTGACTCCCGTCACACATACCAACATCCCTAAAGGAATGCTTACATCTACTTTTTTCAGGTTATTCCCCGTACATCCTTTCAAGGTCAGGAATTTTCCGTTTCCTTCCCTTCTTTTTTCGGGTATCTGTATTTTTTTGGTACCATTCAGATATTGAGCTGTCAGACTATCGCTCTTTTTAATATCGTCGATCGTACCGATAGCGGTAACTTCTCCCCCTTTCCTACCGGCTTTTGGGCCCATATCGACAATATAATCCGCACTTTCCATCATCTCCCGGTCATGTTCCACTACGATCACCGAATTTCCATTATCCCTCAATTGTTGCAGGGAATGGATCAGCCGCCGGTTGTCTTTTTGGTGCAAGCCGATACTCGGTTCATCCAGAATATACAACACATTTACCAACTGTGAACCGATTTGAGTAGCCAAACGTATCCGCTGCGATTCCCCGCCGGACAAGGTCATAGATTGACGATTCAAAGACAAGTATTCCAAGCCCACATCCAAAAGGAACTTCAACCGGGTACGGATTTCTTTAAATATCTCTCCGGCAATCTGCCGTTGTTTGTCTTCGAGCTGTGCTTCGGTGGTACATACCCATTCATACAAATCGCTCAGTTCCATAGAAGCCAGTTCAGCAATATTTTTACCGGCAATCCGGAAATTCAAAGCTTCCTGATTCAGGCGCTGCCCGTTACATACGTCACATTTTACAACCGAAATAAACTGTTCGGCCCATTTATTCGCTTTTTTCGAAGTGCTATTCTCCTCCTGCATAGTGACATACTTGATAATACCTTCGAAATTATAAAGCGAATTGGAAGAGACACCCAAAGCTGTATTCTCTAACCGGATTTGTCCGGGATAACCATACAGGATATCCGTCAAAGCCTCTTCCGAAAGCCCCCGGATCGGAGTATGCAATTCATAGCCATGTTTTTTCAACACCGTCTCTATTTGCCAAAAAAGAATGCTATTTTTATATTTTCCCAGCGGTTCGATCCCTCCTTCATAAATCGAAAGCGCATTATTAGGAATGATCTTATCGATATCGGCCGCATTCACATACCCCAACCCTTTACATTTGGGACAAGCTCCGTGAGGGGAATTAAAAGAGAAAGAATGAGGAGCAGGATCCCGGTAAGAAATCCCGGTATCCGGACACATCAGATGCCGGCTATAGTATTTAATATCCCCACGATCCAACGGTTTAACCATCATCACCCCTTTACCGTTTTTCATGGCAGTAGCCACCGAGCTTTTCAGGCGTTTCAAATCGATATGGTCGACAATCATCTTATCGATCACAATCTCGATATCATGGATTTTATACCGATCCACACTCATACCGAGTCCGATTTCACGGATCTCCCCGTCTACCCGTGCCGAAATGAATCCTTTCTTCCGTAAATTTTCGAAAAGCTCTTTGTAATTTCCTTTCCGTCCTTTCACTACCGGTGCTAAAAGCAGAATCTTTTTTCCAGCGAAATCTTTCTGAATCAATTCGATGATCTTCTCATCCGTATATTTCACCATCCGGCTCCCTGTAACATAAGAATAAGCCTCGCCGGCACGTGCGAAAAGCAAACGCAAAAAGTCATAAACTTCGGTCGTCGTACCTACTGTCGAACGGGGATTCTTATTAGTCGTTTTTTGTTCGATAGAAATAACCGGACTCAATCCTGTAATTTTATCGACGTCCGGACGTTCCATCCCTCCCAGAAACTGACGGGCATAGGCCGAAAAAGTCTCCATATACCTACGCTGTCCTTCTGCATATATCGTATCGAAAACCAGAGACGATTTCCCACTCCCGCTCAATCCGGTAATGACAGTCAGACTATTCCGCGGAATAGTCAAATCGATATTTTTCAGATTATGCTCACGTGCACCGTAAATGACAATCTGTCCCTCTTCTTCCTGAAATTCTTTCATTTTTTCAATCCTTACAAATAACTTGCAAAGTTAAGGAAAAAACAACAAACAGGAAATAAAAGGTTTTAAGTAAAAGGTAAATAAAATAAAAAAAGGGAGACATTTTCGTAGATTCTTTATATCGGAAAATAGTGGGATTAATGAAAAGATGTTATTATATGTGCGTGCGT
>ENA-OVGM01001142-OVGM01001142.1-human-gut-metagenome-genome-assembly--contig:-NODE-1142-length-23062-cov-17.058113_pt1 | contig 23062 bp, 20 predicted proteins | sample MGYA00237773_ERZ505425 | MGnify/ENA primary metagenome ERZ505425 (study PRJEB26158, sample SAMN06016407) | human gut metagenome | biome: human gut; feature: ankylosing spondylitis patient; material... | reverse complement strand
GATTGCCACCCGAGCTTGCGATATTCCCAGCTTAAATCTTCAATTTTATTGACCGCACTTTGGTGAGCTCGCTCGAAGTTTTCTTTGGAAATTTCGCCATTCGGAAAGAATTTTTTGGCAAAGCTCACACAGCCCATGTGACGACTTTCTGCCACTAAGGGGGTGAAATCATCACCGATGATCATTTCGGTCGAGCCACCACCAATATCGATGACCAGTTTACGTCCGCTTTCTGGTTGAGTGTGGCAAACACCCGCATAAATGGTTTTGGCTTCCGTTTGACCGCTGATGATATTAATCGGATAAGGAAAGACAGTGGCAGCCTGACGTAAAAATTCGTCATTATTGACCGCTCTTCGTAAGGTATAGGTGCCTACGACATTCACATCTTCTGGTGCAAAACCTTGTAAGCGTTCAGCAAAAAGTGCAAGGCAATTTACACCGCGCTCAATGGCTTCTTGGCTTAATACATTGTGCTCATCTAAGCCGTCGGCGAGCCTCACTTTTTGTTTTAAACGAGAAAGCACCTGAATCGAACCATTGATAATGCGCGCCACAATCATGTGGAAGCTGTTTGAGCCTAAATCAATGGCGGCAATCTCCCGGGCCTCACCTCGGTGATGAGGTTCTACGAGTTGAGCCAGTTGCTTGTCGTTATGCATGTCCTTTCCTAAAATTCAAATTTATACAATAAATCAAAAACTTGGTTTGTGCTGGTTACTGATTGGAAATAAAGTTGTGGCATTAAGCGGTAACGTAAGGTCACTTCGGCTAAGCCATCAAACAATCCTACACCATATTTCACTTGTAAGCGTTTACCAATATTACCACTAACTTGTACTTTGGAGCTATCCCCAACACCGGCAGTGCCTAAGTTTAAGTCTTGAATACCAAAGGCTTCACCAATACCGCCGACTACTTTACCACTTTTCGCTAAACCTAAGCCAAGTAATGCCGCACCCACAGAACCACTGGAACCTGCTTCACCGCTGTTTTCTAATGAGCGACCGGTTAATAAATAAGAAAGTGCCTGGTCTTGAGATTTGGCTGGATCAGAGAAAATCGTGACTTGTGGGCTAGACGCCATACCAATCACTTTTACCCCCGCGGTCACTTTACTGTCTTCCATAGCCTCAGGGTTACGAATCGCTTCAATATTCAACATCGGCTGTGAAGGTAAACCAGAGAAGCTGATTTGTCCTTTACGAATTAATAAATCCTGTCCAAAAGAGGCATAACGACCATTTTTTAGGTTAATTTGACCAAATAATCCTAGCTTACCTTTATCCTGTTTCACCGAAAGTAAACCATCCAAATTCGTTTTTAAACCATAGGCATCTAAATGCACATCATCACCGATTTTAATTTTTAAATCAGATTGAATTTGCATACCGGATTTGGTTTCTGAAGCAAATTGGCGATTAATGAGCTCTTCTTCACTTTTTCTTGGGCCATTTAAAATCACTTCATCTTCACTCACCGGTTCAGCATTGTCCGGTAAGCTTTCAATGGCAATTCTTGCCCACGGAATATCCACATTACCACTCAAATCTAAGCGTTTTGGTGACGCTTTGACAACCACATTCGGGCTGACTTTTAATTTCGCCATAGACGGAATATCGACTTTGAAGTTATCCGCTTGAGCTCTAACTTCTGCCGTCCAGTTATCCATGTGGGCCCAATTAGCTTGTCCGTTAATATTTAGTTTACTATCTGGTGTTTGAACATAACCATTTAAGGTCGAAGACGTACCATTAAAACGGATTGCGACTTGACCATCAGTTACATCAAAAGGCAGACTTTTTAGTTTTGTTTTGACATTGCGGATATCGAAATTACCGTTTAATAATGGTTTTTCTAAATTGCCACCGAAACTTAAGCGAGAAACCACTTCACCATCCATGCTTTCACCGCTAGAGAAAAGTTGATTAGCTAAGGATAAACGTAAACCTTCAATGGTAAAGGTGCCGCCTAATTGTCGGCCTTTACTTAAATCATTAATTTTTAAGTCTGTGCCAATTCGACCTTGATTTTGAACGTTAATGTCTGATTTCAGGGTTAAATTGTTATTTTGAATATCGGCATTCACGCTTAATTTAGGAATATCTAGCTTAAAGGTGCGGTAGTCTAATTTTTGTGCCACACCAATGTTATTACCTTCTACCGCTACATTTAGTTGTAACGGTTTATCCGCGAACCACGCCACTTTACCTCGGCTTTGTAATTGCCCTTTGAGTGTGTCTTGCCCCATCAATTTATTTACTAAATCTAAATTAATACGTTTAAGCTCAAAAGGAACTTCGCCGTTTTTCCCTGCCGTAAATTGTTGAGGGAAGCACAGATCTAAGTCTTGGTTAATCCAGCAATGTGACCCGATGGTGGCTTGGGTTTTTTTATTGTCATAAGTCACTGGAACGGTTTGATTCACTTTAAAATCACCGATAGGTGAGTTTAGGCTCACTTGGCTTAAATTGCCTTTCCATTGCTGAGAAGTGCGGTCAAAATTCCCCGCGATTTGTAAATCAGCTGCAACAGGTTCACCTTTTGATTTTAAGGTGAGCGTATGATGTTTTTCATCACCCGATGCATTTAAATCAATATTATGCAATTTGATGCTGTCGCCATAGCGGAAGTTTTCCGCTTTGATGGTAAGTTCACCTTTCACTTGCGGTTCACTCACAACATTACCTTTAATTAAGGCTTTAGATAAGTCTAACCCTTGGAAGTGCAAGCCTTGTACGGTTAAATCAGTATTAATGGTTGGCGCAGTAAGCTTACCTAAAATCTGGGCTTTACCAACGACGGAACCCGCTAAATCTTGCCACAGACCACGCAAGCTTGGTGCGTTGATATCTAAATCTAGGTTTGATTTATCACCTAACGTACCTTTTGCCGCAATGCGGTTATCGCCATAGTTCAGCAATAAATCAGGAATATTTAATAAGGTTTCATTACTTAAAAAGACACTACCTTTCAAGCTTAATGGGCGAGAGGAAAGACTACCGGTTAAATCTACGGTAGGCACATCCACTTTCCAATGGTTGGAATCTGCGGAGCCTTGTGAGCTCACCTTACCCGATAATACGGCTGGCATGGCAGGCACATAAGGGCGAATGTTCATTTTGTTTAAATCAGCGGTCACATCCCATTGCGCGCCATCTTTCCAGTTTGATGAACCCGTTAAACGTGCCGTACCATCTAGAGCAGCAAGCTTTAATTCGTTGAGGGTGACTTCATAGAGTTTACCGTCCGCATTCAAATCCACATGGGTATGAGGAATATGATCCATACCGTCCACGCCACCGACAACCTCTGCGTGATAATTCAATAAATCGCCCGTGAGTTTGATATCAACATCGTTAATTTTGAGTGGTGCAAGACTATCAGCGAAGGAGTATTGACCTTTTTTCGCTTTTAACTGCAGATTTAATGGCATTTTATCTTCAGCCAGTTTCACGTCACCTGTTAAGGTCGCATCAAGTACGCCTTGTGTGGTTAACGAAAGTGTGGTCGTTTTTTTCAAGGAACCCGATAAATTGAGATCAACCTTGCTAGCAGGCAGAATAGTTTTGTCTTTTGATTTAAACGCTTGGAGATCAGATTTTAATATGAGATCAACCGGAAAATCTTCATTGAGCTGGAGTTGCCCTTGGCTAGAAAGTGTACCAAGAGAGCTGTCAATGTCGAGTTTTTGTAATTTCACTAAATGATCGGTGGCATCCGCTTGCAATTCTACTTTAGGTACAGTGATTTTTTGTATTTCTTCGCCTTTTTCATTGAGCGATTGATATTGCCAGTTTGTACCCAAAACACTTGGAATGTGCATATCAAAAGGCAAGTTCACTGTATTTAAATTACCTAAAAAAGCGGGTGTGAGTGTTTGCTCAATTTGCGCCCAATCAACGGGTTTAGCAGGTTCTTTTTGCTCGGGCTGATGGGGATTCGGTTGAGTTTGGGAGACCGTTGAGAAAAGCACATCTGAAAGCGTGGTGGGCTCAAGGGTAAGGCCAGATTCATTGTTTAAACTGACCGCACTTTGAAATGACGAAAAGGTAATATTGCTTTGATCGAGTTTCATATCAAAGTCAGTAATCGCGACATTTTTCACTTGTACAGAAACCGGTAAATGGATTTTTTCCATTGGACCACTTTCACTCTGTTTCTCTTCAGAAGGCGGCATAACACTGGTATCAATGGCAATTTTCGGCTGCGTTAAGCTGAGATCATCAACAATAATCTCACCTGAAAGTAAACGAGCTAAATTCAGTTGCAAGCGCGTTTTAGGAAGAGCTACATCTACGCCGGTTGTTTGAAAACGTAAATTTTCTAAGACCAAACCATCTTGTAAGCCACCGCTGACTTGCTCAATAGATAAGCTATCGAGCATTTTATCGGCGAGTTGAATAAGTGCACGTTGCCCACTATCAAAAGAAAGTGCTGTGACCAAGCCTAAAACAGGGACAAAAATGACCGCACTTCCGACACATAAAATTTTACGGCAGGTCTTTTTCTTTTTAACGGGTTGTGTCGTTTGGTTATCTGGTTGTTTTTCTTGTTCAGACATAGTCATACCCTAAATTTCAGCCCCTAAGCCAATGTAAAATTGAATGTTTTTGCTGTTATCTTTATCTCGAATTGGCGTTGCAATATCAAATTTGATAGCGCCAACTGGCGATGCCCAACGCACACCAAAACCTGCGCCGTAGCGTAACTCATTTGCTTTGTAAGCATCAGCGGCTAAACCTGTATCCGCAAATACAGCGCCCCACCAATTCGGATAAACTTGATATTGATATTCAAGGCTACCTGTTACTAAGCGAGAACCGCCGACTAATTTTCCATTTTTATTTTTTGGTGAGATTTTCTTGTAGCCATAACCTCGCACGCTGCGATCGCCCCCCGCAAAGAAACGTAATGCTGGTGGAATTTTACGAATATCCGCGGTATTTAAATAACCAATTTCTGCACGGGTAATAAAACGGTGATTTTCTGCATAAGTACGAATCCATGCGGTGGAAGCTTGAACTTTAAAGAAATTGGCTTCTGACATCCAAAGCTTATTCCCTAAATCGACTGTAATTTTTTGGGTATCTCCCCATGTTGGGAATTGTCCACCTTTTAAACGAGTCCGGCTAAAGCCTCCGGTAGGATAAACAAGGAGCGTTTTATCGGTGAAATCAGCTTGCGTGAAGCTGTCGTAACGGACACGAAGACCAGCAAAATATTGCCACCCCTCTTTATTATTCCAATAACGTAATGCAGCAAAAGTGAGTGATTTGGTATCCGTATCGTTTTTATTTTCTTTTTCATAACCGGTTGAAAATTCATAATAATAATTTAATGGGTTTTTCAACAATGGCATTTTATAGGTGGCTTCAAAGTTTTGCTTTGGTGCAGAGATGTAAAGATTTGTACGGAAACTATGACCTCGGCTATTAATCCAAGGTTTTGTCCAACCAATTTGGACATGAGGGCCCGTATCGGTTGCAAAACCGACCCCAAGCTCCATTGAGTTTTTCTTACGTGGATAAAGTAACAGTTCGATATCCACTAATTTTTCTTCTTCGCGGACATGAGGCTGTAAAAGCACTGAGCTAAACCAGTTGGTAGAAGAAAAATCGTTAGTTAATTCAGATAAATCGCGGACTAAATAAGGATCGCCAGATTTAATGTTGAGCATATTTTGCAAATAGTCTTCGCGAATTTGGGAATGGTTAAATGTGATGTTGCCGTAATGATACCGCACGCCGCTATCAAATAGCATACGCCACCATGCTTCATGGGTTTCAGGGCTGATTTCTAAGCGAGAAATTTGGAATTTTCCGTCAAGATAACCGCGAGCAAGGGCAAGGTTTGAAATACTGGTTTTATAATCATCGTATTTTTGATGCTCAACTAACTCGCCTTTTTTGGGTAAGTTTTTACGGAGTGCTGTGAAGTTTTCGTCTTCTGCTGCTTCGCCTGTAATTTCAACTTCTGTTCCCGCAATTTTACTTGGTTCACCAGGTTTTACATTGGCGATAAGTAAGTCTCGTTGACCTTTGCGTTTTTTCAATTCAAAGGTCACGGAAGAACCATAATAACCGAAGACTCGAAGACCTTTATCGACGGCATCTGAAACGAGTTGTTTATACCGATCTGAGCCGTCCATTTCACCTTTATCAATGAGTTTGACGTTCAGATCGGTGTTGCGAATGGCACGTTCACCTTTGATACCGCGGATCTCAAGATCTACAGTTTGTTCTGCAAGGGCTGAAAAACTCATCCAGCCAAGCAAAAGAGCGGTTATTTTTAACGAAATTTTTTTCATTTTATTACAAGCTAAACTTTAAGAAGATCCACATCAAACCGCCTTAGTTTACCCATAAAATAAGGGGATTACCAATGCAATTATGGATGGGATTTGAAATTGTTATATACATTTGAGCGTTAATACGACAATGCGATCAAAGGAAGAGTTTCCTTTGCTTTGAAAAAAATAGCAATTTTTCTCTTTATTCAGACATTTAACCAAAATGTAACTGGGCCATCATTGGTGAGGCTTACTTGCATATCTGCCGCAAATTGTCCGTTGGCAACAGTGACTTTTTCTGCACATTTTTGCGAAAAATAGCCATACAATTCATTAGCTAATGCTGGAGCGGCACCTTTTGAGAAACTTGGTCGTAAGCCTTTTTGTGTGTCTGCAGCTAAAGTAAATTGGGATACCACAAGCACTTCACCACCGATTTGCTGTACGTTTAAATTCATTTTGTCATTTTCATTGCTGAAAATACGGTAATTTAAGACTTTCTCAGCGAGTTTATCCGCTTTGGCTTGGTCATCTTCTTTTTCTACGCCTAATAAAACCAATAATCCTTTGCCGATTTGCCCCACAATTTGACCTTCAACTTCTACTTTTGCTTGTGTCACACGTTGAATTAACGCAATCATTTTACTTCCTCTAAATTCGTTTGATTCATTGACCATACTTCTGCAAGCACTGCGGCTAATTGTGCGCCGAATAACACTACTGTCCAGCTGATTTGAATCCACAATAGCATGATTGGCAGTGTCGCCATGGCGCCGTAAATTAATTGGTAAGACGGGAATGTCGTAATGTACCAAGCAAAGGCCTGTTTCCCTAAGGTAAAGAAAATCGCGGCAATTAATGCGCCTGCTGCAGAGTGTTTGATGCTCACTTTCTTATTTGGTACGACCATATAAATGAGCGTGAAAATAAACCAAGTAGAAAGAAATGGCACAAAGCTGAGGAGTTTTAAGCCAAAAGAGAGTGTTTCCGATTGCTCGAACATGGCTTTGACATAGGAACTTGCGGCAATGCTGGTACCGATTAAAAGTGGACCGAGCGTTAAAATGAGCCAATAAATAGCAAATGACGTAAAGATCGGGCGATTACTGGTATCTTGCCAAATGCCATTAAGTGTGCGGTCGATAGAGTTAATCAGCATTAATGCCACTAAAATCAAACTCACAATCCCCACGGCGCTCATTTTCTTGGAGTTATGGACGAATTCATCAATATATTGCCCCACAACATCACTCGCGGAAGGGGCGAAATTGGTGAAGATGAATTCTTTCAATGCCCCAGTTACTTCGTTAAAGACAGGAAAGGCGGAAAAAATCGAAAACACCACCATAATTAATGGCACAATGGCGAGCATGGTGCTGTAGGTGAGCGAACCGGCAGCTTGCGTTAATTTGTTTTCTTGAGAACGCTGCCAAAATAATGCGAGAAAAGACGTTAAGGTCATTAGAGCAAGCCTCCGCAACAATGTTTAAATTTCTTCCCTGAACCACAAACACAAGGCTGTTTATTACTTGGGAGTGGCACAGTGGGGTCAACAAAATACCAACGGCCATCGATTTTTACAAAAATAGAATGTTCGTGATGCACTTGCGGCTGTTCGCTGCCTTGAAAATGTGCTTTAAATTCAACCGCACTTTGGGTTTTGGTTAAGGTTTCTGCTTTGACAATATCTAAACCGAGCCATTGTGTTTCATCAGTCCAATCTTGCAGGGCTTTTTCATCTAATAAATTTTGTTGGCTTGGCACAGTGGTTTGCACAATATAGGGAATGTTTTTGAGCACAAACGCTGAATAGCGGGAACGCATGAGTTGTTCCGCTGTTTCTGGAAACATATTGCCTGAATGAAAGCGTCCGCAACAATCTTCGTAAGAAAGCAAAGATTGGCACGGGCAAAGTGCGGTCGTTTTAGCCGACATTTTTGGCCGCCTGTTGTAAATTATGTAATTGTGAATTGATCGAACGTTTAAACGCAGGCGCTAATTCTTCAATGGCTAAGGCTTCTTCTAGTTCTGCAATGCTTGAAGGCGCAGAGAGTTGCGTATTTAGACGACGAATTGTCCATTCAGGATAAGGTCGATGTTGCAAAATGAGTTCATCGCCTTGATGAATTTCACCTTCTTCGATCACCCGAACATACCAACCTGTCCAGCCTGATTGACGAATAACCTCTCTTGTATTCTCATTCTTGGTATTATGAGATAAACGCTCGCAAGGTTTGCGGGGTTGAGACACTTCTAACAGAGTAGAGCCAATTTTGTAACGATCGCCTACACAAACGTTATCTTCATGTAAGCCTGATACCACAAAGTTTTCACCGTAAATCGCGCTACCGTGAAAATCAAACTTTTCACCAAGTAGCTCGTTTAAAGCAGGGAAAGAGACATCAGACATAAAAAACAAGGCTTTATCAACACCACCGTGATGAGCCTTTAAACCCACATCGTTACCTTCTGCACCCAGTGTGTGCACTTTTACCATCGATACCGGTTTTTTACGGATGGCACTTTCATATGAGCTACCATCAGGGAACGTTAAGGTTTCTATTAATCCTGTTTTAATAATAAGAATTTTTGCGTTTGCCATATATTTTTCCTGCTTTGAGTTAGTTTTGAGAAATTATACCGTAAAATCACTTAAATTTTGACCGCACTTCGTTTTTTCCTTATCATTCGTCTTAAATAAAACCAACAAAACAAAGGAATCTTTATGCAATATTCTCTCGCGCGTACCGAACAAGGTCAAACCCTTGGCATTACCGCAAAAATGGCAAACCGTCATGGTCTGATCGCTGGGGCGACAGGGACGGGGAAAACCGTGACATTACGTAAAATGGCAGAAGCGTTCAGTGATGATGGTGTGCCAGTCTTTTTAGTGGATGTAAAAGGCGATTTGTCCGGTTTAGTGAAAGCGGGCACATTTAGTGGCAAAGTGGCGGAACGCATTGAGCAATTTGATTTAGGTGGCGAGAGTTATTTAAATGGCTATCCTGTGTCATTTTGGGATGTATTTGGCGAAACAGGCATCCCACTTCGCACCACGATTTCTGAAATGGGGCCATTATTACTTTCCCGTTTATTAAATTTAAACGCAACCCAAGAAGGCTTATTAAACCTCGTATTCCGTGTGGCAGATGACAAAGGCTTGCTACTTATTGACTTAAAAGATTTACGCGCCATGCTTAAATTTGTGGCAGAGAACGCCAAATCGTTCCAAGTAGAATACGGCAACGTATCAGCGGCGAGTGTGGGTGCGATTCAACGTGCCTTACTGACACTTGAAAATGAAGGGGCGACAAATCTTTTTGGTGAGCCGGCATTAAATCTCGAAGATTGGTTACAAACCCGTGATGGCCGTGGCGTGATCAATGTTTTAAATTCTGAAAAATTAATCAATTCCCCAAGAATGTATAGCGCATTCTTGCTTTGGTTGATGTCTGAATTATTTGAACAATTACCGGAAGTCGGCGATCCAGAGAAACCAAAATTTGTGATGTTCTTCGATGAAGCACACTTACTCTTTGATGGCGCACCGAGTGTGTTGGTGGACAAAGTGGAACAAGTGGTTCGCTTAATTCGTTCTAAAGGTGTGGGGATTTATTTTGTGACCCAAAATCCATTAGATTTACCGGATACCGTGTTAGGCCAATTAGGTAACCGTGTTCAACACGCATTACGTGCTTTTACACCACGCGATCAAAAAGCAGTGAAATCTGCGGCAGAAACGTTCCGTTCAAATCCTGCTGTTAATGTGGTTGAAACCATTTCAACTTTAGGTGTGGGTCAAGCATTGATTTCATTCTTAGATGAAAAAGGGATGCCAACGCCGGTTGAAGTGGCGTATGTTTACCCACCGAAAAGCCAACTTGCACCGATTACTGAAGAAGAGCGTGCAGCGTGGGTGAAAGACGATGATCTTTACGCCTTCTATAAAGATTATGTGGATAATGAATCAGCTTTCGAAGTGTTAAATGCGCAAGCGGATTTAGCGGCAGTACAACAAAAACAAGCTGAACAAGCGCAGCAAGAGGAAGAGAGCGGTTTATTTGGTAGCTTAAGTCGTATGATTTTTGGAACACAAAAACGCGGGGATAAACTTTCTCCGACAGAACAAATTGTGAATAGCGTGGCAAAATCAGTTGGTCGCAATATTCGTAATGAAGTGACCAAACAAATCATGCGTGGTATTTTAGGCGCATTGAAAAAATAACGAAATTTCACCGCACTTTGCAGCAAGAATGATAAAAAGGAGATTGTTATGTCTGATGTATTTCACTTAAACCTGACTAAAGCACAATTAAAAGGTGCTACATTAGCTATCGTGCCAGGAGATCCTGCACGTAGTGAACGTATTGCTAAAAAACTTGATAACCCTGAGTTTCTTGCAAGTACGCGTGAGTTCACTTCTTGGTTGGGCTATTTAAATGGTCAACCGGTGGTGGTATGTTCAACCGGTATTGGTGGCCCATCTACGTCTATCTGTGTGGAAGAGCTGGCTCAGCTTGGCGTGCGTACATTCTTACGTATTGGTACAACAGGTGCGATTCAACCACATATTAATGTGGGGGATGTACTTATCACAACAGGGGCTGTTCGTCTTGATGGCGCAAGTCGTCATTTTGCCCCAATTGAATATCCGGCAGTGGCAAATTTTGAATGTACCTCGGCGCTTTTCAATGCAGCTAAAGAAAAAGGCATTGAGCCATTTGTAGGGATTACCGCGTCGTCTGATACCTTCTATCCAGGTCAAGAACGTTATGATACTTACAGCGGTAAAGTATATCGTGATTACCAAGGCTTGTTAAAACAATGGCAAGATCTCAATGTGATGAACTATGAGATGGAATCCGCGACGTTATTCACAATGTGTAATGCTCTTGGCTTGCGAGCTGGTATGGTAGCAGGTGTGATTGTGAACCGTACACAACAAGAAATTCCAAATGAAGCCACCATGAAAGATACGGAAGACAAAGCAGTATCAGTCGTAGTGGAAGCAGCAAGAAAATTGTTAGCGTAGTATGTAAAGGCGTTTTAATAAAAACGCCTTTATTTTTTCATCATATTAAAACAAGTGAATTCTGCTCGCCTCTGAAAATATTTTTATCTCAATATTCAAATTTTTCTCAAAATACTACAAAAATGTGATACACGTCACAAAATTCACTCGCCTTTTTCATTAGAATTCTAAACAGTATTTTTACTAGAAAGGATTCATTATGAGCAGTACAACAAATCTTTCATCAAGAATGAATGGAATGAATAGTAGTTATTCAACTGAAATTAAAAGTAAATATTTAAAATATCAGCTTCATTCTCTTATCGGTGTTTTTATTGGTTATATGTGTTACTACATAGTCCGTAATAACTTCGTTCTCTCTACTCCCTATCTGGCAGAAAAACTAGAGCTTTCTAAGACGCAAATAGGTTTACTGACATCCTCTTTGTTGATTACATACGGGTGCAGTAAAGGCGCAATGAGTATCTTGGCAGATAAAGCTAATCCCCGCTACTTTATGGCTTTAGGGCTTCTTCTTTGTATTATGATTAATATTATGATGGGGTTCTCAACAAGCTTCTATTTATTCGTAGGATTAGTCATTTTATTAGGGGTATTCCAGGGAATGGGGGTTGGTCCTTCAATTATTACAGTTGGATATTGGTATCCGCGTAGCCAACGTGGACGAGCAAGTACAACTTGGAATGTATCACATAATTTAGGTGGTGGTATTGTGGCACCAATTGTAGGCGCTAGTCTTGCTTATCTCGGTTCTGAACAATGGGAAATTTCTACTTATGTTGTACCGAGTATCATTGCCTTAATTGGTGTTTTTCTTGTGTTATTTTTTGTGAAACGCCGTCCAGCTGAGGAAGGACTACCGACTGTTGAGGAAATGTATAACGAAGAAACGGTTAATACAAAATTAAAAGGTCATTTATCTGAAAAACCAGAAAACATGACAGCATTCCAAATTTTTTATAAATTTGTCGTTAAAAATCCTAATTCTTGGTATCTCGTTGGCGTTGATATTTTCACCTATATGGTTCGTTTTGGTATGTTAACTTGGATTCCACTTTATCTTCTTAAAGAAAAAGGTCTTACTAAAACAGATATGGGGGCTGCATTTATGATTTTTGAATGGGCAGCTATTCCATCAACGCTCATTGCCGGATGGTTAATTGATAAATTTTTCCGTGGAAAAATTATGTATTTACCAATGATTTGTATGACAATTGTTTTCTTCTGTGTATTCGGCTATATGAACTCAGAATCCATTTTTGCCATTATTTTATTCTCTGCAATCGTTGGGTGTTTGGTCTATATTCCTCAATCTATGGTTGCAGTACAAGCAATGGAAGTTATTCCTAGTTTTGCATTAGGTTCAGCAGTAGGGTTACGTGGATTTATGAGTTATATTGTTGGTTCTACATTTGGTACAACATTGTTTGGTTTTGTTGTAGATAAATTTGGTTGGAGTAGTGGATTCTATACCATCATGTGTGGTGCGGTGATGTGTTTTATTTTCTGCTATCTATCTCACCGTGGATTACAAAAAATTCTTAATATGCAATAAATAAAGAAGGCGTTTTAATTGAAAACGCCTTTTTTATCGAGTCTTAACTATTTGCCCTTGCAAAATCAGTTGCTTCAGCGATTAATTGCTCATCAGGTCGAACCCCAGTGTAGAGCTCAAATTGTTCGACAGCCTGTAGCACAATCACTTCAGCACCAGAAATGGTTTGTTTACCTTGCTGTTGAGCAAATTGGATAAACGGTGTTTCAGCAGGAATCGCCACCACATCAAAAGCGGTTTGAGCTTGTTGAATAAGATTTTCAGGAAAGGCGAGATCAAATGCTTCTTTTCCACCTTTCATCCCAATTGGCGTAACGTTGACTAAAATGTCTGCCGATTGATTGCTTAAAGATGGGATATATTCATAGCCATAAAGTGCGGCTAAATTTTTACCTGTTTTTTCATTTCGAGCAAAAATCTTCAGATGCTCAAATCCACTGTGTTTGAAGGCCGCAACGACGGCTTTTGCCATGCCTCCACTGCCTTGTACAATCACGCGACTCTTTTTATCTAATTGATATTCTTCGATAAGTTTAACAATGGCAATATAGTCGGTGTTGTAAGCGCGAAGAAAACCCTGATCATTCACAATGGTATTCACAGACTGAATGGCTTGTGCAGAAGGGGAGATTTCATCTAAAAATGGCATGCAGCTTTCTTTAAAAGGCATCGAAACAGCACAACCTCGAATGCCAAGTGCACGGATACCTTTGACGGCGCTTTCAATATCTGTGGTGGTAAAGGCTTTATAGATAAAATTAAGCCCTAATTTTTGATACAGATAGTTATGGAATGTTGTGCCAAAATTGCCCGGTCTGCCAGAAAGAGACATGCAAAGTTGGGTGTCTTTGTTAATCATATTTTGGTCTTAAATATTCAAATTTATATCATCATCAATAAAATATTGATTCATTTCAAAAGCTAGTTTTGCCGCTTTGTCTTTAATTAAAAGGAGATTGGTAATGATATCTTAAAAAAGTTATAGGGTGTAATACTACACTAAATAGAAAAGTAAGAGCGAAAAGCGTTCCGATGCAAAATACACAATTTAAGAACAATAAACATACAACATTATCGGTAATAAATAATGTATTAGTTTCTACAGCTTGAAGATCCCAGCTATCGATGTATGTCAAAAATATAAATGTTGCTACAAGAAGCAGTAATGATATGATGAAGACTAGTTTTCTCAGTATGGTTTTTATTATACTTTTCTCTATTGTAATACCAGAATCAATCATTTCACGTTCAGATAAATAAGTAAGCTTTGAAGTCAATACAGTATAAATAGCAAACAAAGGGGCTATTATCATTGATAAATTTGAAATTACTTCAGATTGAAAGGAGTATATATGAGAGTATACTCGATTCCCTTTTATTAAATACGTATCAATGAATACTTCAAAATCAGTTATTGGAATATTATTAAAAAAAATGACTATGAGAACAAACAATACTGATATAAAAACACTGCCATATACTAAAAAATCCTCATTTATCAAAATTTTTGGATACTTTTTTTCCTCTATCATATGTTTGCCTTTCTTATAAATATTTTTAAATATCTATATCGTTATCGATAAGATATTGGTTTATTTCAATTTGGTCGGTATATATGATACTTTAATGAAGATACTGGGTGACGTATTACGCTAAACAGCACAAAAAGTGTAAAGAATGTCCCTGTATAAATTATATAAGTTAAGGATAGCAACCATATTACATTATCCTTAACAAATAATGTATTAGTTTTAGATTCTTCAAGATCCCAATTATATATGTATGTTAAAAACACACACATTGTTACAAGAAGCAGTGCTGATATAATAAAGCAAAATTTCATTAATATAGTTTTTTTTACACTTTTCTCTATTACCCTTCCACTATTAATAATTTCATTTTCCGACGAGTAAGTGAGCTTCAAAGTTAATGCTAGATAAATAGCAAACAGTGGAGCAATAATCATAGACAAATTTGAGATTATTTCAGATTGAAAGGAGTATATATGAGAATATACTCCTCTCCCCTTGACTAAATATTTATCGATAAATATTTCAAAGTTAGTTATTGGAACATCGTTAAAAAAAATAATTACAGATATAAATAATAACAAAACAAATATGAAACTATACGTAAAAAAAACCTCATTCATCGAAAGTTGTGGATACTTTTTTTCCTCTATCATATGTTTGCCTTTCTTGAAAATATTTTTAAATATTCAAATTTATATCATCATCGATAAAATATTGATTCATTTCGAATGCCGGTTTTGCCTCTTTGTCTTTGCCGACAATGCGAGCGGGTACACCTGCAGCGGTGGCATATTCAGGCACAGGTTGAAGTACAACAGAGTTGGCCCCAATTTTGGCATATTTGCCCACTTCGATATTGCCGAGAATTTTTGCGCCTGCCCCAATCATTACGCCTTCTCGTACTTTGGGATGGCGATCGCCCGATTCTTTACCTGTACCACCGAGGGTAACACCTTGCAAGATAGACACATCATTTTCAATCACAGAGGTTTCGCCGACGACAATACCGGTAGCATGGTCAAACATAATGCCGTGGCCAATTTTGGCGGCAGGGTGAATATCCACATCGAAAGCCACTGAAATCTGATTTTGTAAATAAAGTGCGAGTGCTTTTCGATTTTGGTTCCACAAATAATGCGTAATACGATAACTCTGAATGGCATGGAAGCCTTTTAAATAAAGCAATGGTGTGGACCACAATTCCACAGCGGGATCGCGGTGGCGAACAGCTTTAATATCACAAGCAGCACAATCAATGATATTGGGCTCGGCTTGATAGGCTTCTTCAATAATTTCACGCAGCGAAATTGCCGGCATGATCGGGTTAGCCAGTTTATTCGCAAGTAAATAACTCAAGGCACTGCCAAGATTTTGATGTTTTAAAATAGTGGAATGGAAAAAGCTTGCGAGCATTGGTTCGCATTCTGCTAATTCTTTTGCCTCTTGGCGAATGTGTTGCCATACTTCTAACGTCATTTTTTCTCCTTATTCGCCTTTTCGTTCACGACCCAATAAACTCAGTGCTACTTCTTGTGCACTTTTACCACAAAAGAGCATTTGGTAAATTTGTTCTGTAATTGGCATTTCCACGCCTTGTCGTTGCGCTAATAAATAGGTTTCTTTGGTATTATAAAAACCTTCCACTATCTGGCCAATTTCATCCATGGCTTGTTGGCTATCGGTACCTTTACCAAGCATTAAACCAAATCGACGGTTACGGGATTGGTTATCGGTACAGGTGAGCACTAAATCACCTAAACCAGACATGCCCATAAAGGTTTGCGTATTAGCCCCCATGGATACGCCTAAGCGAGTAATTTCCGCAATCCCACGGGTAATCAATGCGGTTCTCGCATTGGCACCAAATCCCATACCATCCGAAATACCCGCACCAATTGCAATCACGTTTTTAATGGCGCCACCTAATTGAACGCCAATCATATCTTGGTTTACATATACCCGAAAATGCTGACTGCAATGAATTCTCGCTTGAAATTCTAAGGCAAACTTTTCATTACAAGAGGCAAGGGTAATCGCTGTTGGCAAACCTTGAGCCAATTCTTTCGCAAAAGTAGGACCAGAAAGCACAGCGGTTGGAATTGCTTTACCTAAGATTTCTTCCACTACTTCTTGTAGTAATCGGCCGGTGTTACGTTCTAATCCTTTGGTTGCCCAAATTAAGCGATGATCAGGTTTTAAGTGTGGTCGAATTTTTAAGAGAATTTCGCCGAAAGCATGGCTTGGTACCACAATTAAAATGTCTTTCGATTGATCAAGGGCTGTTTTCAAATCTAATTCTAAATGCAAACTTTCTGGAAATTCAATATCTGGCAGAAAACGGCGATTTTGACGTTCCTGTTGCATTTGATGAATGTGCTCGTGATTGTGCCCCCAAAGATAGGTTGGAGAGCCATTGCGAGAAAATGAGATAGCGAGTGCTGTTCCATAAGAACCGCAACCAAGAATGGTAATTGGAGATTGGGATGGGTTCATTTCAATCACCTTTAAAATAAAAGGGCAGACGGTATCGCCTGCCCTTATCACAATTAATGTTGGGTTTCCTGATTTTCTTCCGCTTCGGCTGCAGCTTGCTGCTTGTTCATGTAATCAATGAACAACGCATCGAAGTTTACCGGAGAAAGGTTTAATGCCGGGAATGTACCGCGATTCACTAAGTTAGAAATTAATTCACGAGCATAAGGGAAAAGCATATTTGGGCATTGAGATGTTAAGCAGTGCGCCATTTGAACATCTTCTAAACCGCTAATTGTAAATACGCCAGATTGTTTCACTTCACAAATAAACGCCACATCACCAGAATCTTCCATGGTGGTTTCTACGTTAATGTTTAAAGTGACTTCGTATAGATCTTCACCTACTTGAACCGCTTCTGTGCTTAAGTCGAAGCCAAGTTTTGGTTTCCATTCTTGGTGGAAAATATGAGGAAGATTTGGCGCTTCAAAAGAAACGTCTTTTACATAAATACGTTGAATTTGAAGTACGGCTTCTTGTTGCTCTTCAGCAGCTACTTCAGGTTGTTGATTTTGTTCAGACATAGAGGATCCTTACTTATGTTTTTTTACTAATGGTAAATTTGCACCCGCCCAAGCAGTTAAACCGTCTTTTAACACATAGACTTTTTCAAAGCCTTGTTTAGTTAAAAGTTCTGCGGAGGTGGTAGAAGAAACACCGTTAACATCCACAATGATAACCGGTTTTTCTTTGTGATGTTCGATTTTGCCTACATTTTGATTTTTAATTTCAGTTGGAAGCAAGTTCACGCTACCAATGATATGACCGCGTTGGAATTCATCAATGGGACGTAAATCAATTACCACAGCTTCTTCATCATTCATTAAACGAACGGCTTCAGGGTTGGTAATAACGCGATATTTTTGTGTCACACTTTTAAAAAAGGTGAAAAGTGTCATAAAAAGGACAGCAAACCATGCGATCGTTAAAAAAGTGTGTTTTTGAGCAAATTCAATTGCTTGAGGCATAAATTCTTGCATGTTGTTCTCAACTTAATTTTGATTATGAATAAGAGTTTATCTTCAGATGAAATAAGGCTTTAAGTATAACCGCACTTTAGTTATCTTTCAAAAAAATTATCAAGGAAACGCAACGTTGGCGAAAGCTTATACAATCGGATCGATAAAAATGTGATCGGGATCATAAATATCTTATCTTTGTGTTTATTCTACGCCTAATTAAGTAGAGAATAGCCAAACTTAGATGATTAAACGTGAAAGGAGACGCGCATGAAATTAAAAAAATTAACAGCACTCATGATGCTTGGATTAGGTGTTTCGGTCGCACAAGCCGCGGAATTACCGAATATTACGATTTTAGCGACGGGCGGCACCATTGCTGGAAGCGGTGAAACCGCAGTTTCTTCTGCTTATAAAGCGGGACAACTCAATGTTGAAGCATTGATTGATGCCGTGCCTGAAATTAAGCAATTAGCCAATGTGAAAGGTGAACAAATTGTGAAAATTGGTTCACAAGATATGAGCGATGATGTGTGGTTAAAATTAGCGAAAGCGATTAATGCACAATGTAAAGATACTGATGGTTTCGTGATTACTCATGGTACCGATACCATGGAAGAAACCGCTTATTTCTTAGATCTTACTGCGAAATGTGAAAAACCAATTGTACTAGTGGGTGCAATGCGTCCTGCGACAGAAAAAAGTGCGGATGGTCCATTAAACCTTTATAACGCCGTCGTGGTGGCAACTGATAAAAAATCATCTGGTCGTGGTGTGTTAGTGGCGATGAATGGTGAAGTACTAGGTGCACGTGATGTGACCAAAATGAGTACCACTGCAGTACAAACATTCCATTCACCAAACTATGGTACCTTGGGTTATATCCATAACAGTAAAGTGGATTATGAACGTTCACCTGAAAGTAAACATACTGTGAACACACCATTTAACGTAGATAAATTAGACAGCTTACCGAAAGTAGGCATTGTTTATGCTTATTCTAATGCACCAATTGAGCCATTAAATTCATTATTGGATGCGGGCTATCAAGGCATTGTTTCAGCAGGTGTGGGTAATGGTAACGTGAATGCAGCCCATTTAGAACGTTTAGAAAAAGCGGCGAAAGATGGTGTTGTGGTGGTACGTTCATCTCGTGTGCCAACGGGTTACACAACACGTGATGCTGAAGTGGATGATTCTAAATATGGTTTTGTGGCTTCAGGTACATTGAATCCGCAAAAAGCACGTGTGTTATTACAATTAGCCTTAACACAAACAAAAGATCCAAAAGTGATTCAACAATACTTCGAGGATTTCTAGGAAAGTCATTGAAAGTGCGGTCAGAATTTGAATCAAATTTTAACCGCACTTTCGGATAAAATAGACTAATCCAATTAATAAATATAGATAATGCACTAGTTTGTTGTTAATATATGTTCTGGAATTATTTTTAAAATTAATATGGAGAAAATATTATGATTTGGGCTCAACTTTTAGTCGTCCTACTCTTTATTTACCTAGGGGCTAGATTAGGCGGTATTGGTATCGGTTTCATGGGTGGTATGGGTGTTGTTGCACTTTCACTACTTGGCTTAAAACCGGGCGCCATTCCGTTTGATGTAATTTCAGTTATCATGTCTGTAATCATGGCGATTGCGGCAATGCAAGTTGCGGGTGGTATGGATTTCTTAGTAAAAATGGCTGAAAAAATCCTACGTAAAAATCCAAAATACATCACTTTCCTTGCGCCAACTGTGACTTATTTTATGACTGTACTTGCAGGTACTGGTCACACAGCGTTCTCAACACTTCCAGTGATTGCTGAAGTGGCAAAAGAACAAGGCATTCGTCCTTCACGTCCACTTTCTATTGCGGTTATCGCTTCACAAATTGCGATTACAGCGTCTCCAATTTCTGCTGCGGTGGTATTCCTTTCTGCTGAATTAGAGAAAAACTTTGGTTTAAGTTACTTACAATTATTAGGTATTTGGATCCCAACTACTTACGCAGCATGTATGATTACTGCGGTGATTTGTAACTTCCTTGGTAAAGATTTGAAAGATGATGAAGTTTACCAAGATCGTCTAGCAAAAGGTTTAATTACTATGCGTGGTGAAATGCAAATTGAGATCAAACCTTATGCAAAACGTTCTGTTGCAATTTTCCTTATCGCGATTTTAGTGGTAATGCTTTATGCAACTGCAATCAGTAAAACAGTTGGTTTAATTCAAAATCCAATTCTTTCTCGTGATAACGCCATTATCTCTTTCATGCTTGCAACTGCAGCCATTATCACTATGGCATGTAAAGTGGATACCGCAAAAATTACTAATGCAGCAACCTTTAAATCAGGTATGTCAGCAGTAATTTGTGTGCTTGGTGTAGCATGGTTAGGTAATACTTTCGTTGAAGGTCATATCGATCAAATTAAAGCGGTATCAGCTGAGTTCTTACAACAATACCCTTGGAGTTTAGCGGTAATCTTGTTCTTCGCGAGTACCTTACTTTACTCACAAGCTGCAACTGCAAAAGCATTATATCCAACTGCAATTTTATTAGGTGTTTCTCCGGAAGCAGCGATTGCAGCATTTGCCGCAGTATCAGCATTATTCATTCTTCCTACTTACCCAACCTTAATTGCGGCAGTAGAAATGGATGATACTGGTTCAACTCGTATCGGTAAATACGTATTCAACCACCCATTCTTAGTGCCGGGTGTGATTGCAATCAGCTTATCTGTATTATTCGGTTTCTTAATGGCAGGTGCAGTTTTATAATCCCCCATTAAGCTAACATAAATGAAAACCATCTTGTCTGCAGATAAGATGGTTTTTTTAATGGGGAACTTCTTCTCGCTGTGATACTCTAAAGGGCAACCTATTTTTATATATAAGGAAAACCAATGAAGTTATTTAAAATCCTTTTTGCTGCATTAATTGCTTATGTGCCAACAGCATGGTCTGCGGTGGATTATAATATTAAATACAGTTCCAATTATTTAATGCCGGCGTATGTACATTTTAAAGCTGATGGTTCACAGTATTCAGTCAATGCGAAAATTAATATTCCGTTGTACAACATTGTGTTTACTTCTCGTGGTTCGCAAACTGCGAGCCAATTTAAAATGGTGAATTATCAAGATGTGCGTAATGGTAAGCCTTATGCTATTTCTAAAATTTCGCCAACAACAATTGAATACGGTAAAGTGAAAAATGGGTTAGAAACCGAACCGTTAACATTACCGACTTTTGACTTATTCACCATGGCATTTCAGTTGAGCTATTACGATAAATTGCCAACCAGTTTCCAAATTACAAACGGTAAAAAACTTTATCCAATGGAAAATGTGAATGTGAAGAAAGTGGAAAAACAGATCCAATATAACAAGCAAACTGTCACTGAAATCACTTATTCATTTAAAACAGGTAATAAGGATATTATGGTGAAGAAATTCTCAGGTGAACAATTTCCACGTTATATCAAATACACCAGAGATGGTGATGATTATGAGTTAGAGTTTGATGAGTTTGTCAAATAACATCAGATGATAAAAAGAAGCCACGCTAGATTGCGTGGCTTTTTATTTTATTGCTTAGTGTGAATACATAAATACTTGAACGAGAAGAAGTATCGATGAGATAACAAATTGACAGCCCACGATTGGCATGACAAATTTCAGCCATTTATTGAATGGAATACCAAGCATTTGTAGCGTGACAAGGACTAATCCTGTTGGCGCAAGGAATAACATAATATATTGTCCCCAGTTGTAAGCCGATACGACGATATCTCTTGGAATGCCAACAGTATCAGCCAGTGGTGCCATAATTGGCATAGCGAGTACGGCAAGACCTGAAGATGAAGGAACAACCAATCCTAAGAATATGAAGACAATGAGCTGACCAATAATAAAGACTCCGCCATTCATTCCACCAACAAGATGAGTCATATAATCGAGGATAGTGTCGGAAATCATTCCTTGCTCTAGAATGATATTAACTGCTCGAGCGAGCCCGATAATCAATGCGACGCCGACTAATTCAGAAGCACCATGAGTAAACCCATTTACAACATCTTTTTCAGGCAATCCACTGATAAACATAATAATGATGGTAATGGCTAGGAAGGAAGCCGCCATTTGAGGGAACCACCAACCCCCAAACATCACCCCCCATACCATGAGAGGAAAGGCGCCACTAAATAGAATCAGAATCAGTTTTCTTCTAAAGGTAAATTCAACGGTTGCATTCGGATCAATATCTTTCATATAGAGATCATAGAAGGCTTGGCGATCGTCATAGGTATAAGAAAATTCAGGATTAGCACGTAGTTTTTTACAGTACCAATACATATAGGCTATTACACAGGTTCCACCAAGAATAAGTCCCAGTGTGCGAAATCCCATCCCTTCAGTAAATTGAATCCCTGCAGCGTTTGAAGCAATAACAACAGAGAATGGATTGATTGTTGAAAAGGCAGTGCCCATTGATGCGGCAAGGAATATGGCACCAACACAGACAATAGAATCATAACCTAAGGCTAAAAAGACAGGAACAAGAATTGGGTAGAAGGCCACGGCTTCTTCTTCAATACCACAAGCCGTACCGCCCAACAGCATTAACACGCAGACAGCAAAGACAACAGAGAATTCATTTCCTTTTGTTTTCTTGGTAAGAGACATTAATCCGGCATTGAATGCTCCTGTTTTGTTTATCACACCAATCATCCCACCGAGTATGAAGATAAAAATCATAATATCCGCGACTTCAATGGTGCCATCCACCATGGCGTGAATCATATCGGTAATGCCTTTTTCATGTTGTTCAATGCGTTGATAGGTATCGGGGATAGCAATCGGCTTTTTGATAATGCCGTTGGTGAAATTAGAAAGTTGAATTTTGATATTGAGTTGATTAAGGGTTTGTTCTGTTGCTGGATAGCTTTGATCGGGAATTCCGTGGGTTTTGACAATAAAATGATTTTCGGTGGTGTCGTAGGAAAGTTTAGAGTAGGACCCTGAGGGAATAAGCCAAGTAAGACCAATAGCAATAAGAAGAATAATAAAGAGAATGCTAAATGCGGAAGGGAATTTCATCTTTTTCTTTGATGCTTCCATTATGGAGAACTCCTTGTGTTCGGATTAATCAATAAGCCGAGCGC
>ENA-OVGM01001106-OVGM01001106.1-human-gut-metagenome-genome-assembly--contig:-NODE-1106-length-23789-cov-12.007458_pt1 | contig 23789 bp, 13 predicted proteins | sample MGYA00237773_ERZ505425 | MGnify/ENA primary metagenome ERZ505425 (study PRJEB26158, sample SAMN06016407) | human gut metagenome | biome: human gut; feature: ankylosing spondylitis patient; material... | reverse complement strand
TTAAATTATGCACCAGCTGTGTAAAAGCACGTGGTTTATTAGAGGCTAAATTAATTGATGGCGTGACCCTTGGTACTTTAGATGATGTCTCAGAATGGACATTATGGGCAGATAAAGTCTTAACGTTCTAATTTCTGATAAAACTGACAAAATAAAAAGGTGTAATCAATAGATTGCACCTTTTTAATTCTATATAGTCGGTTTAAGCTTTTAAACCTCGCCACCAATCCCAACAAATTTCTCAACAAAGGCAACAATCTTTTGGAAAATACTTTGTTTTTTCGTGAGATATTGCGGATTAAGCGGACTCATTTTCGGTAGGGCATCATTTAAATCCGTACCTTGTTCGCTAGCATATCCGCGTTTTAAGGATACGTTAATATAACGCTTCGCAGCATCGATATTCAGACCTTCATTGCTAATTAATTCGTCAGCTTCTTTCTGTTGCTCTTTTTGGGCAAACTGGAAGAAGGATTCAATAATACCAGCTTTATCAACTATGCTATCTAAGTCAGTTTGATTGATAAAATCTACAATTAAACTTTCTTTGGCGCGATTCCCTAGGCTCGCTCGGATTGTGGTTCGAATTTCATCAATCAGCTCAGCTTTATTTTTCATTTTTTTGTTGTGTTCAAAAATCAATTCTAAGATGTAATCTAGATTGATTTCTTGAGATTTTAATAAATCCACTTCAAACACTACATCGTCCCAATCAATGGTCGATTTTGCTTTTTCCTCGCCATCTTTTTGACGACGGAGCCAATCCCGAATATCGTTGTAAGTTGAACGGTAATTTTGAATGCTACGTTCGCTCGGCATATCAATAGGTTGCATTTCAGCAAAAGCTTCGTCCGTTAAATAATATTTTTCTTTAAAGGCTTCAACGGCTTTTTCATCGCTGGTATCGAGCGATTGAAATGCTTGTAAAGCCGCGAACTCATCATAGTTTTGCAGAATATTTTCAACTCGCAAATATTCACCAAATAATTTTACAAAGTCTTTCTTGTCTTTTTCTGTTTGAATTTCATCTGGATCCGGGAAGCGTTCTTGCAACTCTGCAATAACCTCTAAATACCCACGACGGGCCACGCCAGCATCGGTAAAGCCTTCCATATATTCTTGGTAACTTTTTTCTAATACGATATTGCGCGTATTGGATTTACCGAAAAGGGTAATCGCATCAATGGTATCTTGTTCCAAATCACGGAAAGTGACGATATTGCCAAAACTTTTGGTGCTGTTGTAAATGCGGTTTGTACGAGAGTAAGCTTGAATCAAACCATGGTAACGTAAGTTTTTATCTACAAATAATGTGTTTAAGGTTGGGGCATCAAAACCGGTTAAAAACATTCCAACGACAATCAGTAAATCCACTTCTTTGTTTTTGACGCGTTTAGCGAGATCACGATAGTAGTTTTGGAACGATTTCGCATCCACATCATAATTGGTGGCAAAATAGCCGTTGTAATCATCAATGGCAGATTTTAAAAATTCCTTAGCCGAGGAGTTCATCGCCTCCACTTCAAAACTTTCATCAACAATATCGCCAATCGCATCTTGCTCTTCATTCGCGGCAAACGAAAAGATTGTTGCAATTTTAAGTGGATTTTTGACCGTACTTTGTAACTGTTTAAAAGTTTGATAATAAGCTTTGGCCGCATCCACGCTACTTACTGCAAACATGGCATTAAAGCCATTGTTACCCGCATTAAAGCGATGGGTCTTTTGCTTGAAATTATCTAGAACATATTGGGCAATTTGCTCAATACGTTTAGGTTGTAAAAAGGCTTGTTTTTTCTCGAGTTTTGTTAGCTCTTCAAGATTCTTTTCAGTTTCAATGCTCTTAAATTGTGGTCGTACATCATTGTAATCCACTTTAAATTTCAACACTTTTTCATCACGAATCGCGTCTGTGATAATGTAAGAGTGGAGTTCAACGCCAAAAACACTGGCTGTAGTTTCAGCGCCTAATGCGTTAGTTGGAAAAATTGGTGTGCCGGTAAAACCAAATTGATAGTATTTTTTAAATTTTCTCGTTAGATTTTTTTGCGCTTCACCAAATTGAGAACGATGGCATTCATCAAAGATAAAAACGACCTGTTTATCGTAAATCGGTAATTTATCTTCCGATTTCATCAGGTTATTGAGTTTTTGAATGGTAGTAACAATGATCTTATTATCGTCTTTTTTGATATTGCGTTTTAATCCTGCCGTACTTTCCGAACCATTCACGCTATCCGGTGAAAAACGTTGGTATTCTTTCATAGTTTGATAGTCCAAATCTTTTCTATCTACTACGAAGAATACTTTTTCAATAAAGTCTAATTCCGTTGCAAGGCGTGCAGCTTTAAAGCTGGTGAGCGTTTTGCCTGAGCCTGTGGTGTGCCAAATGTAGCCGCCACTGTCTTTATTGCTCCAATTTTTCGCCTGATATGAGCTTTTAATTTTCCATAAAATCCGCTCGGTGGCGGCAATTTGATAGGGGCGCATAATTAATAGGGTATCGGAAACATCAAACACGCAGTAATTTACCAATACATTGAGCAGGGTATGTTTTTGCAAGAATGTCGCCGTAAAATCCTTTAAATCTTTAATTAGAGTATTTTTTGCCGTTGCCCAATTCATTGTGAAGTCATAGCTATTCTTATCGCGCTTGGTGGTGTTAGCAAAATAGCGGGTATCCGTGCCATTAGAAATGACAAAAATCTGAATATATTTAAAGAGAGAATTTTCTTTATTGAAGCTTTCTTTGCTGTAACGATGAATTTGATTAAAGGCTTCACGAATAGCCACGCCACGTTTTTTTAATTCAATATGTACAAGCGGTAAACCATTCACCAAAATTGTCACATCATAACGATTGTCATAGCTGCCGGTTTGTTCAAATTGATTAATAACTTGCACAGCGTTATTGGCAAGATTTCTCTTATCTAGCAGATAGATATTCTGAATTCGCCCATTATCAAACACAAAATCATAAATATAGTCATCATGAATTTTACGGGTTTTCTCAATCAGACTATCGCTCGGTTTATCTAAATATTCTTCTAAAAAACGTCGCCATTCCGCATCAGAGAAAACCACATTGTTCAAGCGCTGTAATTGCGCCCGTAAGTTTTTAACCAACGCATCATGACCATTGAGTCCTTGCAAATACTCATAACCTTGCGCCTGTAAATCACGAATAAATTCACGCTCAAGGCTCCCTTCCGTTTGATAACCGGCATTGGGTTCTTCCACAAATTTATTATATTGATCTAAAACGATAAAATTATTGGATTCAGCAATAGTTTTGTATTTGGTCATGAGTGGTTCCTTAATTCTTTTACTTTTTTAGTTTTTGTAGGGGGAGCGTTAGCCCACCGTTTTATTTATGGTCGTTAATTGGTGGGCTGAAGCCCACCCTACGGGTTACGAGAAATTCAATAACAATTCTCTGTAATACTCATACCGCTTGCGGCTTTGTCCTATCGCTAAAGGTAAGCCTTCGGTGATGGAATGGGTTAAGGTTTCAAATTTATCCAAAATAGCAACAATTCTTTCTTGCTCTTTGAATGAGACGATCGGAATTTTTATTTTCTCAATTGAGACACGGCTAAGTCTTGGAACACTTGCTTTTCTAACTTGATTTGTTAATAGATGTTTATTAGAAAGGAGAAAATAATATAAGAATTTGTCATGTAATATTTTGTTAGCACAATCAAAGTAATAACAGTCATCGGCTGCCCAAAATTCAACATTGCTGAAACCAATTTCACCTGCTGCACCTGCTGCAATTACAAAAGTCATATATGCTCTACAGTTTTTATGATCGTAATATCCTAATGGCTGTAAGCTGTTTTGATAGACTGGGTATTGATCATTATCTTTCAGTTGGCTACGAATTAATCTCTTACCTCTTGATATAGGCACGATCTCTCCCAAAGCCTTCCACTGAACTCCAATCTTCCCAAGTTCTTCTTCACTTAACAATTTCTCCCGATAGTATTCATACTGCTTCCGGCGTAGTGTAAGCTCGCTGGTAAGCTCGCTGGTAAGCACTGTCAATGTGTCTAAAATTTTTACGATTTCGGTTTGGACGGGGTGTGGGGGGATGGGGATTTTGATTTTCTTAAATCTTGCTTTAGAAATATTGAATCTTGTTACTCCACTGGCTGATTTCACAATCTCTTTGCGAATAGAGAGTGTTCTAAATAGAAATTTAGAAAATTCAGGTAACAACTCTACATCATCATTAAATCTCAATCCAAATGAAAAACTATTTAAATAGATTTTTTGTTCTGTTTTTGTTGTAACAACAGAAGACATACCTGCTTCTTCAGCGGTTTCCGAAGAACCAGTAAACAAGACATCTCCATATTTTATGGTATATTGTCTTTCATCATCAGACACATTTACGGCTTCAAGATTATTAAAATCAATTTCAATGTTATTGAAGATATTTTTGTAAGGTACATAAAGAGCATTTCCATTTTCAAAGTCAGCTTTGCCTTTTCCTGTTAGCCCACCATAAATAGAAGATATTTCATCGAGCGTTTTCCACTCAACCTCAGCTCCATCCAATAATTTTTCTAAAAAAGTGCGGTTATTTTTCATGGTGTTTTTACCCCTCAATCTCCGCCACAATTTTGTCAATTTCAGCACGTAAGCGGTCGATATTGGCAACGGTTTGTTTAATTTCTGCGTTGAGTTTATCGATATCAATCACTTCTCGGGTGTCTTCTTGTTCTACATAAGAACTCACCGCAAGGTTGTAGTCATTTTTAACGATTTCTTCAAAGGACACGGATTTGGCTAAATGAGGCACATCCTCTTTATCGGCAAAGAGTTTGAGAATTTGCTCAATATCTTCCTCTTCCAAAATATTGTTGTTGGTGGCGGATTTAAATAAACCGCTGGCATCGATAAATTGGGTTTGGGTATCAGGTTTATGTTTGGAAAGCACCAAAATATTCACCGCAATACTGGTACCGAAAAAGAGATTTGGCGCAAGCGCAATCACCGTTTCTACATAGTTATTATCCACCAAATATTGACGAATTTTTTGTTCTGCACCACCGCGATAAAAAATGCCGGGGAAGGAGACAATCGCTGCGCGGCCTTTTGCTGAAAGATAACTTAACGCATGCAAAATAAAGGCAAAGTCCGCTTTGGATTTTGGTGCAAGCACACCGGCAGGGGCAAAGCGTTCATCGTTAATTAGCGTTGGATCGTCTGAGCCAATCCATTTCACGGAATAAGGCGGGTTAGATACGATAGCATCAAAGGGTTTATCCTCACCAAATTGCGGATTCATTAAGGTGTTGCCAAGGGCGATATCAAACTTGTCGTAGTTGATGTTATGCAAAAACATGTTCATACGGGCAAGGTTATAAGTGGTGTGATTAATTTCCTGCCCGAAGAACCCCTCTTCAATAATGTGTTCGTCAAATTGTTTTTTCGCTTGCAATAATAAAGAACCCGAACCGGCCGCCGGGTCGTAAATTTTATTGACCTTGTCTTGTCCATATAAAGCCAGTCGAGCAATTAGCTTGGAAACGCATTGTGGTGTAAAGAACTCGCCACCCGATTTACCAGCATTAGCGGCATAGTTGGAAATTAAGAATTCGTAAGCATCACCGAATAAATCAATATGATTATCTTCAAAGTCACCAAAATCTAACTCAGCAACGCCTTTTAATACGGCGGCTAGACGGCTATTTTTATCGGCAACGGTATTACCCAAGCGGTTGCTGGTGGTATCAAAATCAGCAAATAAGCCTTTGATATCCTGTTCTGAAGGGTAGCCAGTAGCGGAGTTTTCAATATCATTAAAGATTTGTTTTAATTCAGTATTGAGATTTGGATTGCTGTTGGCATTCGCCACAACATTTTTAAATAATTGGCTCGGGTAAATAAAATAGCCTTTTGCTTTGATGGTGTCTTCTTTGATTACCGCAATAATAGGGTCATTATCATTAAAAGTAGAATAATCAACGCTATCATCGCCACCTTCAATATAGCTAGCAAAATTTTCGCTGATAAAACGATAGAAAAGGGTCCCTAAAACGTATTGTTTAAAATCCCAACCGTCAACAGCACCTCGTACATCATTAGCGATTTGCCAAATACGGCGATGAAGTTCATCACGTTGTCGTTGTTGAATTGCAGCAGCCATAAAATCCTCAGAATATTTTGTGTCATTATTAAGATATAAATGTTCAAAATTATACAGGAAATAAATAATAACTAAATGAATTTCTATGGAAATTCCTCTACAATAAGAACATACTAATGTTTCCAAAAAAATAAAAAATGAGCCAAAAATCAACCGCACTTAATGCCATTTCGTTACCCTTAAATCAAGTCAATTTAATTGAAGCCTCTGCAGGTACAGGGAAAACCTATACTATTGGTTCTATCTATCTTCGTTTACTTTTACAGGCTGGTGAGAATTATTTTTCTCGTCCGTTGAATGTGGAAGAGATTTTGGTCGTAACCTTTACTGAAATGGCGACGGAAGATTTAAAACGCAAAATTCGGGAGCGTTTAACAGCGGCAATTTCAGTTTTTTCTGAATATTATGAAAAGCAAGATAAGGCGATTTTTACTGGGGAACATCAATTTTTAGCGGAATTGTTGCCTTATTTAGAGGATATTCCGACTGCACTTCGCCGCTTAAAGCTGGCCGAACAAAATTTAGATTTAGCCTCCATTTATACCATTCACGGTTTTTGTCGCCGAATGCTGATGCAACATGCTTTCAATTCAGGCGTGCATTTCAATTTAAAACTTCTCAAAGATCAGTCTGATTTACTCAAACAATTTGCAAATGAATTTTGGCGGGAGCATTTTTATGATTTGCCTTTCCATTTGGCTGCATTTATCTCAAAAGAATTAAAGTCGCCAGAAGATGTATTGAATGATTTAGGTTCAAATATTGGGAATGATTTTTCTATACAACTTGATAAACCAGAACTATTAGAACTGTCATTAAAAGAATTTTTGCAAAAAGATATCACTAAAAATGCGGAAATTATTGAAAAGATTAAAAACACTTGGTTAGAAAGTGCGGTTAAAATCCGAAACCTTTTTGATGAAGAAGTCGTGAAAAAAGAGAAATCTTGTTTAAATGGTAGAACATATTCAAGTAAAACGATTTTATCTTTTGTCGATGAAGTAACCTCATGGGCAAAAAATAGAGCAGATATCACCTTAAATGAAACATTAGTAAAAAAATTTACACAATCGGCTTTAGATAACGCCGTCAAAGCAGATTTTAAGAAAAAAGGGGTGAGAATAACGCATCCAGCCTTTGAAGAGATTGAAGCTTTAATTGAAGAAATTCAACCAAGTAATTTATTTAAAAAAATCATTCTCTATTACTATCGTCAAGGTATTCAAAAGAAACTCCTTGAATACAAAGCGAATCATCCTGAAAAATCCTTTGATGATTTATTACGCTTATTGAAAGAAGCATTATATGGTGAGGGGGGAGAACAGTTAGCGGAGTTAATTCGTTTTCAATATCCTTTTGCCATGATTGACGAATTCCAAGATACGGATGCGTTACAGTATCAAATTTTCTCGAAAATTTATCACAATAAAACCGCGTCTGGTAATGTTGGCTTTATGATGATCGGGGACCCAAAACAGGCGATTTATCGTTTCCGTGGTGCCGATATTTTCACTTATTTAAAAGCAGCGGACGAAGCGAGCGAGCGTTTTAATTTAGGCACAAACTACCGTTCCTCTCAACCTTTAGTGGAAGGGGTAAATCGATTATTTGATTTTAAAAATGCCCCCTTTATTTATAAAAATATTGAATTTTTAAATGTCGGCGCAGCCAAGAAGAATCTTGTTTTTAAGTTGAATAATCAACCTGAACCCGCCTTCCGTTTTTACATTAACGATAAAGACGAATCCACCCAGCAAGATTATGCGAAAGCTTGTGCAACATCGATTCAGCAATGGTTAAAAAGTGCGGCTGAAAATCCGGTTATTTTTCCGAATGAAAGCAAAGCAGAAAATCAAACATTGCGAGCAGAAAATATTGCTGTTTTGGTGCGTGGTTATACCGAAGCGGATCTCGTGAAGAAAGAATTGCAAGCACTCGGTATTGCGTCGGTTTACCTTTCGGATAGAGGAAATGTTTTTGAGAGTAACACAGCAAAAGAACTGGCCTTGATTTTGCAAGCCTGTTTGAGTGTGACGGAACGCCCAATTTTAAATGCAATTGCGACCGCACTTTTCGGCTTAAATGCAGCTGAAATTCACCAAATTCACCAGGATGAAATTCAGTGGCAACGTTGGGCTGAAAAATTCGCAGAGTATCAACAAATTTGGCAACGCCAAGGCGTATTGCCGATGTTGCACCATTTACTTTTAGCTGAAAATATCACAGAAAAACTCTTATCTCGGCCTGATGGCGAACGAAAACTGACGGATTTATTACATTTAGCTGAAATTTTACAGCAAGCAGCCGCATTAAATGAAAGTGAAGCGACATTATTGCGCTGGTTTGAAAAGCAAATTCAAGATAATGGTCGTCAAGAAGTTCAAATTCGTTTAGAAAGCGAACGCCAGTTAGTGAAGATTGTGACTATCCATAAATCTAAAGGGTTGGAATATGATTTGGTTTGGTTGCCATTTTTAGGAAATGCGGCTAAAGACCCAACAAAATCAGGCAAGCAGAAGAAACTGTTTAATTTATATTACGACAGTGATGAAGAGAAAACCTTGTGGGATATGCAAGATCAACACTTGGATGAATTAACAGAAGAAGTTTTTGCGGAAGAATTGCGTTTGCTTTATGTGGCATTAACCCGAGCAAAATACCAAATGGCCTTTGTGTTACCGAAAGCCTTTGATAAAAAATGGAATGCTTTATTGTATGTTTTAACGCAAGGTGAAATTGGTCGAAAACTCGATTTGCCAAATAATTGGGATACTCAACAGTTATTGGAAAAATTTAAGCAACTTTTACCTAATGATGTAGAAATTGAATCAACCGATGTGTTACAAGCCAGTGAACCACTTACCTTAAATGTTTCTCAAGAAAATTTAAGTGCAGAAGTTTTCCAAGGTGAAATTGAACAAGATTGGCGAGTGACGAGCTTTAGTGGCATTGAACAAACTCATCAACGCAAAGCTTATTTGAATGACAGTGCGGTGAAAAAATCGCTCATTTTTGATGATGCGAAAGATTATGATGCATCGATTTCAACAGAAAATATCACTGAAAATCTGACCGCACTTGCTCATGATAACGATGAAATGGTTTTAGATTTCCCTCGGGGAACACAAATCGGTACGTTATTGCATCGTTATTTTGAAAAGGTGCCTTTTGCTCAACTGGCTGAGAAAGAAAACATTGAAAAATTATGTCAGGATTTAAATCTTGCCGAAGAGCAATTTGCTGCAGTTCAACAGTGGTTTGAACAAATACTCAGCACACCAATTTTGCCAAACGATGATTTTACCCTTGCACAAATTAACGAAAAACAATGCTTAAAAGAGTTGGCGTTTTATCTCAATATCACAAGCCATTTTGATGTAGCTGGTTTTAATCGAGCATTAGCAACCTTGCATCATTTGCCATCAGAACCGTTACAGTTTGAGGATATTCAAGGCATGGTGCGAGGTACAATGGACTTAGTTTTTAGCCATCAAGATAAATATTATTTGCTTGATTACAAATCGAATTTCTTAGGTGAGACATTAAAGGATTACGATCAAACCACATTGAAAAAAGCCATATTAGAACATCATTATGATTGGCAATATTTGTTGTATGTGGTGGCATTACACCGTTATTTAAAAACACGTTTGCCTCACTACGATTACAACCGAGATTTTGGTGGTGTGGTCTATGCCTTTTTACGAGGAATGAATGGTTCGCCACAATCGGGCATCTTTTTTGATAAACCAGATTGGCAATTAATCCAACAATTAGAGGAATTATTTTAATGTTAAGCCTATTAAAATCCTTGCAAGAACAAGGTGTGATTACTCAAGGCGATTATTATTTTGCTCAATTAATTGCTGATAAACAAAAAGATAAAGGCTATGCCGAGCCCGTCCAAAATTTAGCGATTTTATTAGCCGCACTTTGTAACTGGAGCTATACGCAAGGCAATACTTGTTGTGTGTTAGATCGCTTTTTAGAACGTAATTTATTCGGTTTGGCTTATCGCCATACTGAAACGGATTTTTTGTCGCTTATCAATGAAAAGATTGGTTCGCTTCCTATATCAAAATGGCAATCAGCCTTAGCGGGGCATATTGCTTTTACACAAGATCCTGAAAATCAGATTGCGCCTCTCGCATTTCAATTTGGGGCAATTTATTTCTATCGAGCTTGGCAAGATGAATTCCGCGTGGCGCAATATATTAAAAACGCCTTGAAAAATGACCGCACTTTATCGGTAGAACCGCAACAAATTCGGGCATTATTAGATCGTTATTTCCCTCAACAACAGGCACAAATTGATTGGCAAAAAGTCGCAGTCGCAACAGCAGTGAAAAGTCCATTTTCTGTGATTACAGGTGGACCGGGAACAGGGAAAACCACGACTGTCACTCGCTTGTTATGCGTATTACAGGAATTATTTGGTGGCAAACTTCACATTAAATTGGTTGCACCAACAGGGAAAGCCGCAGCTCGTTTAACGGAATCTATCGAAAATGCGCTGGCCCAAATGCCGATTTCAGATGAGTTACGCGCATCCATTCCTAAAACAGCAGAAACGTTGCATCGTTTACTAGGCGTTCGACCTTTTACCGATAGCGTAAAATATCATGCACATAATCCACTGCAAATTGATGTATTAGTGGTGGATGAAACCTCGATGATTGATTTGCCTATGATGGCGAAACTGGTGCAAGCGTTGAAACCCGAAACGCGTTTGATTTTATTGGGCGACCAAGCCCAATTAGCTTCAGTAGAAGCGGGGGCGGTATTAGGCGAAATTGCACAATTTTTAACGCAAGATTATAGCCCTGCTCAAGCCGATTATATCCATGCAACAACAGGCTATACCGTTCCAACTTCAGATGAACATAGTCCGTTACGTGATGCCATTTGTCATTTAACCTTTAGTCGTCGTTTCCGAGATGATTCGGGCATTAAACAACTTGCGGAGCAAATTCAACAAGGAAAAGGCGAGGGCAGTGTGGCAACCTTTGCGGAATATCCACAAGAGTTGCATTTCCATCATTTTGATGAAGAGCAAGACATTAAAGAATCGGTTCGACAAGTGGTGAAAAGTGCGGTTGAAAATTACCGTGTTTATTTAACCCGACTTCAAACTTATTTTGCTCAGAAGAAAGATCTCAATGCAAAATTTACAGATGAAAAAGGCAACGAGAAAACTTATGCGGAAGCGATTTTAGATCGCTTTAATTCGGTGAGATTTTTGACCGCACTTCGAGCTTCGGCATTAGGTGTGGAAGAATTAAATCGTGAAATTGCTTTAGCATTACGAGCTGAGAAATTACTTTGGTTCCGTCAAGAAGACGATTGGTATATTGGTAAGCCAATTATGATTACCGAAAATGATCATAATGTAAAACTGTATAACGGTGATATTGGCTTATGTTTAGCCAAAGGCAAAGTGTGGTTCGGCAATCGAGAAGTTTCTACCAGTCGTATTCCCGCTCACGAGCCTGCGTTTATGATGACGATTCATAAATCCCAAGGTTCGGAGTTTGATCATACAGTCATGGTGTTACCAACAGAACCTAATCCAGTACTTTCACGAGAGCTTGTATTTACCGGTGTTACCCGTGCGAAAAATCAACTTTCCGTATTTGCCAATGAAAAAATCTGGCAAAGTGCGGTCAGAAATACCGTAAAACGACAAAGTGGATTAAGCAAGTTATTACAGGAAAAAGAGGAGTAAAAAATGAAATTATAAGTTTACGATCATTGCCCGTTTTGTGTGCGTGCCCGCATGATTTTCGGTTTAAAAAATTTGCCGGTAGAGCTTGTAGTGCTGGCAAATGATGATGAAGCAACGCCAATTGGTTTAGTGGGCAAAAAGGTTGTGCCAATTCTTGTCAAAGAAGATAGTACTGCGATGCCTGAAAGTTTGGATATCGTGCATTATGTAGATGAGCATTTTGGTGAAAAAATCTTATCTGAACACGTTCGTCCTGAAATTGAAGCATGGTTAAAAGAAATTGGCAGTTATTATGGTCATCTTACGACTGCACGCTTTACACAAATTGGTTTAGCAGAATTTGAAACCCAAAGTGCGGTTGATTATTTTACTAAAAAGAAAACGGAATTTATTGGGGATTTTGCTGAAAATATTGCGAAGACCGAAACCTATCTCACTCGCTTAAAAAGCGATTTAGAGAAATTAGCGGTATTAATTCAATCTGAAAATGCCTTAAACGGCCAACTTTCTCTTGAAGATATTATCGTTTTCCCTGTATTACGAAATCTTACTTGTGTGAAAGGAATCGAATTCCCACCAGCGGTTTTAGCTTATATCACGAATATGGCTAAGTTAAGCGATGTGCCATTGTATTTTGATAAAGCCATTTAACCACAGCTGATTAATAGGGCTAGGAAATACTGAAGTTTTGACTTGGATCATGGGTGTGGTCATTTTTTCAGTATTTTTTATTCATCGATCTATAATCTCTAAGGTTTACTTTAATAAGAGCGCAGAGATATGGATCAGGAATACCAACGAGCGGTTACCCGTATTTGTGTGGAAACCGCTTTGTTATTGTTACAGCATGGTGCAGAAAGTGCTATCGTCGTACAAATGGCACAGCGATTAGGTGTAGCTTTAGGCATTGAAAGCGTGGAGTGTGCTTTAACGGCAAATGCCGTCTTATTGACCACACTTTCTAAACAACATTGCATTACCACAGTGCGTAAGAATGTCGATAAAGGCATTAATATGCAAATCGTTACGGATGTTCAGCACATTGTGGTTGCCGTAGAGCATCATTTGTATGATTTGTCTATGGCACAAAAGAAATTGGATAAGTTAAAACCACTAAAATATAACCGTTATTTGGTGGTGTTTATGATTGGTTTATCTTGTGCCTCTTTTGCTCACCTTTCTGGCGGAGATATGACAATTTGTGCGATCACCTTTATTGCCTCTGCCATTGCCATGTTTGTTCGACAAGAAATTTCTAAACGTCATTACAATCCACTCATCGTTTTTGCCATTACCGCTTTTGTCGCCTCACTGATTTCCGGTGTCAGTTTGAAATATAGTTTAGGAAATGATCCTCATATCGCATTAGCTTCTAGCGTTTTATTACTCGTTCCAGGATTCCCATTAATTAATTCACTTGCGGATATTTTAAAAGGGTATGTCAATATGGGAATAGGACGCTGGACCATCGCTACGGTTCTCACTTTTGGTGCTTGTTTAGGTATTGTCTTTGCGTTAAATCTTTTAGATATTGTTTCTTGGGTGGGGTAATAAGATGTTTTTACTGAATTTACTCGATGATATGCTTTTTGCTGCCATCCCCGCAGTAGGATTTGCTTTAGTATTTAATGTTCCGCCTAAAGCCTTAAAGTATTGTGCGATTTTAGGTGCACTTGGACATGTCACACGAACTTTATTACTACACTTTGGTGTCCCAATTGTTTTTGCCACTTTTTTCGCCACTTGTGTGATTGGTTTTATTGGAGTGCATTTATCTCATCGTTATTTAGCCCATCCGAAAGTCTTTACTGTTGCGGCAATTATTCCAATGATTCCAGGTGTTCATGCTTATAAAGCGATGATTGCTATCGTACAAATTCACCATTATGGCTTTTCCGATAAATTATTTGAGCAAATGATCAGCTCTTTTATCAATACCAGCTTTATTTTGGGCGCTCTTGTTTTAGGCTTAGCCTTACCAGGACTATTGTTCTATCGACAAAAACCGGTCGTATAGAAAATAAAAAAGCCGACATCAGTCGGCTTTCGTATTTAATCAATATTTAATTAAGCATGGCAAGTTTGGCAAGCAGCTTGGAACATCCAAACAAGTTTTTCTTGTTCTTTGATGTAGTCGCTCATTTGAGAAGCCGTACCTTCATCATCAGACTCACCCGCTAATTCAAGAATTTCACGTTGTTGTTCAAGTAATACTTTTAATCCTTCTAATGTGCCTTCTAAGCAAGATTGCGCATCACTTACCCCTAACTCTTCTTTAATACGTGAGTGTTGGAAGTATTGTGAATAACCGTTATGCGGTGTGTAACCTAAAGTTAGGATACGTTCTGCCACTTCATCGACTTTTTCCACTAAATCGGTGTAGATTTCTTCAAATTTGGCGTGTAATTCAAAGAAGTTTACCCCTTTAATGTTCCAGTGGTAACCACGCACGTTGGTATAGAATACTTGATAGGTTGCTAATAATTCATTTAATTTTGCTGCTAATTTTTCAGATGCTTTTTTATCTAAACCGATTGATGTTTTTGACATAGTATTTTCCTCTTTATTGTTGATTAAAATATTGTTCCCTTGCTTGGGAAGTGCGGTCATTATAGCATCTTTTTTTCTGATAGCTAGTTCATATTATCTAATGATTTAATAGTTAAAAACTATTTATAACAGTTTATACATAGTCAAAAACTTTTGTTTTAAATTGCGAAAAAAACTCTGTGAAGTAGATCACACATTCAATATTTCCCCTTTGACAGAATGAAGCGAAGATGATTATGATTGATACAAATCATTTTATTCTAATATTTGATTGCTTTACTTCATTTTCGAATGAAATGTTTGGCTAGGTTTAAAAACCAAAAATATGATTTTATTACTCATCAGGAGTTTAAGTATGACAAAGCATTTTTCCTTTGAAACTAATGAATCTCGTCGTCATTTTATGAAACTTATGGCTGGCGTAGGGGCAGGTCTTGCATTTAGTGGTACGTTAGGCACATTTGCACCAAAAGCCTTTGCTGCTGACATTAAAGGTAAAACTATTGAAGCAGGGATTGCTTATCCGCTTTCTACCGGTTTTGACCCAATGACATCAAGTGGTGCTTCACCTTATGCAGCAAACTTGCACATTTTTGAAGGTTTGGTGGATTTGCATCCTGCAACTCGTGAACCTTATCTTGCTTTAGCAGGAAAAGAGCCAGAACAAGTTGATGAAACAACATGGCGTATTACTTTACGTGAAGGCGCAACCTTCCATGATGGCGCACCAGTCACCACTGAAGATGTTGTGTATTCTTTCAATCGTATTATGGATCCTGCCAATAAATCATTATTTGTGATGTTTATTGATTTCATTGAAAGTGTAAAAGCTGTGGATGATAAAGTGGTGGAATTTAAGTTGAAATATCCATTTGCTTTATTTGCTAACCGTTTAACTTGCGTGAAAATTGTACCGAAACACGTAATCGACAAAGTCGGTCAATCTGCATTTGATGCACACCCAATTGGTTCAGGTCCATTCAAATTTGTTTCAGCAGTGAAAGATGACAAAATCGTCTTTGAAGCGTATGAACCTTACAATGGTAAATATCCAGCGCAAGTTGAAAAAATGTCTTGGTTATTACTTTCTGATGCCGCAGCTCGTGTGACTGCACAAGAGTCTAAACGTACTCAAGCAATGGAAAGCGTGCCTTATTTAGACATTAGTCGCTTGAAAAACAAAAAACAACAAGTGCAATCCATTCAATCTTTCGGCTTGTTATTCTTAATGTTTAACTGTGAGAAAGCTCCGTTTAACAATCCAAAAGTACGTCAAGCGTTACACTATGGTTTAAACACTGACAAACTTGTTGATATTGTATTTGATGGTAATGCAGAAGCTGCAACATCATACTTACAAACGACTCACCCAGATTATATTAAGGCATCAACTCAATATCCTTATGATCCGGAAAAAGCAGCGGCATTATTAAAAGAAGCCGGTGTTACTGAGCTTAAATTTGAATTGCTCGCAACCGACCATGACTGGGTGAAAGAATCTGCACCGTTAATTTTAGAGTCTTGGAACAAGATTCCAGGTGTGAAAGTCACTTTACAACACTTACAATCTGGTGCGTTATATAGCAACAACGTAGATCCTGGTGTATATGAAGTGGCAATCGCACCGGGTGACCCATCAGTGTTCGGTAACGACTTAGACTTGCTTTTAAGCTGGTGGTATCGTGGTGATGTGTGGCCAAAACGTCGTTTCCGCTGGAGTAACACCCCTGAATTTGCGAAAGTGACTGAATTACTCAATGCAGCAGTAAGAGCAAAAGATCACGCTGAAGCGAAAAAATCATGGGAAGAAGCGATTAACATTATTGCGGCTGAAGTACCACTTTATCCGATTGTTCATCGTAAACTTCCTTCTGCATGGGATGATAGCAGCCTTGAAGGCTATCAACCATTGGCAACAACAGGTTTATCTTTCCTCGGTGTGGGCCGTAAATAAAAGTACTTTTTAATTTAATGTTTTGGCTGTTGAGAAATCAACAGCCTTTTTTCTTTCTTTTTCACACCAAAGTGCGGTCATTTTTCTCTCTATTTTTCAATCATTTTTTCTCTCAATTTCATTTCTAAAAAATCTTTGTGAAGCCGATCACAGATTTGAATTTTGCTCTATGTACTTGGATTGACAGGGCTTGGGCTGAACACTATGATTACTGTAATTCATTTTGTTTTTGAATTTGATTGTTTTGCTTCATTTTTGAAGCTAACGAATTTATCAAGCTAGAATAGGAGAAGTCAGATGGAAATGATACTTCGGTTATTGTTACGCCGATTGATGGCTTTGCCAGTCATGATTCTAGGTGTAACAGCACTCGTTTTTGTGGTGCTTCAATTCACACCAGGTGATCCCGCTACGGTGGCATTGGGCGAAAGTGCGAGTGAAGCGGCAAAACAACTTTACCGCGAATCACACGGCTTAAATGATCCACTCTTTGTTCAATATTTTCGCTTCTTAGGTAATTTACTTGTATTGGATTTTGGTGTGACTATGCCACCAGAATTACCAATCAGTAGTATGCTAGCGAAATCTTTCCCAATCACTTTGCAACTTACGTTAATTGGCGTGGTGTTTGCGGCAGTAGTCTCTTTTTCATTAGGTGTACTTGCTGCGCTTTATCGTGATAGCTGGGTAGACCAAGTGATTCGTTTAATCTCTGTTGCAGCGGTTGCGACCCCCTCATTCTGGTTAGGTATCTTACTTATTCAATGGTTTTCTTTGGAATTAGATTGGTTGCCTTCTGGTGGTTTTGTGCCATTCAGCGAAAGCCCAATGGGGTATATCAATTCCATGATTTTGCCATCTCTTGCGCTTGCCGTACCGGTATGTGCGTCATTAATTCGTGTGGTGCGTACAACCATGGTAGAAGAAATGGATAAAGACTATGTGAGAACGGCGATTGGTAACGGTGTGCCTTACGCAACCGTTATTCGTCACAACGTATTACGCAATGCATTAATCACGCCAGTCACTGTATTAGGTTTACGCGTAGGTTACTTACTTGGTGGTGCGGTAGTTATCGAACAAATCTTTGACTTACCGGGCATGGGTAAATTGATTTTTAACGGCATCGTCAACCATGACTTACACCTAGTTCAAGGTGTGGTTCTGACAATCGCCTTTACCTTCGTTTTAGTGAATATTATCGTTGATATTCTCTATGTGTTGATTAACCCTAAAATTCGGAGTCTATAATGTTTCGTCAAGGTTTAGCAGATCGATTAGCTGCAAGCGGTGCGAGATTCCGAGCACTTTCCACCGCATCAAAAATTTCATTATTATTCTTAGTTTTCGTTGCTTTAGTGGCGGTGTTTGCCCCTTGGGTCGCAACACATGATCCATTAGAAGTGATCGCACGTATGCGTGCTCCAAGTGCGGAATATTGGTTTGGGACGGATCGACTTGGTCGTGATATTTTCTCTCGTATTGTGTACGGCGCCCAAACGTCCTTATTTATCGGTTTAGGTGCGGTAGCTTGTGCCATTCTTTTCGGTAGTATTTTAGGTGCAACGGCAGCCACATCCGATAAATGGGGTAATGAAATCATCATGCGCTTAATGGATATTTTAATGGCCTTCCCTGGTATCGCATTAGCGGCTGTGTTATTAGCAACCTTTGGTAACTCTGTACCGGTTATTATTATCACCATTGCTGTGGTTTATACCCCGCAACTTGCTCGTGTGGTTCGTGCGAATGTGGTATCACAATGGGATGAAGACTATGTGCGTGCTGAGCGCGTGATTGGTGGTAGCCGTACTTATATTCTTCTCAAACACGTTGTACGCAATACTGCTGCACCGGTTTTAGTCTTCGCTACTGTAATGGTGGCGGATGCCATTGTATTCGAAGCCTCACTTTCTTTCTTGGGCGCAGGTGTACAACCACCACATCCTTCATGGGGTAACATCCTTTCTGAAGGTCGTAACATCGTATTAAACGGTGCATGGTGGGCGACAACCTTTGCGGGTTTGATGATTCTTTTAACCGTATTAGCCTTAAATATTTTAGCAGAAGGTCTTACTGATGCATTGGTTAATCCGCGCTTAAAAGGCGGTAAAAAACCAGAAGGCAAATCAGATGAACGTCTTTCTACTGACGTACAAGAAGCGCTTTCTGAAGGTCTTGCATTAAAACGTTACTTACTCAAATTACATGAAAAAGAAATCACCCGTACGAATCGTATGCAATTAGATCCAAATGCAAAACCGATTTTACAAGTGAAAAACTTATCTATTCGTTTCCCGAATCGTTATGGTGAAATTCCATTGGTCGATAATATCAGCTTCACCGTAAATGAAGGTGAAACCATGGGATTAGTAGGTGAGTCTGGTTGTGGTAAATCCATTACAGCATTCTCTATCATGGGCTTGTTACCAAAAACAGCCAAAATCACTGGGGAAGTACTTTTCACAGACCGTAGCGGTAAACAACACAGCTTGCTCAATTCTCACAATTTAAGTGAATTGCGTGGTTCTGAAATTGCGATGATTTACCAAGACTCTTTAAGTGCATTAAACCCTTCAATGCGTATCAAAGATCAAATGGCACAGCTCATTAAACGTGGCAGCCACCATACCGCAGAAAAATTGTTGGAATGGGTACACCTTGATCCTGAAAAAGTGTTGAATCGTTATCCACACGAACTTTCTGGTGGTCAACGTCAACGAGTGGTGATTGCAATGGCATTAACTCGTGAACCGAAATTATTAATCGCCGATGAACCAACAACTGCATTAGACGTAACCGTTCAAGCTGAAGTAGTGAAATTATTGAATGAATTACGTGAAAAACTGGGGTTTGCAATGGTGTTTGTCAGCCACGATTTAGCATTAGTTGCACAATTAGCTCACCATATTACCGTAATGTATGCAGGGCAAGTGGTCGAAATGGCACCAACATCCTTATTGCTTGCCAATCCAACTCATGAATATACACGTGGCTTATTGGGCTCTGTACTTTCAACTGAAGTCCGTGCGAAACGCCTATATCAAATTCCGGGCAGTGTACCATCACCTTACGACTTTGCTGCAGGTGACCGTTTTGCAAGTCGTTCACTACGACCAGATGCAAATCCAGAACAAAAATTGGTATTAACCGCTGTGGAAGGCGAGCCGTCTCACTTGTGGGCTTCTCATCTAGCTAAGCCTGTAACGGAAGCGAAAGGAGCATAATATGAGCAGTAGTATTAAAGTCATTAAAGAACAAAACATCATCGATTTAGAAAATATCGTGGTGCAATTTCCTTCTCGCGACGGTTCATTGTTTGGACGTAAAAAATTCACAGCAGTAAACAATGTGAGTCTTGGCATTAAAGCGGGGGAAACCATTGGTTTAGTTGGGGAGTCTGGCTGCGGGAAATCTACCTTAGCCAACGTGATCATTGGGCTGCTTAAACCAACATCAGGTTTAGTGAAATTCAATGGTTTACAAATGCAATATGGCAGCTCTGAAGCGAGAAAACAATTCGGTCGCCAAGTATCGGTGATTTTCCAAGACCCTGCAACAGCACTGAATCCTCGCATGAAAGTGTTGGATATTTTGCGTGACCCAATGGATATTCACAATGTGTTACAACCCCATGAACGGGAAAAACGCGTATATGATTTACTTTCTCGCGTAGGTTTACCACGTTCTGCAGCACAAGTTGAGCCAACTCGTTTATCAGGTGGGCAAAAACAACGTGTGGCGATTGCACGTGCTTTAGCGCTGAATCCAAAACTGATTGTGGCGGATGAGCCGACTTCTGCATTAGACGTATCTGTTCGTGCTCAAGTGCTAAACTTATTGGCGGATTTGAAAAAAGAACTCAATCTTGCCATGGTGTTTATCTCTCACGATATCCAAACCGTACGCCAAGTATCTGATCGCATTGTCGTGATGTACGGCGGTCAAATTTTGGAAACAGGTAGCACTGAAGATATTTTCAACCACCCAACAGTGGATTACACAAGAAAATTACTTGGCGTGGCGCCATCATTGTTATAAAACGAGTAAATAAAATATCTTAATTTATGACCGCACTTTAAAAGTGCGGTTATTTTTTTGTTTATTTTTAATGTTGATAAATGATTGGAAACATATTCCGAAAATCTTTTAGCATTTAGGTTTTTTCTCAAATAGCGTAGAATGGGCATATAAAAATAAGGAGATTTAACATGCAACAAAAAATTCAACAAGCATTAGCCGATTCACCACTTTCAAATGCAATTCTTTCTGCATTAGAAGAACAAGAGTGGAAAGGTTTTTTACCGGCTGAAAAAGTGCGGTCAATTTGTGATGAATTTAAGCTTACGCCTGTTCAATTAGGTTTGGCACTTTTGCCCGTAGCAGCTTGTTATAGCCACACGCCCATTTCAGAATTTCATGTTGGAGCGATTGCGATTGGTGAAAGTGGTGATTTTTACTTTGGTGCGAACCAAGAGTTTCAGGGTAGTAGTATGGCTCAAACCATCCATGCTGAACAAAGTGCGATTAGCCATGCATGGTTACGCAATGAACCACGCATCACGGATATCGTGGTGAATTACACGCCTTGCGGTCACTGCCGTCAATTTATGAATGAGCTTTATCAAGCGGATGATTTGAAAATCCATTTGCCACACAGCCAAAATAATCCACTTCCTCAATATTTACCCGATAGCTTTGGTCCGAAAGATTTAGGTGTTGATTTGCTTCTATTAAACAAAGAAGAACAAGGTTTTACCTTGACAACAGAAGATGAAGTGGCAAATAAAGCGATTTTAGGCGCAAATCGAGCACATTCACCTTATTCTAAAAGCCCTCATGGTGTAGGCATTTTATTTAAAAATGGCGAAATGATTTGTGGTCGATATGCAGAAAATGCGGCATTCAACCCAAGCCTACCCGCTATGCAAACAGCGATTAATTTTGCTTATTTAAATCAACTGGATGTATCGAAAATTGAGCGCGTAGTATTTGCAGAGAAACCATTGCGTTTAAGTCATCGTAAGATGGCAGAGCAGTTATTAAAGAGTCTCTGCAAGGTGAAAATGGAATATATTAGCCTGTAAAGTGCGGTCAAAAATGAATGAGTTTTTGAACTAAAAGAAAAGGCGAACAGAGATAATCTCTCATGTTCGCCTTTCTTTTTACTGATTTTATGCTAATTCAGCACGTAATTTTTTCGTGACATCAACCATCACTTTTAATGCCGCAATTGTTTCTGGCCAACCGCGTGTTTTCAAACCACAGTCTGGGTTTACCCATAAACGTTCCTTTGGCACCACTTGTAATGCTTTACGAAGAAGATGTTCAATTTCTTCCGCCGTAGGTACTCGTGGACTATGAATGTCATATACACCTGGGCCAATATCATTCGGATATTTGAAATCACCAAATGCAGTAAGTAATTCCATGTCAGAACGTGAGGTTTCGATAGTAATGACATCCGCATCTAAGGCGGCAATAGCCGGTAGAATGTCGTTAAATTCGGAATAACACATGTGCGTATGAATTTGGGTATCATCTTGGCAACCCATTGAGCTTAAACGGAAGGCTTCGCCCGCCCATTTCAAATAAGCATCCCAATCTGCACGTTTTAACGGTAAACCTTCACGAATAGCTGGCTCGTCAATTTGAATGACTTTAATACCCGCTTTTTCTAAATCCAATACTTCATCAGAAAGTGCAACCGCAATTTGTTTACAGACCGTTTCACGAGAAATATCGTTACGCACGAAAGACCATTGTAAGATCGTGACAGGACCAGTCAGCATGCCTTTCATCACTTTATTGGTAAGGCTTTGGGCATATTGTGACCAACGTACTGTCATTGGTTCTGGGCGAGTAACATCACCGTAAATCACAGGTGGTTTTACGCAACGTGAACCATAACTTTGTACCCAGCCAAATTTAGTGAACGCAAAACCATCGAGTAATTCGCCGAAATATTCCACCATGTCGTTACGTTCAGCTTCGCCGTGTACCAATACATCTAAGTCTAATTTTTCTTGCTCACGTACAACGAATTCAATTTCTTTTTTCATTGCAGCTTCGTAATCCGCTAAGCTGAGTTCGCCTTTTTTGAAGGCGGCACGCGCATGACGAATGGCGGTCGTTTGTGGGAAAGAACCAATGTTTGTGGTTGGCAGAAGTGGTAGATTTAACCACGCATTTTGTAATTTAATACGTTCCACAAATGGCGATTTACGTTGGTCAGCATTTCTCGGTAGATTTGCTAAACGTTCTGCCACACAAGTGCGGTGAATTTCACCCGAGTTTTTACGTGTGTCCGCAGCAGTTTGAGAAGCAGCTAATTCAGCTTGAACGGATTCACGGCCTTGTTCTAGTGCGGTCTTAATAATGCGTAATTCTTGAATTTTTTGTAGCGTGAAAGCCAACCATTGATAGAGTTCAGGTTTATTGGCTTGTAGCTGTGTTTCAACTTCTAAATCATAAGGTGTATGAAGGAGAGAGCAGCTTGGCGCAATCCATAAACGATCGCCTAATTTCGCTTTTAATGGCTCAACCACATCTAACACTTGATTTAAGTTTGCACGCCAAATATTACGACCATCAATGATGCCCACAGATAAGATTTTGTCATAATCCGCAAAGGCAGAAAGTTGTTCAGGTGCACGTACTAAATCAATATGTAAACCTGCTACAGGTAAGGCTTTTAACAAATCAGCATGTTCTGCCACAGAACCAAAATAAGTCGCAAGCAATAATTTCGCTTTCACTTGTTCAGCAAAAGTGGCGTAAACCGCTTTATAAGCGGCAACCCACTCTGCCGGTAAATCTAAGGTGAGAGCGGGTTCATCAATCTGAATGTATTCTACACCTTCCGCAGCTAACGCATTTAAAATTTCAACATAAACTGGCACGAGTTTTGCTAATAAATCAAAGCGATTAAATGCAGCGCCTTTTTCTTTTCCTAACCAAAGGAAGGTGAGTGGCCCAACGATTGTTGGTTTAACTTGGTACCCAAGCGCTTTAGCTTCACGGATTTGTGTCACATAATGTGCTGGGTTTGCTTTAAATTGTGTCTCTTTATGGAATTCTGGTACAAGATAGTGATAGTTGGTATCGAACCATTTTGTCATTTCAATAGCAAATTGTGTTTTATTCCCACGAGCCAACTGGAAATATTGATCGAGTGTTAAGTTTTGGCTATCGAAACCAAATCGAGCAGGAATCGCACCAGTTGCCACTTGTAAATCTAAAATATGATCATAAAGTGTAAAATCAGCCACCGCGACAAAATCAGCATTTGCCTTGGTTTGGTGTTGCCAGTTTAGTTCACGTAATCTTTTTGCAATATCTAATAAATCCGCTTCTGCAATTTCGCCACGCCAGTAACGCTCTTGAGCAAATTTAAGTTCACG
>ENA-OVGM01001105-OVGM01001105.1-human-gut-metagenome-genome-assembly--contig:-NODE-1105-length-23789-cov-12.654041_pt1 | contig 23789 bp, 19 predicted proteins | sample MGYA00237773_ERZ505425 | MGnify/ENA primary metagenome ERZ505425 (study PRJEB26158, sample SAMN06016407) | human gut metagenome | biome: human gut; feature: ankylosing spondylitis patient; material... | reverse complement strand
AATCGACTGACCTTTCTTTTTTACCCAACAATATCTTTAATTAAGGGAAACGGGAGTCTCTGTTCCAAATATTAATACACTTATTCTAATAAGTGAGAAATTTGATATTCCAGTTGATGAAATGTTAAAGTCAGGAGACGTTGTTGAAAAAATTGATAACAATAAAACTTCTTTCAAAAAAGATAGAAATTATAGTATTGTATTTTTAACTATTGGTATTTTAGGGCTGATTAGTATACCTTTTGAAATGTCTGCTGATGATCATAACTGCATCAGTCATTTTGGTCATAACTGCACCAGTCATTTTGGTGTTGACGCTTTTTGTTTGGCTCTGCACGGGGCTGATCTACATATCCAGTCTGGTGCTTGGTCTACTAAGCACGGTAATTGCTCTGCTTGGCGCGGCTGTGATTATTACCTATTCCCCGCAGAATGGTGTGATTTTGTTGGTTATAGCTTTTTTGATTAGCCCGATGGGATTGCCGCTTGCGGCGATCTGGCTGTTGGGTAAGGTGCAGGATTTGAAATTTGCGATCTAGGATTGGATGTATGGGTAAATGATGTGAATAAATCTGGAATGAAAAGAAGCAGGACAATGGGAGATGAGACCCAGTGCCCTGCTTCTTGGTTATTTGGAATGAACGGTAGTGTATTTCTGGTTTTTGCTTTTGGGTTTGTCTGGAAACATCATTTCAAGTTTACCAGAAGATAATAAAGGCTTGAGGTAATATTTGCTGAAGTGAGAACGGCTGGAAACATCAATATATGCTTGCATTTCATCTCGACTTTTAGGGTCTGCACAAAATTCCAATAGCAAGTTTTGCTTGCTGATCACAGATGTATCATGTGCGGCATCATGTGCTGTATCATGTGCGGAAGCACCGCACATGATGTAATTCACATTTTTCAAAATAACTCTGAAATCTGTCGCTGTTGAGGAAAATTCGGGCTTATATGCCTCTGTGTATCCAGGCAGCTTTTCAGTTTCACTGACGATTTTGCGCAGACCACTTCCACGGCGTTCCATGTACTTCATGCGGTGGAACAGGTCAGCAATCACAGGGTTTCGTCGCATCGAACGAATACTGTAAATATCGTATTCCTGAATTGAGCCGCCGCCAAACATACCGCCCGGAGATGTGATTTCCACCCGATCATCAAACATATCAATATGGATTTCGCTGCCAAGCACAATATAATCACGATGGATAAGCGCATTAACAAGAGCCTCTGTCACAGCTCGTTCAGCATAATCCGGCTTGTCTACACGATACTGTGCCTTTTTGACAAAACGGACTTTGGAATTATTGCGAATAAATTCACTGCCGCTGTTCAGTAGATAAATCAGATTCCCTTCGTATTCTTTATCGTCCAATGCATCATCAAAGATAGAGCCTTTTTCAAAGCCATTCCACCGGGTACAGAACATACGGGAGTTATAAACCGTGTGCTGATCGGTCATGAGTTTTCCGGCATTGGTCAGGAGTCCATTTTTATCAGTCAAACCAAAGGAAACATAATCGGATGGCTCAAAGCGGAGACCGGTCCGTTCCAGATAGGTTGCTTCCAGAAGTGTAAAGCTGTAATCCTTTTTTACCGCGTCTGTTGTTAGGGTATCAAAGGACTGATTGGTTCCCTTTAAGATCAATTCATTTACAATGTAATCCGGGGCAATTACGCTTTCATTTCCAACACGGATATATGCTTCCATCACTCCGTCTGCCTTGTAATAATATGGGGTGCTGCGGCCGGGAGAAACCTCCAGAGCTAATAGATTTTTACCATCTTCCTGTAATGGTTTTAAGATAAACTGAGGTAATGGTGTGATTCGTTCTTTGATTAAGCGGCTGATTGCCTCAGCATCCTTTTGAACATCGGACAAGCCAATAGGTTTCCGGTCATCAGAGATTCCGAAAAACAGAGTTCCGCCGATTCCATTAGAAAAGGAACTGACACTTTTTAACCAGCTTTTGGGTTTTTTTATTTCAAGTGCAACTTTGAAATCACATTCGGTTGCTTCAGCAATTAGCTGTTCTATCATAAAATCCCTCCTTTGAGGTATTGGTAGTTTCTTTATATTATACCCATAAGGAGAGTTTATTTCAACGATAGGCACAAAGAGTTCAGAGAAAATATTTTGAGAGGATGGCGGTTAGACACCGCCTCCTGCTCGTTGGATATCCCCACATAAAACAGGTTGCTTTTGCAGGGCTATGTATGCAATAATATCATTATCTATCCAAAGGACAGATAATGATATTATTAAGTTCAGAAACATGACACAGGTCAAAATGACAATATAGGTAATTGCAAAACTTATAGAAAACATAATTAAATTGTGGAAAATAAGATAAAATGAAATATCCACTTGTCAAACATGGCAAATTCATGTAATGTAGTAATTGCGATGAATTTTCACGAATAAAATCCGTCATATTTTTGAAATGAAATACTAAAAATTGAATTTATGATTTCAAATATTGCAAGTTTTGAAATCAGAATATTCAAAATGGTCAAGTGTGCGCAGTACACGGACAAAAAGAAAGGCTTTTCGTATGGATTTATTTGATTATATGAGAGAACAGAACAGAGAAAAGGAGTCGCCATTAGCTTCCAGACTTCGTCCAACCACGTTGGATGAGATGGTGGGGCAGCAGCATATTATCGGAAAAGATAAGCTGCTTTACCGCGCAATCAAGGCTGACAAGTTAAGTTCCATTATTTTATATGGACCGCCGGGAACCGGGAAAACGACTTTGGCAAAGGTCATTGCCAATACCACAAGTGCTGAGTTCCTTCAGATCAATGCAACTTCCGCCGGGAAAAAAGACATGGAGGATGTCATTGCGCAGGCGAAGAACAATCAGGGCATGTACGGAAAAAAGACGATCCTGTTTATCGATGAGATCCACCGGTTCAACAAGGGACAGCAGGACTATCTCCTTCCGTTTGTGGAAGACGGAACCGTGATCTTAATTGGTGCAACAACCGAGAATCCATATTTTGAGGTGAATGGAGCGCTTTTGTCCCGTTCCATCATTTTTGAGCTGAAGAATCTGTCTACGGAAGATATTAAGACGCTGATCCTCAGGGCGGTGAATGATAAGGAAAAAGGAATGGGCGCTTACGATGCAGTTATTGACGAGGAGGCACTGGATTTTCTTGCTGACGTGGCAAACGGAGACGCAAGAGCAGCGCTCACAGCAATTGAACTTGGCATTTTGACAACGGAGCGGAGCGCAGATGGAAAGATTCATATCACACTTGAGGTTGCCAGTGAATGTATCCAGAAGCGTGTGGTGCGTTATGATAAGACCGGAGACAATCACTATGATACGATCTCTGCTTTTATCAAAAGTATGCGCGGCTCTGACCCGGATGCAGCAGTTTATTATCTTGCCAGAATGCTTTACGCGGGGGAAGATATTAAGTTTATCGCAAGAAGAATTATGATCTGCGCGGCAGAGGATGTGAGCAATGCTGATCCGATGGCACTTGTTGTCGCAACGTCGGCAGCACAGGCGGTTGAGCGAATCGGTATGCCGGAGGCACAGATTATTTTGTCTCAGGCGGTTACCTATGTGGCAAGTGCGCCAAAGAGCAACTCGGCAGTCAATGCGATTTCAGATGCGATGGAAGCAGTAAAAAATACGAAAACAGCGCCGATTCCGGTTCATTTACAGGATGCACATTACAAGTCATCCGGAAAACTGGGACATGGTGTTGGATATAAATATGCACATGATTATCCGGATCATTATGTGGATCAGCAATATTTGCCGGATGGACTGACAGACCGGAAGTTTTACGTTCCGGGTGAGAATGGCTACGAGAAGAATATCCGCGAATATTTCAAAAAGATCAAGGGTGAAACTTACGGAGAAGAACAGCCGTAACTGATTTTGTTAGAAAGCGTAAACGCTTCAAATACATAAAAAAGCAGGAGGAATTAGAGATGAAGTCCTACGAGGAAATGACAAAAGAAGAGTTATTGAAAGAGAAGGAAGGATTGGAAGCGGAATACAAAAAATTCCAGCAGAGAGGCTTAAAACTTGATATGTCCAGAGGTAAGCCATCCCAGGAACAGTTAGACCTTTCGATGGGAATGATGGATGTACTGACTTCCGGTGTTGATCTGACCTGTGATGATGGTACAGACTGCAGAAACTATGGTGTGCTGGACGGTATCAGTGAAGCAAAACAGCTTATCGGTGATATGATCGAGTGTAATCCGGACAATATCATCATTTATGGTAACTCAAGCCTTAATATTATGTATGACACCATCTCCCGTTCCATGACGCACGGTGTAATGGGAAATACTCCATGGTGTAAATTAGATAAAGTAAAATTTTTGTGCCCGGTACCGGGATATGACAGACATTTTGCAATCACAGAATATTTCGGCATTGAGATGATCAACGTACCGATGCTTCCGACCGGACCGGATATGGATATGGTGGAAGACCTTGTGAGCAAAGATGAGGCGATCAAAGGTATCTGGTGTGTGCCAAAATATTCCAATCCACAGGGAATCACTTATTCGGATGAGACGGTCCGCCGTTTTGCAAGATTAAAACCGGCAGCAAAAGATTTCCGTATTTACTGGGATAACGCATACTGCGTGCATCATTTATATGATATTAACCAGGATCATCTGATCGAGATTTTAAAAGAATGCAAGAGAGCAGGAAACCCGGATATGGTTTACAAATTCTGTTCTACAAGCAAGATCACATTCCCTGGTTCCGGTGTGGCAGCGATCGCAACTTCTGCCAACAACTTAGAGGATATCAAGAAACAGTTGAAGATCCAGACCATCGGCCATGATAAGGTAAACCAGCTGCGCCATGTCCGTTTCTTCAAAGATATCCACGGAATCACAGAGCATATGCGCAAGCACGCAGATTCTCTTCGTCCAAAATTTGAAATGATCCTGGATACATTTGAAAGAGAGTTAAAAGGACTCGGAGCCGGAAGCTGGTACAGCCCGAAGGGTGGATACTTCATCACATATGAGACACTGGATGGATGTGCAAAAAATGTTGTGGCAAAAGCAAAAAAAGCAGGGGTTGTGATGACTCCGGCGGGTGCGCCTTTCCCATATGGAAAAGATCCGCATGATTCTGTCATCCGTATCTCACCATCCTATCCAAGCCTGGAAGATCTTACGACTGCGATCGACATCTTTGTTGTCTGCGTCAAGCTTGCAAGCATTGAGAAACTTTTAGGAGAATAATAGTAAGTTTTTAACTGCTGAAAAGCAAAAGAAAAAGACCTGTGTGTACAATGTCATGATGTTCGCATGACATAGGTACACGCAGGTCTTTTTTATGGATTATGCCTCAGTGGAAGCATCCTCTGTTCCGTTTTTCCATTTGTTGAATTTCTCGACAACTGCATCGTAGGTTCGCTGGGAAATATCCGGAAGTTTCTCTCCCCATGCTTTGGTTGCCTGTTCGAAACCTTTCTTGAAAGCTTCTAACATAGCGTCTGCCTTGTCAGGATCATCACCGGATAAAGCTTTTGCAAAATCAAGAATACGGTCGGAAGTCTGCTCTACACCCCAGTAACCGTCCTCTGCGATATCTGCCTGTGCCTGTGCTTTCACATCGGCTGATACAGTAAAATCACCTTTTGCAAGGAATTTCCACATATCATCTGCGGTGCCGATCGCAACACCCTGCTTGGTCATCATCTGCTCAACGATGCTGCGGAGCTGTGCAGTGCGCTGCTCTGCGTCAGCTTTTAACTTTGCAACGATCGCTGCGTTGTCGGCCTTGCCTGTTGTTTTATTGGAAGCCTTGTCTGCCCTGGAGTCAGAACTCTTCTCGTAAATGACACCGGAAGCTGTCTTGGAAGAATCTGTCTTTTTCGTTGTCTCGGATGTCTTTTCTGCTGTTTTTGTTGTTGTCTGTGTAGATGCTGCTGCGGCAGCAGTCACAGTGTTAATGGAATTGATTGCCATATGATCCTCCTTGTCTGGCGAAGCTGGATGCATTTGTTTTTACAGAAAACAAAATGTTCAGCCACCTGAATGAATAGTTATTAACCTTCCATGGTTCTGTTAATTATATCGGACTGGCAAAGAAAAAAGTTTAGTGCCGATTGACCTTTTGGACATAAAATGATAAGATAATAATTGTATACAAAAAACACAAAAAAAACAAGTTTTATTTTAAGTACAATCAATGCGTGTTAGAGACGATTTTGGTAAGGAGAAACTAACCGATGAAGGATATTTCAGTAAAGGCGCTGGCTAAGATCAATCTTGGGCTGGATGTGGTACGAAAAAGAGAGGATGGTTATCATGAGGTCCGCATGGTGATGCAGACCATTCATTTGTTTGACAGGCTGGAGATCTCGAAGAATACTTCCGGTGAGATCACGATGGAAACGAATCTTTCGTTTCTGCCGACGAATGAGAACAATCTTGTCTATAAAGCGGCAAAGCTTTTGCAGGATGAGTTTGCGATAAAAGATGGCGTGCATGTATGGCTGCACAAGTATATTCCGGTAGCAGCAGGAATGGCAGGGGGAAGCACGGACGCAGCGGCAGTGTTATATGGTATGAACCAGATTTTTGATCTGGGACTGACAAGGGAAGAACTGATGGAGCGCGGTGTGAAGATCGGTGCAGACGTTCCGTACTGCATTATGCGTGGAACGGCTTTGGCAGAGGGCATAGGAGAGAAGCTTTCGAAGCTTCCGCCGATGGTGAAATGTCCTGTTTTGATCGCAAAACCGCAGATCAGTGTTTCTACTAAGTTCGTCTATGAGAATCTGAAGTTAGGCTCTGATATGGTACACCCGGATATTGACCGGCTTGTGGCAGATATCAGAGAGAAAGATTTATATAAAATTGCAGCAGATATGGGAAATGTCTTAGAGACAGTGACAATCCCAGCTTATCCTGTGATCGCAGACATCAAAGATCACATGATGGAGCATGGCGCTGTGAATGCCATGATGAGTGGCAGTGGTCCGACGGTTTTCGGTCTTTTTGACAAGGAAGCGACGGCAGTAGAGGCATACGAGGCGATGAAAGCCTCCGGTCTTGCAAAACAGGTATATTTAACGAGTATTTATAATAACGCGCGTAAGTAGAAAGGCATGGTATCAAAGATGACAGAAGATTTAACATTGAATATGGATGCGTATCTTCCGCTGAGAGATGTTGTGTTTAACACGTTAAGAGAGGCTATTTTGAAAGGGGAACTGAAACCGGGCGAACGGTTGATGGAACTGCAGCTTGCGGCAAAACTTGGTGTCAGCCGTACACCGATCCGTGAGGCGATCCGTATGCTTGAGCAGGAGGGGCTTGCCGTTACGATCCCAAGAAAAGGCGCAGAGGTTGCAAAAATGACGGAGAAGGATATGGAAGATGTCCTTCAGATCCGTGAAGCGTTGGACGAGCTTGCAGCTAAAATCGCATGCGAACAGATTTCTGAGGAGCAGTTAGAGGAACTGGTTGCGACCATGCATGAGTTTGAGGAATCCACTAAGACGGATAATGTAAAAAAAATCGCAGAGGCAGATGTGAAGTTTCACGATATTATTTATCAGTCAACCGGAAACCCGAAGCTTGTGAACATGCTCAATAATCTCCGTGAGCAGATGTACCGTTATCGTGTAGAATATCTGAAGGATGAGAATAATTACCCGACGCTCATGAAGGAGCACAAAGACATCGTGGAGGGATTAGTCCGCAAAAATAAAATGCAGGTGACAGCGACAATGCACCAGCATGTGAAGAATCAGGCAGTCGCAGTTAAAGCTATGATCCAGGAGCAGGAATAAGAAGTGACCGCCCAAAGGACTGGAAAACTGCATAAAAAATGGAAAACCGTACAGACTAGAAAGAGGATAAGCATTTTGCTTATCCTCTTTCGTATTAGGGGGAATTAATAGAAAGGAAACAAGCTGGAAATGTCGGAAAATCAGAAATGTCCGGTATCGACGGATTTAACGCAAAATATAGAGGAAATGGAATTTTATTTTCATGACTGTGCGGACATTAAAAAGAAGCAGATGAAGCTTGGCAGGAATCAGGATACCGCCTGTTATCTGACCTTTATTGAAGTGTCTGTGGACATGGGAACGTCCGCACTCGGAGAGACTTTAAAATACTTAAATGGACTGACAAGGGATGAGATCCTTTGTACACTGCAGGAAAATGCGCTTGGAATTTCGGATGCAACATATTTTTCGACCATTGAGGAGGCTGTGAGCGGTCTGCTCACCGGGGAGGCGATTCTTTTTGTGGACGGTTTTGACCGGGCAGTGAAAATACCGGATGACGGTTATCCGAATATGGGGATCACAGAGGTTGATTCGGAAAAAGTAATCCGTGGCTCCAACGAAGGTTTCTGCGATTCTGTGAAGCAGAATGCGGCGTTGATCCGGAAAAGGATCCGTTCGCCCCGTGTGAAAGTGAGGGGACTGAAAGCCGGGATCAGATCGAACACGAACGTCTACCTTGTGTATGTGGAGGATCTTGCAAACCCGGGACTTGTAAAAGAAATTGAAAAGAGACTGCAGGATTTCACAATCGATGGGATATTAGACAGCGGAATGTTAGAACAGCTGGCAGAGAAAAAATGGTATTCGCCATTTCCACAGTTTCAGACAACACAGCGTCCTGACCGGGCGGCAATGGCGGTATTAGAGGGCAGAGTGATCGTGATGTGCGACAATTCGCCGATCGGACTGATACTGCCGACGGATTACAATTCATTTATCCGCACCAGTGACGATTATTACAGCCGTTTTGAGATTGCAACGTTCGGGCGGATTCTGCGGTATCTGGCATCCTTTTTTGCAATGACGCTGCCTGGATTTTATCTTGCAGTGACTAATTTTCATACACAGATACTCCCGACCACACTACTTTTGTCGTTTGCCGAGGCGAGACAGGGTGTCCCATTTCCGGCAGTGGTGGAAGTGCTTATCATGGAATTGTCGTTTGAACTTTTGCGGGAGGCGGGCGTGCGGCTTCCCGGTGCAATGGGAAATACCATCGGGATCGTGGGAGGACTGATCATTGGACAGGCAGCGGTAGAGGCGAATCTGGTCAGTCCGATCGTGGTGATCGTCATCTCTTTTACTGCGCTATGTTCTTTTGCGATACCGAACGAAGAATTTGCCACAGCCTTCCGTATCCTGAAATTCTTTTTTATTGCGGTCTGTGCGTGGCTTGGCTACTTTGGCATGCTCCTCGGACTGCTTGCGGTACTCACACATCTGTCGCATCTGACAAGCTTTGGTATCCCGTATCTCATGCCATTCGTGGGTGCAGATCTGAATGACTATGAGGATGAGCGGGATTTTATCTGGCGGCAGCCTTTACGGAAATTGCGCAGGCGCCCGGTTTATGCGAACCCGAAGGAGCGTACAAAGCTGACTTTTTCCGGGAAAAAATAGGGGGGAAGTATGTTCTCAGAAAACAATCAAATTTCAGGCAGACAGGTGTTCCGCCTTCTGACATATGACTTTCTTGGAATGGGGACGCTGCTGCTGCCGACAATGCTTGCAGATACAGCAGGGCGCGACGGGATTTTCTGCATTCTGGCGGGGATTTTGTCCACGTTTTTGTACTTGAAATTATTGAGATATCTGTTGAAAGGCATGAAAACAAGTTATCCCGACTTTTTGAAGCAGAAGTGTGGAAAAGTATGCGGTTATGTGCTCTGGGGCGGATATTTTCTGTATTTTATCCTTATGGCTTCGTACACGGCGTATCTGTTTTCCACGCTGATGTTGAATGGGCTTGTGGAAAACATCAGCTTTTATCTGGTGCTGTTGTTGATATTGCTGCTCGCGTTTTATGGAATGGCGGGCGGGATCGAGGGCAGGGCGAGAGTGTACGAGATGCTGTTCTGGTTTCTGATGATACCGCTGTTTCTGATGTTATTTGCGGCGTGCAGGGAGGTGAAGCCAGCCTACTGGAGCCCGGTTTTTGTGGCGGATGGAAAAGAAATGTTAAACGGAAGTTATTATGTATTTTTCTGCTATTCCATGGTGTCAATCGTACTTTTTTTGAAAGAATACGTGTCGGATGACAAAAAACATATCAGCGCGGCGGAAAAAGCGGTCGGATTTTCCGGTGGCGTATTTGCAGTGTTATATCTGATCCTGCTTGGGCTGTTCGGCGTGGACGCATTGGCACAGATGAAATTTCCGGCAGTCACAATGATGAGCCGCGTGCAGGTGACGGGCGGATTTTTGAAGAGGACGGATGCTTTTATGTTCAGCATCTGGTTTTTTACGCTGTATGCGATGCTAAACAGCATGGTTTTTTACAGTGGAAATCTGGCTGCAAAAGTGATCCGTGACTGCGGCGGTTATCTGGAAGGGAAAAAAAGAATGCTGCCGTATCTCATTCTGCTTCTTCTGGTGTATGGCGTGACAGTGCTGTTTTACAGAAATCAGCAGTTTTTGGACTGCGTGACATTCCTGCTGTGGAAGATTGGAACGCCTTTTGTCGTTGGCGTGCCGGTACTGTTGTGTCTGACCGGAGAGAGAAAAAAAAATAATAAAAAAGTGCGTGTGCTGGTGCTGGTATGTTTTTTGTTTGGGTGTCTTTTTTTGCAGGGGTGTAATGTCGCAGAACTTGAGGATAAGGCATTCCCGGTTCTTTTGAATATCAGAGATCAGGACGATTTCCAAAATGTGTGGCTGAATCATGAGTATGCAGGAAACAAAGAGGTGGATTACAACCATTTGAAAGTGGTGCTCATTGAGAGGTCTTTTCTGGAAAAAGAGGCGGAAGTGGAAGATATGCTATCCATGCTGGAGCAGGAAAAAGAGGTTCCGTGGAACGCTTATGTGATGACGACGGAAAGCTGTGACCGTCTGGCGCAGACAGAGGGAGAACTTGATGTGCTGCTTGGAAATTATCTGGAAGAACTGCTGGAAAACACATCGGGCATTGACCAGAAAGCGTACCCGACGCTTGGCATGCTCTATGAGGAGCGCGCTAATCACTTAGAGACACTTTATATTCCCTTTGTGGATATAGAGGGGGAGCAGCCCGGGGCAGTGGAGGATGATACCGAGAAACCGCAGATTACAGCCTACGAAGTCTGGAAACGTGGAAGGGCGGCGGGGCTTGTCGATACGGATACCGCGCGTGCAGCATTCTTCACGCAGAACTTTGCGGACGATTACACCTTACAACTGGCACCGGAACTGTATGTGAAAGTGGATGCAGCTTCCTGTCGAGTCAAAGAAACGGAAAAAATCGGTGCCGGAGGTCTGACAGAGCAGGTTGTCACAGTGACTGTGACGGGAGAAGGCGAAATCTTAAGCGGCACAGTTTCTGCAAGTGAAAATCCGGCAAACTCAGAAGCAGGGAATACAGAAACAAACATAACTAACAATTCTTATGAAAAAATGACAAGGGAAAAAGAGCAGATCATAAACACCCGGATGGAGGACTATCTGAATGCGATCGCTGCACATGCACTTGAGAAAGAAATCGATATTACTAACAGTTACCGGAATCTCGGCGCTGATAACCGCACATGGTATTTTAAGTATCAAAACACTCCTGCCGCTTACGAGAAAGACATCAAAATCCAATATCTGGTAAAAATAAACTGGAAATCGGAATAAATGCAAAGTTTTCGGGAATCATTGAGGATAGAAGGTCGATGAGCGAAACTCGAATTTAGGTTATGAAGATTGCGAAACTCGTGAAAATCTAAATTGAATTGTGAAAAATTAACAAAAGATTGAGAAAACACTGGGTGAGCAGAAATCGAACAAGTTCGATTGGTCCTTAGAAGGCAGGTGCGACTTTTTTCAATCAGGTCTGTGCATTTACTGCACAGACCGCGCGAAAGTGATTCAAGTGTGAGCAAATTCCTATCTGCGAAGCAGATTTTAAATGAATTTGCGAAGTACTGCGAAGAATGAGCAGTACCGTTACCAGCGACACGTAGCGAAAGCGTGTTTTCGAAAATTTTGGTGATTTTGAACAATTGAAAGAAGAGTAGGATGGGTTTCGCAAACGCCTAATATTTTGGCAAGTGAAAAGGAGATTTGAATTATGGCAAAAAAATGGATCGGATACATAGGAGTTGGAAGTCTGATGTGCGCTGCATTGGGATGCGGTATTTTGTATACAAGACAGGCCAGACTGCAGCAGGCGATTTCGGACAAAGTGCTGCGGTTTCATGTGCTGGCGAACAGCGACAGCGAGGCAGACCAGAACTTAAAACTTGCAGTGCGTGATGCGGTGGGAAGTTATATGCAGGAAAAACTGGCAGATGTGGAAAATCTGGAAGAATGTGAGCTGGTTGTGCGCCAGAGCCTCGGTGAAATTGAGGAAGCCGCGGCAGAGACAATCGCAGAAAACGGTTATGACTATGATGTGACAGCGGGGCTGGAACACACTTCGTTTCCGGTAAAAAACTATGGAAGCTACACCTTTCCGGCGGGAGATTACGAGGCACTCCGTATTGTGATCGGAGAAGGAAACGGACATAACTGGTGGTGTGTGATGTATCCTAACATGTGTTTTTCAGACAGCATGTATGAGGTGATCGATGAGGAAGCAGGAGAAAAGCTGCGCAAAGTACTGACCACAGAAGAGTATGAGAAGGTGCTGGCAGAAGGAGACTATCAGGTCAGAATGAAATATTTTTCGTGGCTGAATCCGTATCTGGAGATGCTGGCTGAAAACTAAAATAAAGCAGCACACTTATAAGAAAACAATGTTTCAAAAAGCTTACGCTTGCTAAATTATAAGAAACACGCTAATATATGGCTTGAAAAGACAATGACGCGAAACAGAAAAGAGGTTTACATAAATGACAAAAGATGTACTTGTGAAAATCAGTGGTTTACAGTTTGCAGAAGATCAGGATAACGGCCCGGTGGAGATTATCACAACCGGAAACTACTATAAGAAAAATGGAAAGCACTATATTTTGTATGATGAAGTGCAGGAAGGCTTTGACGGCGTGACGAAAAGCGTTATCAAAGTAAATGATGATTTTCTGGATGTCACCAAAAAGGGTGTGACCAATGTGCATATGATGTTTGAGAAAAACAAGAAAAATATGTCATACTACAACACACCGTTTGGAAATCTGCTGGTCGGAATCAACGCCACAGACGTGAAAGTGAATGAGACAGAAGACAACATTGACATCAAGGTCGATTATAAGCTGGAAGTCAATTATGAACATCTGGCAGAGTGCAGCATTTCCATGAATATCATGTCGAAGGATACGAAGGATTTTAGGATATAAGGAGTGCAAGTGAGAAGAATGCATTTATGCATTCGGCGAACGATGAATGTCAATGATGTGCCGTTTTTGCACATGATATGATAATCGTGAAGTTGAGGTAGTGTATTATGAAAAATTGTAAAATGGCATTCACAATTGGTCTGGTGTTTGCAGTAATGATGTTGGTTGCAGCCTGCACAGACAGCAACAAATCAGACAATCATATATTTGATCATGAAAGTTTGGATGTTGATGAATATGTGTATTCGTCTGATTTTGATCTTGGAGATGATTTAAAGGGCACAAATTCAGAATCTGATGCAGGATTTGAAGAATTATCAGCAATGATCGGAACGTATCATTATACTTCCGATTATGGAACAGGTCGATTAATGATTGAAGCGACAGAGAATGGCATTGATATTTCTGATTATGAATCGGAGGACACCTATAGATTTCTGGCAAATGAAACAAATGTAAAAAATGAAGAGGAAAACAAAGTATATCTGGAATACCCGGCACAGGTGTATGAAGATGATACGGTTATTTTTGAGTATTACATTTTAGAAAAAGCTAGTGATGGAATTGATGTGTATTATAGTCCATCTTCTTTTGATGAAGCTGAATTTTTGTACCACGCTGTCAGGGAAAACTAAAAGAGGATTGCGAGATATCATATGATATGTTATATTTTATTCAAATCAATTTTAACAAAATCAATTTGAATAAAAACAAACCGAATTTGCAGAAAGGTGATTTCTATGTTTATTGGCAGAGAAAGAGAGTTAGCATCCTTAAAAGAATTCTATGAAAAAGACAGAATTGGCATGATCGTTATCTATGGGCGTAGACGTATCGGAAAGTCTACGCTTATTACGGAATTTGTGAAAGATAAAAAAACGATATTTTACACAGCAACAAAAGTTGGAAAACATAGGAACTTAGAATTGTTTTCAAGACAGGTACTGGATGTGCTGATGCCAGGAGTGGAAAACATCAGTTTTAATACGACAGAGGCGGTTTTTGATTTTATCGACAAAAATATTGGTGACGAGAAGCTGGTACTTGTCATAGATGAACTGCCGTATTGGGCAGAAAAAGATGATGCCCTTTTATCCATATTACAGAAATATATCGATACAGTCTGGAATAATAAAAAACTAAAGATTATTTTATGCGGTTCTTCACTCAGTTTCATGGAGCAGAAAGTGCTGAGTGAAAAAAGTCCATTGTTTGGAAGACGTGATTCGCAGATGAAACTGGAAGCGTTTAATTATCTGGATTCAGCAAAATTTGTTCCGGACTATTCGAATGAGGATAAAGCAATTTGTTATGGAATTACCGGAGGCGTTGCAAAGTATTTGTCAATGATCGATCCGGCAAAGAGCATGGATGAAAATATTATAAGACTTTTTTTCCGGACAGATGGCTACTTATATGACGAGACAAGAAATTTACTGACACAGGAATTTGCAGATGTATCGGTTGTAAATAATATTGTCGAGCAGATTGCATCAGGCGGGAATACGCTTAATACGATCGCAGGAAAAATTGGGGAAAAAGAACAGACGGTATTATATTCATTGGACAAATTGATCAGTGTTGGCCTGATCGAAAAAAAGAAGTGCATTACAGATGAGAAGAATAAAAAGAAAACGCAGTATGTTCTAAAAGATTATATGTTTAAATTCTGGTATGAGTTCATTCCAAAGGCTACCAGTGTGATCGAGATGGGACAGGGAGAGATTTATTATAAAAAGGCAGTAAAACCGGTTTTGCATTCTTTTATGGGTTCTGTGTTTGAAGAGATGTGCAGGTATTATACTTTGATGAAAGGCATCATGGGCGAATATGGTTGTTTTATTACATCAGTAGGCACCTGGTGGGGAGTGGAGAATATAAGAGATAAGAATGGTGAGATAAGATCACAGTCTGCCGATATAGATGTTGTTGCCTTATCCGAGACAGACAAAAAGGCGGTTGTTGGAGAGTGCAAGTTCAAGAATGAAAAGATTGACAAGGGGATTTATGAAACTTTGATCAGAAGAGGAAAACTGATCAATGCAAAATATGAGGTTACGAAGTATATTTTCTTTTCGTTGTCTGGATATACGGACTGGTTTGCGGAATTGGCGAATGAGGATGTTTTGCTGCTTACATTGGATTCGCTTTATGAATGAGACACTATAATGATTGCTAGGAAATGCTAACATTTCACACTATCTCAAAGGAGCGCAATCATTATGAGTAAACGTGTTTGTAAAGAGAATCAGATTCAACTGATCATGGAATATCAGTTCGTAGAACATATAGATGATATATGGGATTGTATAGAAGTGAAGTGTGTTTCAGATACAATGATATCGTGGGCTATACAGAGTTCAGACTTTGTTGAGGTATTGCACTCAGAACCTTTACGTCACAAGATTAAGGAAAAGTGTAAGAACTTAGATGAAAGATATAAGTACGTTCGCATCTTTTTTTTCAAGAAGAAAAAGTTGTTTAGATGTAATATCAAAACATTAAAGAAAAAAAGCAAAGGAGCAGATGAAAAATGGCTTTTGGCAGGGGAGGAAGTGGAAGCAGTCATAGCAAGCATACGCAGTTATCTGGAGACAGTCAGGAAGAATGAGATGATCACACGGCAGTTTTTGCTGTCATTAAGGACGGACGTTACACAGATGGTGTATGTATGGCTGTCAGAGATGGGGATTTATGCCAATGCACTTTTTTCAGATAAAGAGAGTGAGAATTCCATGCTCGGTGCTGTAAATGGATTTAACGAAATGATGGAGTATGTAGAAAATCTGATGCGGAAAGCGGTTGGATATAAATTATATATCACAAAAGAAGACTCTGTCGCAGATCAGATATGTACATATATTGACAGTCATTTCAGGGAAGAGATACACAGAGATGAACTGGCAGAATTAGTCTATTTGAATACAGACTATATGTCTCGGATGTTCAAAAAAGAAAAGGGAGTATCTATAAGCAATTATATATTGCAGAAAAGGGTAGACGAAGCAAAAAAACTTTTGTGTGGCAGCAGTCTTCCAATCAATACGGTTTCATTACATATTGGATATAGTAATTTTTCCTATTTTACAAAAATGTTTAAGGAGAATACAGGATTGACGCCACTGGAATATAGAAGGAAATTTGGAGAGGGAACACACGTATGACAGAACAGAAATTAACAGAACTTTTGAGAGACATGTCTCTGGAAGAAAAAGTAAATCAGATGAGTCAGGTGACAGGAGGATTTTTTAATGGTGAAATCGTTGTCACAGGTCCTATGGCGGATAAGGGATTTACAGAAGACAATGTAAATCTTGCAGGATCAGTCATCGGATCCATGGGCGCTGAAACCCTGAAAAGTATACAAAAAAACTATATGGAAAAGCATCCGCACCATATTCCATTACTGTTTATGCTAGATGTCATAAATGGTTATAAGACGGTGTTTCCAATTCCGCTTGCGCAGGGAGCTTCCTTTGAACCGGAATTGTCAGAACAGTGTGCATCTGTGGCAGCAAAGGAGGCTTCGGTCAGCGGACTTCATGTGACATTTGCACCTATGACAGATCTGGTAAGAGATGCAAGGTGGGGACGTGTCATGGAATCAACGGGAGAAGATCCTTACCTGAACAGTCTATTCTGTGCAGCAATGGTGCGTGGATTTCAGGGAAACAGCCTGAAAGATAACTATGCAATTGCAGCATGTGTCAAACATTTTGCAGGATATGGTGCACCGACAGCAGGGAGAGATTATAATACGGTAGAACTTTCAGAACATACATTCAGAGAGTTCTATCTGCCATCGTATCAGGCGGGAATAGATGCAGGTGCAGCTCTGGTTATGACATCTTTTAATACAGTCAATGGAATCCCGGCAACCGGAAATAAAAAGTTGATGCGGGACATTTTGAGAGAGCAGATGAAGTTCGACGGTGTACTTATATCAGACTGGGCAGCCATCGAGGAGACCATTTACCACGGATATTGTGCAGACAGAGAAGAAGCAGCAGTGCGTGCAGTGGAAGCAGGCGTAGATATTGACATGATGACAGGAATTTACAGTGAAAATCTGTGTCAGATGGTCAGGGATGGAAAAATAAGAGAAGAACTTATAGATGAGGCATGTCTTCGTATTCTGCGGCTTAAAAATAAGCTGGGACTCTTTGAGAATCCATATAAAGATGCAGATCAGAAAAAAGAACAGGAATATATTTTATGTGAGGAGCACCGGAAACTGGCGAGGGAAGCTGCAAAAAAATCTTTTGTTTTGTTGAAAAATGAGGATCATATCCTGCCTTTAGAGCAACAGAAAAAGATTGCCTTTATTGGTCCGTATGTAGATAACAGAAACCTGTTTGGTGCCTGGTCATTTATCGCAGATGCAAAAGATGTTATGACGCTGCATGAGGCAGTACAGGAACAGTACGTTTCAGAAAACAGTACATTTTGCCAGGGATCACCAATGTTAGGGGCGGATGTATGTCTGGAAGGATTTGGAGAACAACAGCAGCAATCCTATACTAAGGAGCAGGAGGAACATATGCTGCAAGAGGCGGTACAGGCAGCAGAAGAGGCAGATATCGTAGTACTTGCAATAGGAGAAGACCGTTTACAGTCGGGTGAAGCAACCAGTAACGCAAATATCAGAATCCCTGAGGTACAGGAAGCATTGCTTGATAGAATTGCGGAAGTCAATCAAAATATTGTAGTGGTTTTATTTTCAGGACGCCCGTTAGACATACGTGAAATAGACAAAAAGGCAAAAGCCATCCTTCAGGTGTGGCTGCCTGGAACAGAAGGAGCGAGGGCAATTGCGGACACTTTATTTGGAAAATATAATCCAAGCGGAAAACTGCCGATGAGTTTTCCATACTGTGTAGGACAGGTACCGGTACATTATAATGAATATTCAACAGGACGCCCACATGTAGAAGGAAAAGATAAAGACAGATTCCGCTCGAAATATCTGGATATTCCAAATGAGCCATTGTATCCGTTTGGATACGGTCTGAGTTACACAACATTTGAGGTATCAGATATTCATTTGGATCGGACATGGATGGATACATCGGGACAGATCGAAGCGGAGGTAACTGTAAAAAATACAGGAAACTGCACGGGAACAGAAACCCTGCAGCTTTATATCCATGATATTGCGGCTTCTGTAGTGCGTCCGGTCAGAGAATTGAAAGATTTTAAGAAGGTTACGCTTCGTCCGGGAGAGGAAAAGAAGGTAGTCTTTACCATAACAGAACAGCAGCTTCTTTTTTTGACGGAGAATGGAATCTATGAGAGCGAAGCAGGAGAATTCGAAATATTTATCGGAAAAGATAGTTTGACAGATAATAAAGCTTCCTTTGTATTGAAGAAATAAGGAAGAAGTGAAAAAAGGCTTCCAACCCCTCCGGGCTGGAAGCCTTACCTGTCCATTCTTATTTTGTCTTAGATTTCTTAGCGGCCTTTTCTTCATTCATAGATTTTTTCTCTTTCTGAAGTTCTTTGTTGGCACTCTCAGCTTTTCTCTTTAACTTGGTTCTCCAGCTTACTTTGCCTTCCGGTTTCTCTAATGGACCGCGGACACCGGTAACTTTCGTGATATAAATACCACTTACTGTAGCTTTGACTTCTTTTTTCACAGGGATCATATCAAAACATGCATCATCAGCGATCAGAGTCATAACCTTTGGTCCGACCTTAGCCTTTACGATCGGAAGCTTGGAACGGCGCATAAGCTTTGGTGTCTGGTCAATGACTGCCTGTGGCAGACCGGACTGGTTCAGACGCATTCTCTTCTTATCAATAATCAACATGGTAACAGTCTGTGCAGTTGCAGCAAGCTGTGCATCCTGCTCGTCTTTTCTCTTCTGAGCTTTCTTTCCGAGGAAATATAAAGCAATTGTTGCAGCAATAAGCACTGCTAAAATAACTAATAATACAATTGTTACTGGACTCACAACGAAAATCCTCCCTAATTTCAAATTCGTATTTTATTGTAGCATTGATTTTTGGAAAAAGCAATGTGATTTTGGGGAAATACCTTTTATTTTAGGGAAAATTGTGATATGTTATAAAAGTTAGGCGGCAGGATCCGTCTTTTGGATTTCCGGCAGAAAAGCCGGAAAAGGAAATGAGGAAAAGAAAGGTAAGATTAAATGAAAAAGAGAGTGTTAGCACTTTTATTGTGTGTATCCACAGCGATCAGCATGACAGGATGCGGCAGCAAAGGTGAATCAGTTGAGGCAACGGAAGCAGTAGAGAACACCGAAAGTACAGAAGAGGTGCCGGCAGTTCCGCTTGCACAATATGATCTGAAGGGATCGGATTATGTGACATTGTGTGACTACAGTGCAATCCCGGTTACGATTTCAGGAGATTATGACGTCACAGATCAGGATGTGCTTGATTATGTGGAAAAGATTTTTACACAGGGAGGACCTTTTTATACGGCTGATCCGGACAAGACAACAGTGGAAGAGGGCGACATTGTAAACGTAGACTATGTCGGAAAATTAGACGGTGAGGCGTTCAGCGGTGGAACAGCAGAGGATCAGAATATTGATGTGTCCAACAATTCTTCCACAAGCGGTTCCGGTTACATTGATGGATTTACAGACGGACTGATCGGTGCATCAGTAGGCGATGTGATCGATTCTAATGTGACGTTCCCGGATGAATACCCAAATAACCCGGATCTTGCCGGAAAAGAAGTTGTATTTACGTTTACGGTCAATTCTATCCAGAAGGAAGTGACCATGGATACGATGGATGATGAATTTGCATCGAAACAGTTTGGTGCGGATTCCGTGGATGGAGTGTACAAGCAGGTACGCCAGTATCTGGAGTCCAGCGCAGAGAGCACTCATAAAAATGATGTTTACTCCGCTTTGGAGGATTATCTGTTAGAAAATTGTACCGTTGATATGCCGGCAGATTACAGATCTGATGTGATCGAAGCGATCCGTGCCAATTTCATTGACCGTTATTGCTCCGGGGATGAGAGCCAGATGGAAACGGTACTCAGCTCTTACGGCTATACAGAAGAGAGCATCGAGCAGGAATGGTCTGACAGTGTGGAGAGCAGTATCAGGTTAGAACTGATCGTAAAAGCCATTGCAGAAAAAGAAGATATCCAGATTGACGATACGGAGTTTGAAGATTATGTAAGCACGATCGTAAGCAGCGGCGGTTTCGGTGATGCTGATACGTTATATAGTAACTATGGTTATGGCGATTATGTTTACGGAAAGAATCAGATCCGTGTGATTTATCTTGCAGGATTAGTTTTAGATAAATTGGCAGAGACAGCAGAGGTTACGGAGAACGCAGTAGAAGAAACGACAGAGTCTGTGGAAAGTACAGAATCCGCAGACAGCACAGAAGAATAAGAAAACGATACCGAAACAGAGGTATGAGATCATAAAAGAGTCGACAGACGTTGATGAGAGAAAGGGAGAGTAGAAAAATGGAATTAGTAAATGTAAGAGATTTATTCCGCAAACAGGATGAGTATGTGGACCAGACCATCGCGATCGGTGGCTGGGTGAGAAACATCCGTAATTCTAAGAATTTTGGATTTATCGTGGTAAACGACGGAACTTTTTTTGAGCCGGTTCAGGTTGTTTATTCCGATGTATTGGAAAACTTTGAAGAAGTAGAAAAATTAAACGTTGGAGCAGCGATTATCGTTACCGGTAAATTAGTTGCAACACCTGGCACAAAACAGCCATTTGAGATTCAGGCTGAAAAAGTGGAAGTAGAAGGTCCTTCTACACCAGACTATCCATTACAGAAGAAAAAACACAGCTTTGAGTATTTGAGAACCATCTCTCATTTAAGACCGAGAACTAATACTTTTGAGGCTGTATTCCGCGTGCGTTCCCTCTGCGCTTACGCAATCCATAAATTTTTCCAGGAGAGGGATTTCGTGTACGTGCATACACCACTGATCACCGGAAGCGATTGTGAGGGCGCCGGCGAGATGTTCCAGGTAACCACACTTGACATGAACGATCTTCCAATGACAGAGGATGGAAAAGTAGATTACAGCAAAGACTTCTTCAATAAACCGACTAATCTTACTGTAAGCGGACAGCTGAACGGTGAGACTTATGCGATGGCATTTAAGAACATCTATACCTTTGGACCTACTTTCCGTGCAGAAAACTCCAACACGACAAGACACGCAGCAGAGTTCTGGATGATCGAGCCGGAGATCGCATTTGCAGATTTAGAGGATGACATGATCTTAGCTGAGAGCATGTTAAAATATGTCATCAACTATGTGTTAGAGAATGCGCCGGAAGAGATGGCATTCTTCAACAGCTTTATCGATAAAGGGCTGTTAGAGAGATTACAGCATGTTGCAAACTCTGATTTCGCACGTGTGACTTATACAGAAGCAGTTGAGATCTTAGAGAAGAACAACGATAAATTTGATTACAAAGTATCATGGGGCTGCGATCTTCAGACCGAGCATGAGCGTTATCTGACCGAGCAGATCTTCAAGAGACCGGTTTTCGTTACCGATTATCCGAAGGAGATCAAAGCGTTCTACATGAAGCTGAACGATGACAACAAGACCGTTGCCGCTATGGACTGTCTGGTTCCTGGCATCGGAGAGATCATCGGCGGAAGCCAGCGTGAGGACGACTACGAGAAACTGCTTGGCCGTATGAAAGAGCTGGGACTTGCTGAGGAAGATTACGGATTCTATCTGGACCTCAGAAAATATGGTTCTACCCACCATGCAGGATTCGGACTGGGATTTGAAAGATGCGTCATGTATCTGACCGGAATGGGCAATATCCGCGACGTCATCCCGTTCCCGAGAACAGTAAACAACTGCGAGCTGTAATTACGAAAAGTGATATAGAAACTTAAAAAATACGGATGCCGGGTGCAGTGGAATCCAATGTGGATTTGGTGCACCTGACGTCCGTATTGTAGTAATAGAGAAAATGAATCCAGAAAGGGGTATGCGCCTATGCGGTTTATTCATATTGCGGATGTGCATCTCGGCATGCAGCCGGATGCGGGATTTCCCTGGAGCGAGGAGCGCGGGGAGGCCATCTGGGAGAGCTTCCGGCGGATCATCCGCCTGGCCGGTCGGGAAAAGACGGACTTTCTGCTGATCGCGGGAGATCTGTTTCAGTGCCAGCCGCTTCTGCGGGAACTGAAAGAGGTTAATGATCTCTTTGCTTCCATCCCGGAGACGATCGTCGTGCTGATTGCCGGAAACCACGATTATGTGAAGCGGGAGAGCTTTTACCGCGGTTTCGACTGGGCAGACAACGTGGTAATGCTCCTGTCGCCGGAGCCGGAGTGTGTTGAAGTCCCGGAGAAGAAGACGGCGGTGTACGGATGCAGTTACGACAAAAAAGAGATTCTGGAAAACCGGCTGGACGGCGTGCGGCCGGAGGGAAAAATGAAATATCATCTGCTGCTCGCGCACGGCGGCGATGCCCGCCACATGCCGTGGAATCCGGGCCGCATGGCGCAGGCTGGGTTTGATTATATTGCGTGCGGGCACATTCATAAGCCGGGGATTCTTATTCCCGACAAAATGGCATACGCAGGCGCACTCGAACCGACGGATGAGACGCAGTTGGGGCCGCACGGCTACATCCGCGGAACGGTGGACGAGCACGGCACGCGGATTCAGTTTGTGCCGTTTGCCAGATATGAGTACGAAGATCTGGTGTTGAACGTGACGGAGGATCTGACACAGTATGCGCTGGAGACGAAGCTGAAACAGGAGCTGGCGCTGCGGGAGGATGGGAAGATCCGAAAAATCATCCGCCTGAAACTTGTGGGACACCGTGCCGCCGAGCTGGAATTTTCTCCGAAACGGCTGCTGGACTGCGGCAGAGTCATCTCCGTGGAGGATGAAACACGTCCGGCATACGATCTGGAACAGCTGAAGAAAACGTATGGCGCTAGTCTGATCAGCGCCTATATTGAAGCATTTGAAACAAAGACGGATGCGCAGTCACAGAAGGCGCTCGACTATGGTCTCGAGGCGCTGCTGGCGGCACGCAGGAACGGCTGAAAAAAGATTGCGGGAGGCGTAGAAGATGAAAATAGAAAAACTGGAAATCCGCAATTTTGGAAAAATGCAGAACCGCACACTGGAAGTTTCCGATGGGATTCAGCTCATCAGCGGGGAAAATGAGAGCGGAAAATCGACCGTCCATACTTTCATCCGCAGCATGCTGTTCGGCATGACACGCGGCCGGGGGCGGGCGGCAAAAAATGATGTCTACAGTCGTTATGAGCCATGGGAAAATCCGGCATACTATGCGGGAGAGATGGTGCTTGAAAGCGGCGGCAAACGGTTCCGTCTGACACGGAATTTCGGGCGGCAGAACGCCAATGCAAAGCTGGTGTGCCTGACGGACGGCGAGGTGGCGGAACTGCTCCGTGTGAGCCGACGCACCTTGCAGGAATACCGCAACAACCGCGTGTTGCCTTTTATCCTTTTGGGAGGGAAGGTGCTTTACCCGGAAACGGGGCTGCGCGAGGTGCTGGAAG
>ENA-OVGM01001096-OVGM01001096.1-human-gut-metagenome-genome-assembly--contig:-NODE-1096-length-23930-cov-43.255916_pt1 | contig 23930 bp, 21 predicted proteins | sample MGYA00237773_ERZ505425 | MGnify/ENA primary metagenome ERZ505425 (study PRJEB26158, sample SAMN06016407) | human gut metagenome | biome: human gut; feature: ankylosing spondylitis patient; material... | reverse complement strand
ACTTGCCCTCCACATGGGGCACCGGCAGGCGGTAGGCCTTGGGGTCGCCGGTCTTAGCGGCAGCGGCTACGCTGGGGCCGCCGGGGTAGGGCAGACCCAGTGTGCGGGCCACCTTGTCAAAGGCTTCGCCCGCAGCATCGTCTACGGTGTGCCCCAGAATGTGATAGTGGGTGTAGTCCTGCACCTCCACGATGTGACTGTGCCCGCCGGAGGCCACCAGACACAAAAAGGGCGGCTTGAGTTCCGGGTGGGTCAGGTAGAGCGCGGCGATGTGTCCCCGCAGATGGTGCACCGGTACCAGCGGCTTGCCCGCCGAGTAGGCCAGACCCTTGGCAAAGTTTACGCCCACCAGCACCGCACCGATGAGCCCCGGCGCAAAGGTGACAGCCACGGCGTCCACGTCCTCCATGGTCTTGCCGGCGTCCAGCAGAGCCTTTTTGACCGTAGCACTGATAAACTCGCAGTGGCGGCGGCTGGCGATCTCCGGCACAACGCCGCCGTACAGCGCCTGCTCCTTGACGCTGGTGGAGATGACGTTGCTCAGCAGGTGCCGTCCGTCCTCCACCAGTGCAGCAGCAGTTTCGTCACAGGTAGACTCGATTCCGAGAATGATCATTTTAGTGTGCCTCCAGCCAGTTTTTGCCTGCGTGCACATCGGTGCTCAGGGGCACCGCGTACTGCACGCAGCCTTCCATTTCCTCCCGCAGGATGCGGGCAGCCTGCTCGGCCTCCGCCTCCGGGGCCTCCACGATCAGTTCATCGTGGACGGTCAGAATCAGGCGGCTGGCCATTTTTTCGTCCCGCAGGCGCTTCCACACCCGCACCATGGCCAGCTTGATCACGTCCGCAGCGGTGCCCTGAATGGGGGTGTTGCGGGCCATGCGCTCGCCGCTGGCGCGCACGTTGAAGTTGGTGCTGGCCAGCTCCGGCAGGGTGCGGCGGCGGCCGAACAGGGTGGACACATAGCCATTTGCTTTTGCGTCCGCTATGGTCTTGTCCATATAGCCGCTCACGCTGGGGAAGGCCGCCAGATAGTTTTTAAGGAAGGCGTCTGCCTCCTTCACGGTCACGCCGATATCCTTGGAAAGGCTGTACGCGCCCTTGCCATACATGATGCCGAAGTTGATGGCCTTGGCAGAGGAGCGCAGCCGGGGCGTCACCTCGCTCTGCGGAATGCCGTAGATCTTGGCGGCGGTGCTGCGGTGGATATCCTCGCCGTTCAAAAAGGCCTGCTGCATGTGCTCGTCCCCGGTGATGTGCGCCAAGATGCGCAGCTCGATCTGGCTGTAATCCGCGTCTACCAGCACACAGCCCGGCTTTGCAACAAAGTAGGCGCGCAGCTGGCTGCCCAGTTCGGTGCGGATGGGGATATTCTGCAGGTTGGGGTTATCGGAGGAGAGCCGTCCGGTGCGGGCTTCGGTCTGGTTGAAGGTGGAGTGGATACGTCCGTCCTCGCCAATGACCTTGAGCAGACCCTCCACATAGGTGGAGTTCAGTTTCTGGTAGGCGCGGTACTGCAAAACATCCTCTACCAGCGGGTACTCGCGCAGGCTTTCCAGCGTTTCGGCATCGGTAGACCAGCCGCGCTGGGTCTTTTTGCCGTGGGGCAGACCCATGGTGTCGAACAGCATCTCGCCCAGCTGTTTGGGGCTGTTGGGGTTGAAGGTAGCGCTGCCGGTCTCCATGTGGATGCGGGTCAGCACCTGTTCCAGTTCCTCCCGCAGCTTTACGCCGAACTGCTCGATGCCGTCCTTATCCACCAGCACGCCGGTGCGGGTCATATCAGCCAGCACCTGTGCCAGCGGGAACTCGATCTCGTTATACAGCGCATCCTCGCCGCAGGCGGTGATCTCGGCCTTCATCCGGGCAAACAGGTCGGCCAGCCGCCCGGCGTCCGGGTAATCGGTGCAGGTAAAGGCGGCAGCGGCCTTGTAGGCGGGGATCAGTTCGCTGATCTGATATTTGGAGGCGGAGGCGTCCAGCAGATAGGCGGCCAGTTTGCCGTCCCAGACGATGCTGCTGCCCCAGCCGCCGACGGCCATGGCTTTGGCGTACAGGGGCGCGGAGTTGAACACATCCAGCGTCACATCGGCGTTGTCCAGCAGCCGCAGCAGCTCAGCATCCTCCAGCGGATAGACGGTAGTATCCTGCACGGCGTACCAGCTTTCCGGCTGCAATACCACGTTGCGGGTACCCTGCTTGCCGGTAACGGCGGGGCGGGCAGCCACCAGATAATGCCCGGCGGGGGTCAGAGGCAGGGGTGCGAGGTCGGCTTCCGGAAGCTCCACAGTCTCTTCCTCAGCGGCGGCTTCCGGCGCTACACCGTCCAGCCCGAACCGCGGGATCAGGGAGTGAATCTCCAGCTCCTGCAAAAGCCGCACGGCGGCAGGCTTGTTGCCCTCGCCCACGGTGTAGGACCCCTTGGCGGTGTCGATGGGGGCATCGGTGCGGATGGTGCCCAGCGTGTGGCTCAGCTCGGCCATGGGCTTATCTTCCAACAAGTGCTCCCGCTGCTTGGGCTTGATGCGCTTGTCGTCAATGTTCTGGTACACGCCCTCCAGCGAGCCGAAGGCCTGCACCAGCGAAAGGGCGGTCTTTTCGCCGATGCCCTTCACGCCGGGGATATTATCTGAGGTATCGCCCATCAGGCTCTTCACCTCAATAAGCTGCTTGGGCGCAAGGCCGTATTTTTCCTGAATGGCGTCCTCGTCCATCACCACGGTCTTGCTGCGCCCCATCACGGTGGCAGCAAGCAGCACGGTGGTGCTCTCGCTCACCAGCTGCAGGCTGTCGCGGTCTCCGGTGGCAAGGAAACAGTCATCTTTCCGGGCGGCGCAGACAGCAGCCAGTGTGCCCAGAATATCGTCCGCTTCCCAGCCCTCGGCGGTAACGGTGCGGTAGCCAAGGTCTGCCAGCAGCTGCTTGAGCACCGGCATCTGCTGTGCCAGTTCCTCGGGCATGGCGTGGCGGGTGGCCTTGTAGCCATCGTACATTTTATGCCGGAAGGTGGGAGCTTTCAGGTCAAAAGCCACGGCCACCTCGTCCGGCTGGCACTCCTTGAGCAGGGAGAGCAGAATGTTCAAAAAGCCATAGATGGCGTTGGTGTAACGTCCGTCCTTGGTGGTCAGCAGCTTGATGCCGTAAAAAGCGCGGTTGGCAATGCTGTTGCCGTCAATGACCAGTAAACGCATAATGCAGTTCCTCCGTTGCGTAATTTCACACCTTATAGTATAGCACAAAACCGCACCGCGCGGGAGCTTTTTGCGCAAAAAAGAGAAACGGCTGCTTTTCGTGATGTCATCTCTCGTAAAAATGCGATCGTCACGGCTCGTAAGCCGTGACAATCGCATCATTTATAATGTTTTTCCGCTGCCTATGCCCAGAGCAAAGCGAAGGGCATTTCAAATCGTCCTGCCGCAAAAAAGCTGCCGCACAAGCTGTGCAGCAGCCTTGCCGATGCCGGGCTTACTCCTCGATGCGGATGGCGCTTACCGGGCAGCTCTGGGCTGCGGTGACGGCCTGCGGCACCTCCTCCGGCGGGATGGGGCCGGGCTCTGCCACAGCCAGAACTCCCTCCATGCGGAACACTGCGGGGCACAGCCCGGCACACTGGGTACAGCCGATGCACAGTTCAGGGTCTACGAATGCGTTCATGCAAACACCTCCTTGCGGAAAGCATTGCCCGTTTTGCCGCAAATTATGCCTATGCAAGCGGTTTGCGGTGTGGTACAATAAGACCGCCGGAAACCGGCAGGAGGAGAGAAGATGAATATCCAGATCTTTGGCACGAGCAAGTGCTTTGATACCAAAAAGGCGCAGCGCTATTTCAAGGAGCGCGGCATAAAATTCCAGATGATCGACCTGAAGGAAAAGGGCATGAGCCGGGGCGAGTTTGATAACGTGGCGCGCGCCTTGGGCGGCTGGGAAGCGCTGGTAAATCCGGCAGCAAAGGACAAGCAGACCCTTGCGCTGCTGGATGCACTGGTGGACTGGCAGAAAGAGGATAAGCTGTTTGAAAATCAGCAGCTGTTCAAGACCCCCATCGTGCGCAACGGCCGCAAGGCCACTGTGGGCTATCAGCCCGAAATATGGAAGGACTGGGAATAAAAAACCTGCTTTCACAAAAAAACCACCGGTACAGGTTTTGCACTCTGCGGCCGGATGTGGTATACTGTTGGGTAGACAAAAAACTTTGGGAGACTCAGACCAATGAAAAATACGATCACCCCGGAAGAACACGCCCGGATCAAGCGCCGCCGCTGGCGGCAGACCTTGGGTCTGCTGATCACGGTGCTGGTGCTTATCGGGTTTATTACGGTGCTGCGGGCCGGTGTGGGCCTTGTGGCAAACCTGTTTGACGATACCGCACAAAAGCAGGAATACGAGGACAAGCTGGAGGGTCTGGTATTGTTCGACCCCATGCCCTTTGACGGCATTGAGAACATCGACGACCTGACCCTGCGGGAAGCAGCCGTGTGGGGCTGTGTGTACAGTATTCAGGAGACGCAGGGCGGCTTTGAGAATTACAATACCGACCCCGAGACCGAGCAACTGCTGCTGCCCTCGGTGGAGGTGGACGCCTATCTGGCAAAGCTGCTGGGCCCCGGCTTCAAGCTGACCCACCGCAGCTTTGACATGGAGGATATGACCGTCGAGTTTGACGAGACCACCCAGTGCTACAAAATCCCCATCACCGGCACGGTGGGCTACTACCGCGCCACCGTGGTCAAGCTGTTCAAGCGCAGCGGCAAGCTGCACGTCACCGTGGGCTATATCCCCACCGCCAGCGCAGATGACAGCATCATCAATCCCTCCTCGGACACCCCCACCAAATATATGGACTACCTGTTCGAGCGCCAGAGCGGCAGCTGGTATCTGACCGGCCTGACCGAGAGTGAGACCAAGCCCGAAAGCGCCGCAAGCTCTGCGGCCGCGCAGCCGGAGCCCATGGCGGAAAGCGATGTGCAGGACGCCATTCTGGCCACTGCCGGAGACTCTGCTGCGGCAGATTCGGCTGCTGCCTCGGCTGTGCAGCCGGAAGCGCAGGCAGAAACGGGCGCTGACAGCGCCGTGGCAGAAGCCCCCGCCGCTGAGGATGCCGCCAGCACCGCAGCGTAAAATGTAAATGAAAACCCCCGACTGTGCGTTTGCTTTCACAGTCGGGGGTTTTTTGTACGTTTTATTTTAAATCAAACCTGACCACCACCAGCCGATACCACAGGTATGGCACCATGTTCCAGATCATCCACAGCTCCATCAGGATGTAGTTGGGCAGGTCTTTCAGGCGGAAGGGACGCTTGCCCAGCTTGCCCGCTTTGAGCAGAGCAAAGGCCTCGTGCATGCCCTTGTCCCAGGCCTCGCCAAAGCCCTGCTTGTGGAACTTGTAGCACTTGAGCAGATAGCCCAGCGCCAGCGGAATAAAGTTGAGCACCAGCATCAGCAGCGGCTCGTTTTTGAGCGGCAGCAGAATGCTGTTGCGGCCACTCTGCTGGCTTTTAAAGGCGTTGTAGCGCACTGCGCCGGTGCTGGCACCGCAGATGTGGTAGCACTTGGCAGTGGGGCAGAGCACGTTTTTGTAGCCGGAATTGTTGGCGCGCCAGCTCAGGTCTACGTCCTCAAAGTAGGCAAAAAAGTGCTCGTCAAAGCCGCCGATCTCGTCCAGAATGCTCTTGCGGTACAGCGCTGCGCCGCCGCAGGCCGAGAAGATACGCTTTTGCTTTGTGTAGCGGCTGGCGCGGCGGCCATCGCCGGTCTTGCAGGCAAAGCCCATCCATGTCACATAGTCCCCGGCATCATCGGCCAGTTCCCGCTCAAAGTGCCGGATCATCAAACTCTGCACCGCAAAGATCTTGGGGTCCGCATCGGCGGTGCGCAAAAGCTCGGCCAGCCACTGCGGCTCGGCAAAGGCGTCGTTGTTGAACAGCACCACATACTTGCTCTGTGCCCGGGCAATGCCCTGATTCACTGCGTAGGAAAAGCCGGTGTTGCGTCCGTTTTCGATCAGGGTGAAGTTGGGGCGGGTGCAGTAGCTGCGGGCTTGTTCCAGACTTTCGTCGGTGGAGCCGTTGTCCACTACGATCAGGTCAAAGTCCTGTTCGGTCTGGGCGTAGATGGACTCGATGGAATCCTTCAGCCAGCCCTTGCCGTTGATGTTTGGGATAATGATGGTCGCTTTTATCATAAAAGTTACTCCTGTTTTCGTCAATTACAGAGAGAGTATATCATATTATCGCAAAAATGCAAACCTCTCGGATAACGCCTGTCCTCGTTTGCAAGGCAATGCCCGGGGAGCTGTGACAGAATTGGCTAAAAAAATTGTATGAACCCCTTGACACAATCTGAAAAATGAGTATTATTGTATTAGGCACTTAACACAGAAACACAAAATGCAGGGAGGGCTACGATGAGTGAACAATTTGATTCCAGCCGTCCGATCTATGCGCAGCTGGTAGAGCGGTTGAAGGCGAAGATCCTTGCGGGAACATACCCGCCCGGAGGACATCTTGACTCGGTGCGGGATATGGCCGCAGCCGCAGGGGTGAACCCGAATACCATGCAGCGTGCGCTGGCACAGCTGGAAACGGAGGGGCTTGTCCGGACCGAACGGACGGCGGGCCGCTATGTGACGGAGGATACCATGTTGATCGAACAATTGCGTGCCGCGACCGCGGAAAAGTTCGCGGAAGAATTTCTGGAAAAGATGCGGGGCATCGGGTACAGCCCGGCGCAGGTCGCCGAATTGCTGGCCCGTCAGACGAAAGGAGAACCGAATCATGAGTGAACTTCTGACCTGTGAAGGGCTGACAAAACACTACGGCGCAAAAACCGCGCTGGACGGTGTGGATCTGCACATCGGCTTTGGGAAGATCGTTGGCCTGCTGGGGCCGAACGGCAGCGGCAAGACCACCCTGATCAAACTGGCAAACGGTCTGCTGCAGCCTGACAGCGGCAGCATCCGGATCGCCGGGATGAAGCCCGGCGTGGAGAGCAAGGCAATCGTATCCTACCTGCCCGATGCCGACTGGCTTCCCGGCTGGATGCGGGTGGAGCAGCTGGTGAAGATGTTTGGGGACTTCTATAAGGACTTCGATCCGGCCCGGGCGAATGAGATGCTGGCAAATCTGGAACTTTCCCCCAAAGACGTCCTCAAGACCCTTTCCAAGGGCAACCGGGAAAAGGTGCAGCTCATCCTTGCCATGAGCCGGAATGCCCGGCTCTATCTGCTGGATGAACCCATCGGCGGCGTGGACCCGGCGGCACGGGATTATATCCTGCACACCATCCTGTCCAATTACAGCAAGGACGCGACCGTCCTCATCTCGACCCACCTGATCGAGGATATCGAGCCGGTGCTGGATGAGGCCATCTTCCTGAAAGAGGGAACGGTCTTTGCTCACCGCAGTGTGGATGAGATCCGTGAGAATGAGGGAATGAGCGTGGACGCATATTTCCGGGAGGTATTCAAATGCTGAAAAATCTGTTGAAGTATGAATTCCGGGCGACCGGACGGACCTATGGCGGCCTGTATCTGGTCTGGCTGCTGGTTGCGCTGGCAATGGGGATCTCGATGCGGGACGAAGTCTGGGACAATGGCAGCAGCCAGATCTGGGCATACCTGATGTTTGCCTACTTTGCCATCGGGGTTGCCATCGGAGTGGTCTGTATTGTGACGATTATCCAGCGGTTCACCAAAAATCTGTTGGGGCGGGAGGGCTATCTCATGCACACCCTTCCGGTCCATCCAGAGCAGCTGGTTGCGTCCAAACTCATTTCCAGCATGGTCTGGGTGATCTGCAGCGGAGTGGTCGGGATCCTGTCCGTCCTTCTGATGCTGGTCGGCCTGGGCGCCTTCGAGGATCCCAAAACGGTCATCAATGGGGAGACGATCACGACGGGCTGGGGCGATGTCCTGAAATTCAGCTGGAAGGCGATCCAGAGTATCGGCGGTGAATTCTGGAGCGAGCTGGCGTGGATCATCGTCCTTGGTCTGGCGGGCGTTGCAGTCCTCATCCTCTGTATCTACGCCGCCTGCATGATCGGGCATCAGTTCAGGAACCATTCCACGATTGCCAGCATTCTGGCCTTCTTCCTGTTGCAGCTGATTCAGGGCAAACTGGATGCAGGCGGCGGGATCCGGGTGATCGTTGGCTCTGTGGCAGCGATGCCGATGGCTTATTCCGCCAGCGGCAATCTCTGGCTCGTCCTTCTTGTAACGATTCTGATCGGCGCAGTCTATTTTGTCCTTACCAGCTGGCTGATGAAAAATAAGCTGGATCTGGAATAAGCATAAAAACCAAACCCCGGCCGTTGCAGATGAAACATACTGCAAAGGCCGGGGTTTATGCGGGAAAATTATTTTGCGAGAGCCTTTTCGATGTTGGCCAGAATGGTGTCGTGATCCTCGGCGCAGACCAGAACCACTTCGCCGGTGGGGGCTACGGTGACGGTGGCAGCCTTGGCCACGAGGTACTGATCCTCCAGATAGTGCTCCATGGACTGCTGCTCGCTGGCAACGTAGGCCTCCAGTGCGGCCTTTACCTCATCGGTCTTGCCCTCGGCGGGTTTCACGATGGCAACGGCGTAACTGCGCACCATCATGCTGGAAATGCTGGCGGCAAAGGCGGTGTACTGGCCGTCCTCCAAATTCAGCAGGGGCATCAGGATGTCCCGAATCTCTTCGTTCAGCTGGTCGGGCTCGTACTCGGCGCTGTAACCATCGATGGCGGTAAACTTGCCGTCCTCGCCCTTGGTAAAGATCATATCGTACTCGTTGTCCTCGTCGCTGCGGGCATCGTGGATGATCTGGGAGTAGTCCTTGGGGGTGGAGCTGTCGGCCTTGCTGCCGCCGGAGCAGCCCACCAGAGTAAACAGGGTCAGCCCTGCCAGCAGGGCGGCGATGAATTTTTTCATAGTATTGCATTTCCTTTCATAGTGCTGTGTGTGGAAGGTGCAGCCGGGCACACACGTTACAGGTAGTGTGTGCCGGTTTTGGGCTGCTATTCTGGATACGAACCACCGCACCGCAAAATTGCAGGGAAAAAGTAACAGTTTTATGAATAGCACTCGCTTACAGCATCAAGGCGTCCAGATCGCCGTGATTCACCGGGGTGGACAGGATGATCTGGGTGCTGGTGGTGCCCAGCTTCTGGAACTGTAAGATCAGGTGCTCCAGCTGTGCCATGCTGCCGCAGCTGACTTTGACCAGAAAGGTGTACGCACCGGTAACGTGGTAGCACTGCAGCACCTCGCGGCTGTTCTGCAGCAGTTCCAGAAAAGCATCCTGCTTGGAGGGGGCAACCGAAAGGCTGATGAGCGCATCCACATACATTCGGTCTGCCGGACGGTTCAGCGTAACGGTATAGCCGCTGATGATGCCGTCCGTTTCCAGCTTATGGATACGGCTGGAGACTGCCGGGCTGGTAAGGGACACCTGCTCCGCAATTTCTTTGACGGGCATCCGTGCATTTTTGGCCAGAAGGGTAAGAATTTTGCGGTCAAGATCGTCCATAGGAAGAGCCTCCTTCAAAAATATGTTGGATTGTATAAAATTTTCTGAAAGTAAAGTTTTTATGTTGTGCAAACCCACGGAAATGGAATAAAATTTCGTTTCTGAAATTCTATGTTAATTATATAAAGTTTTTGTGAAAAAGTAAAGTATTATTTTAAAGCAAAATCCGAAAATCTTGTTTGACAAGAAAAGAAAAACGGGTATAATACATCATGCAAGGCAGCGCAATGAATAAAAGTCTGCCAATGATATTGAGATTCACCACTTTATATACTTTCCCACCCCTCTATACACAAAAACCCGCTGCCAGGCGGGTTTTTGTGTTTGTTGGGGCTTTTTTCTTTTTGTAAAAAAGCAGTTTCGAAACGCCTGCAGGCGTTTCGAAACTGCAAATAAAATCTATTTTGTTAAACCAGATAGCCCTCAAAGCAGTGCAGGTCCTCGGTCTTGACGATGCCCTCCAGATACAGCCCGTCCTCCCGGTATTCCTCCACCTGTACGCTGCCGCGCTCCCGCATGGGGGCGGCAAGCCCCAGCTTGTCGTAGGGCAGCAGCACCCGGATGGTGTGCACCCGGTCACTGAGCACCTCGTCCAGTTTTTGCAGCAGCTTGTCCAGCCCGTAGCCGGTCTTGGCGCTGGTCAGCAGGATATCGGGGTCAAAGCTCAGGGTGTTGGGTTTGTCGCACTTGTTGTACACGGTCAGGCGGGGGATATCGGCGCAGTCCAGCCCGTCCAGTACCTCGTCCGTAACGGCAAGCTGCTCCTCGCGCTGCTCGTCCCCGGCATCTGCCACCCGGATGATCACATCCGACCATGCGGCTTCTTCCAACGTAGACTTGAAGGCTTCCACCAGATTGTGGGGAAGGCGGGACACAAAACCTACCGTGTCCACCAGCAGCACCGCCATACCGCTGGGCAGCACCAGCTTGCGGCTGGTGGGGTCCAGTGTGGCAAACAGCATATCGGCTTCGGCTACGCTGGGGCCGCACAGGGCGTTCATCAGGCTGGATTTGCCCACGTTGGTGTAGCCAACAAGGCTTACCACAGGCATCCCGGTCTTGGCGCGTGCCTTGCGGCTTTCGCCCCGGCGCTTTTCCATCTCGGCCAGCTTCTCGGCCAGCGCATCAATGCGGGCATGCACATGGCGGCGGTCCAACTCCAGCTTGGTCTCACCGGCACCGCGGCGGGCACCGCCGCCACCGCCACCGCCGCCGCCCTGACGGCTCAACGCCTCGCCCATGCCCTGCAGGCGGGGCAGACGGTAGCGCAGCAGCGCCAGTTCGGTCTGCAATTTGCCCTCGTTGGTCACGGCGCGGCTGCGGAAGATCTCCAAGATCAACATGGTGCGGTCGATGACCTCCAGCCCGCCCAGCGCGTTGGAGATGTTGCGGATCTGACTGCCGGTCAGCTCACCGTCAAACACGGCGCATTCCGCGCCCATTGTCTGGGCGGCAAGGGAGGCTTCTTCCAGCTTGCCGCTGCCCAGTACGATGCCAGTCTCCGGGGTCTGGCGCTTCTGGGTGATCTGCGCCACGGCTTCCATGTGGTTGGCCTCGCACAGGGCAGAAAGCTCTGCCAGACTGCGCTCGCAGTCCCAAAGCCCCTGATCCAGTGCCAGCAGCACCACCTTTGTGGGAGGGATCTCGGTCAAAATATCATAAAGTTCGCTCAAAGTAAGTCCTTTCTGTTATCGTAGCGTTCTTTCGTCAGCAGATAGCACCGGCATTCCACCGGTGTGCCATCGAATTTGTGATAAACATCGTCGTGGTGATACACAAAGCCGGCCTTTTCCATCACCCGGCCACTGGCGGGGTTGTGCACCGCATGGCAGCAGGTGAGAAAGGTTCCGCCCACCTGCCCGAACCAGAAATCCACCACAGCTTGCAGAGCTTCGGTGGTAAAGCCCTTGCCCCACCACTTCTGCCCGATGCAGTAGCCCGGCTCCCAGATGCCGCCGGAAAGCTCCAGCCCCGGCCACTTGGCCTTTTGCTGCGGCTCACCCAGCAGGGCGTTGTATACGGAGATGGAGCCAAACACCTGTCCGGTGGCCTTTTCTACCATGGCCCACTGGTAGTAGTCGGGGTTCGGATACAGCTCCGCCCACGCCGAAAGCAGTTCCCGGGTCTCGGTAGGGCTTTTGTGCGGCTCCCAGCGCAAAAAACGGGTCACAGCCGGGTCGTTTGCCCAGTTTGCGTACATCTGCGGGGCGTCCTGCGGCAGCAGACGGCGCAGCAGCAGACGGTCAGTTTCCAACTCAAGTGTGCCGGTATGGCGCATGATACATCCTCTCCCTTTTCTCAAAAGTTATTCCTAAAATAGCACAAAAACAGCCGCGCCGCAAGCGAAATCAAGAAAACCGCTTGACCGGATGGGTGAACTACGATAAACTGAAGGATGAAATCTTTTTATAGGGAAGGGAAAGTATCGATGTTGGATGTGCGCAAACTGTTGACCCGGCGTCCGCTGCTGTTCGATGGCGGCATGGGTACCTATTATAAAGCAAAACCGGGGCAGGAGTGCGAACAGGCAAACCTGACCGACCCCGAGGGCATTCTGGCGGTGCACCGGGCCTATCTTGCCGCCGGAGCGGACGCCATCAAGACCAACACCTTCAGCCTGCCGCGTCTGGCGGCGGCGCAGCAGCCCGGCTGGGAGCAGCTGGCAGATGCTGGCTGGCAGCTGGCAACAAAGGCCGCAGGGGAGACCGGCGCGGCAGTGTTTGCCGACCTTGGCCCTGCGCCGGACACCGAGAACCTCCCGGCAGAGCAGGTGTATCTTGCCGTGGCAAAGCGCTTTGCCCTGCTGGGTGCACGGAATTTTCTGTTTGAGACCCTGAGCGCCGAGGACGGCGTGCTGGAAGCGATTCGTGCGCTGAAGCAGACCGTGCCGGAGGCCTTTGTGTTGGTATCCTTTGCAGTGCTGCCGGACGGCTACACCCGCGAGGGTCGTTACTGCGCAGAACTTGTGCGCCGCATGGCGCAGAGCGGCGTAGTGGATGCCGTAGGTTTGAACTGCGTGTCTGCCCCGGGCGCGATGCGTGCACTGGTACAGCAGCTGGGAGATGCGGGACTGCCCCTTTCGGTCATGCCCAATGCGGGCTACCCGGTGGTGGCACGGGCGCAGGTGCGTTATCAGGGCAAGCCGGAATATTTTGCCCGGGAGCTGAGCCGCCTTGCCAGTGAGGGCGTACGCATTCTGGGCGGCTGCTGCGGCACGACACCGCAGCATATTGCTGCCCTGCGCACCGCACTGGATGCTCTGCCGGAAACGCTGCCCGCCGCCCCGGCGGCAAAGCCTGCCGAAGCGGCAAAGCCTGTGGTGGAAATGGACGACGCCTTTCTGCGCAAGCTGCGCGCCGGGCAGCGGGTCATCGCGGTGGAGCTGGATTCCCCCAAGGACGCCGACCTGACTGCGTATCTCGAGGGTGCCCGCCGGTTGCAGGCTGCCGGTGCGGATCTGCTGACCATTGCAGACTGCCCCATTGCCCGGGCGCGGATGGATTCCTCGCTGGTAGCCTGCCGGGTGCACCGGGAACTGGGCATGAACGTGCTGCCCCACATGACCTGCCGGGACCGCAACCTGAACGCCACCAAGGCGCTGCTGCTGGGACTGTACGCCGAGGGCGTGCGGGAGGTACTGGCCATTACCGGCGACCCCATCCCCACCGCCGAGCGGGACGAGGTGAAAAATGTGTACCAGTTCAACTCCCGCAAGTTGGCACAGTATATCGTGTCGCTGGCAGGAGAAGGGCGGGAGATGCCCGCACCCATCACGGTTTTTGGTGCGCTGAACCTGAACGCCCGCAATTTTGAGGTGGAGCTGCGCCGCGCCGCAGAAAAGCTGGAAAACGGCATGAGCGGCTTCCTTACCCAGCCGGTGCTGTCGGTACAGGCGGTGGAAAACCTGAAAAAAACCCGGGAGACGCTGGGCGAGCGGGCAAAAATTCTGGCGGGCATCCTGCCGGTGGTCAGCCAGCGCAACGCCATCTTTATGGAAAACGAGGTCAACGGCATCCATGTGGAGGAGTCCATCATCCAAAGGTTTGAGGGGCTGGACCGTGCCGCAGGCGAGGAGCTTGGACTGGAAGTCTCGGTGCAGGCTGCCAAGGCGGCTGCGCCCTATGCAGACGGCTTTTACCTGATGACCCCCTTCAACCGGGTGGCGCTGATGGAACGGCTCATTGCCCGCCTGCGCACCGAGGTGACGGGCTGAAAAGATAAAACGGGAGGAACACGCTGTGCCCTGCGAAAAACCATTGCTCAGCATCATTGTGCCGGTGTACAAGGTGGAAAACTATCTGCAAAAATGTATCGATTCCATTCTGGCACAGACCTTTACGGACTTTGAGCTGATCCTTGTGGAGGACGGTTCGCCGGACGGTTGCCCTGCGCTGTGTGATGCCGCTGCCGCGAAAGATGCCCGCATCCGGGTGCTTCACCAGAAAAACGGCGGGCTTTCTGCTGCCCGCAATGCCGGGCTGGATGTGGCAAGGGGCGAGTGGATCGGCTTTGTGGATTCCGACGACTATATTGCACCGGAAATGTACGAAACACTGTACAAGGCCGTGCAAAGCACCGGGGCAGACCTTGCCCTGTGTGATTACGCTGCGGTGGACGAGGCAGGCATACCCTGCCTGCCACCGTACACCGGGCTTGCACAGCGGATCTTTACCGGGCGGGAACTGCTGAAAAAAGCCACGAATACGATGGCGCAGCCTGCGTGGAACAAGCTGTACCGCCGCGTTATCTTTGCGCAGCTGCGCTACCCGGAGGGGAAGCTGAACGAGGATCTTTTTCTGATCCCGAAAATCTGTTTGCAGATCCAAAAGGCCGTGGTGGTGCCAAAGGCGCTGTATTATTATGTGCAGCGCGGCGGCAGCATTATGAGCGGCAATAAAACGCTGCGCCATTTCGATGCTGCCGAGGCGGCACAGCGGTACTGGGAATGTCTTGTGGAAAACGCTGCATACGATGCACTGGCAAATGCGGCAAAATTTACGATGGGCAGCGTGAGCCGGGTGTACCGGCAGCTGCCCCCGGCGCTGCGCAAAGCACCCCGCAGCCGGGAAATGCTGCGGATGCAGTTTGAGGTAGTCAGCCGCACCCGGCGGTACTGCACTGTTCCCGGCGGGCTTTGGCTGCAAAGCTGGCTGCTGTGGCGCTGCCCGCAGACATACAGCCGGCTGCGGGGGTTCAAGGGCTGAGGAGAAAGAGAAAAAACGCATGAGAACACGCTATACGCTTATCAATATGCTGGTCAACATCGGCGGGCAATTTTTTACGATGCTGCTCTCCTTCATCAGCCGGATGGTGTTCATACGCTGCCTTTCAGCAGCCTATCTGGGTGTCAACGGCCTGTTTACCGATGTGCTCAGTATCCTTAACTTCGCGGAGCTGGGTATCGGCACGGCCATGGTGTTCAGTATGTACGAGCCAGCCGCCCGGAACGATGAGCAGAAACTGGCGCGGCTGATGAACCTTTATAAGTGGATGTACCGGGCGGTGGCAGCTTCGGTGCTGCTGTTCGGGCTGGTTCTGCTGCCGTTTTTGCCGTACCTCATCAAGGATGGAGAAGGCATCGAGCATATTACCCTGATCTATATGATGTATGTGCTTTCCTCTGCCTGCTCTTATCTGCTGAACTATAAAAGCTCTATTTATCAGGCCTACCAGAAAAGCTATATCTGCACCGGGTGGACGCTGGTATGCGAGTGCATCCGCACCGTCGTGCAGATCGTGGCTTTACTGCTGACCGGTAACTTTATCCTGTACCTTGCCATCCAGCTTGTGGTGCAGTTCATACCCAACATCATCATCTCCCACATGGCGGATAAGGAATTTCCCTATCTGAAGGAATGCCGGGAGCTGCCGGAAAAGGAGGAACGGAACGGCATCCTGAAAAACATCGGTGCCATGAGTATGCACAAGCTGGCCACCGTCATCGTGCGCAACACGGACAGCCTGCTGATGTCCTCCTTCATCGGTCTGGCAACGGTGGGGCTTTACTCCAATTACCGGTTGGTACTCAACGCGCTGAACAACCTGCTGAACAAGTTTGCCACGGCTTTTTCCGGCAGCGTGGGTAATTTTGCGGCGCTGGAAAACTCTGACCGGCTGTACCAAGTATATAAAGAGATGGACTTTCTCTTTTTTGTGCAGTCTGCCTATCTGACTGGCGGGCTGATGATGCTGTTCAACCCCTTGATCGAACTGCTGTTTGGCAGGGAATACTGTTTCCCGATGACGACCGTGGCGATCATTGTGACAGAGTTCTATATCTCGCGGATGCGGCAGACGAACCTGTTGTTCCGGGAGGTCATGGGTCTGTTCTGGAACGACCGCTATAAGGCTGTGGCGGAGTCCATCATCAATCTGGTGGTCTCTCTGGCGCTGGTGCAGCGGTACGGCGTGGTCGGCATTATCGGGGGTACTATCATCAGCAGCCTGTGCACCTGTGTCTGGGTGGAGCCCTATATCTTTTTGAAGTATGGCGTTCAGGATGCATGGCAGAAGAAGCTCCGGGCTTATTTTGCAGAGTACCTGAAGCGTGCAATGATCGTGGCGGCGGTCTCGGCGGCAGCCATGCTCTGGGTAAAGCGCTTTCCGGTGGGCAATTTCGGCGTTTTTGTTTTGGACGGGCTGCTTTATACGGCGGTGTTTGCAGGAGTGATCGTATTGCTCTACCGGCGCAGCGTGGAGTACACGGAGCTGAAGCGGCGTGGGTTGGAGATCTTGAAAAGGAGAGCCGGATGAATAAAGAAAAAAGTCCCCTGATCTCGGTGATCGTACCGGTCTATAAGGTGGAAAAGTATCTGCCCGCGTGTCTGGACAGCCTGCTGGCGCAGACCTACCGGAATTTTGAGCTGATCGTTGTGAACGATGGTTCGCCGGACGACTGCTGGCAGATCATGCAGCGCTATGCGGCGCAGGATGCCCGGGTGTGTATTTTCCGCAAGGAAAACGGCGGGGTGTCCTCGGCACGCAATTTTGGGCTGGAGCAGGCAAGGGGCGAGTATATCTGCTTTGTGGATTCCGACGACCTTGTGCTGCCGCAGTATCTGGAATGGCTGTACGATGCTTTGTGCAGCTGCGGTACCCGCATTGCCATGTGCCGCTACCGCAGCATACGGGAAAACGAGACTCTGTGGACGGTGACGGAGTGCCCGGCACCGCAGAAAATCACGACGGAAAACTACTCGTGGATGCAGGAATGGAGCGGCGGGCACTGCTGGCGGATGCTGACCCACCGGGAGGTGCTGCAGGATGTCCGCTTTGACCCGGCGCTGTTCTACGGGGAGGATGCCCTGTTCTTTGTAACGGAATTCCTCAAGGCAGGCAGTCTGGCATTTTTGAACTGCCCGCTGTATGCTTACCTTGAACGACCAAGCTCTGCCGTGCGGCAGAAGCCGAGCCTGCGCTTTTATACGGCGGCACTGGCATGGGAACGGGTCTGGCAGCTGGCAAAGGAGCAGCCGGATCCCTTCCGCAGTACTACGGATCAGCGCTGCATCATGTCCTGCGCCGAGGTATATTTCCGTCTGGTCAACCAGCCGGAGCGGGACCCGGAAAAGGAAAAAACACTGCTGGAGCTGGCTTCCACGCACCGCCGCGCTGCGTGGAAGATTCCGTCAGAGCACAAAAGCCAGAAGCTGCAGGCGCTGATGATGGGTTACTGCCCACATCTTGGCGCAAAGGTATGGAAGCTGGTGCGGTGGGTGAAAGGTTTGAAAAACTGATTGACAAATCCCACAAAAAACGTTATATTCTTTTTATAAATGCGTTGAAAAAGAGTGTGCATCGTCTGGAGCCGCACAGAGAGCCGGGGGCAGCTGAAAACCCGGCGGGATACCGGCGGGGCACTGTCACTTTGGAGCAGGAGCGGTGAGCCTTGCCGGTAAGCCGCTTTCGGGTCTGCCCTACGTTACAGGGGCATCAAGGGGCGCGGAACCTTCCGCGCAATTTGGGTGGTACCGCGGTTATGTATTTACAGCCGTCCCATGGAACGCTCCGTGGGGCGGCTTTTTGCGTCCCACTTCATCAAATTTTTGGGAGGACACTATGAAAGAACTTGCAAAGCAGTACGATCCCAGTCAGGTGGAAGATCGTATCTACCAGTTCTGGCTGGATGGCGGCTACTTCCACACGAAGGCCGATCCGGACAAGAAACCTTATACCATCGTGATGCCGCCGCCGAACGTTACCGGTCAGCTGCACATGGGTCATGCGGTGGATAACACCATGCAGGATATCCTCATCCGCACCAAGCGGATGCAGGGCTATGCCGCCCTGTGGGTGCCCGGCACCGACCACGCCTCCATTGCTACCGAAGCCAAGGTGGTGGAAGCTATGCGCGCCGAGGGCCTGACCAAGGAGATGGTCGGCCGCGACGGTTTTCTGGAGCGCGCTTGGGCATGGAAGACCAAGTACGGCAACCGCATCGTCAGCCAGCTGAAGAAGCTGGGCAGCAGCTGCGACTGGGATCGTGAGCGCTTTACTATGGACGAGGGCTGCTCCGAGGCTGTCAAGGAAGTGTTCGTGCGCCTGTACGACAAGGGCCTGATCTACCGCGGCAACCGCATGGTCAACTGGTGCCCCCACTGCAACACCTCCATTTCCGACGCCGAGGTGGAGTACGAGGAGAAGGACGGCAGCTTCTGGCATCTGCTGTACCCGGTCAAGGAGACCGGCGAGATGCTGGAACTGGCCACCACCCGCCCCGAGACCATGCTGGGCGATACCGCCGTGGCCATCAACGGCGAGGATCCCCGCTACGCCCATCTGCACGGCTGCCATGTGGTGCTGCCCCTGCTGAACAAGGAAATCCCCATCGTCTGCGATGAGCACGCCGATATGACCAAGGGCACCGGTGTCGTGAAGATCACCCCCGCCCACGACCCCAACGACTTTGAGGTCGGTCTGCGCCACGACCTGCCCATCGTGCGCGTGTTCACTTACGACGGCCACATGACCGGCGCTGCCGACAAGGCTGCCGCCGATGCTCTGTTTGCCGCCGGCAAAAACACCGTCAACGAGCCCCATGTGCTGGATTGCGGCAAGTATGCCGGCATGACTACGCTGGAGGCACGCAAGGCCATTCTGGCCGACCTGAAGGAGGGCGGTTTCCTGAAGGAGATCGAGCCCCTGAAGCACGAGGTGGGCACCTGCTACCGCTGCCACTCCACCATCGAGCCCATGATCTCCAAGCAGTGGTTCGTCAAGATGGAGCCGCTGGCAAAGCCCGCCATCGAGAGCGTGGAGAAGGGCGAGATCAAGTTCGTGCCCGAGCGCTTTACCAAGAACTATATGAACTGGATGAAGAACACCCGTGACTGGTGCATCAGCCGTCAGCTGTGGTGGGGCCACCAGATCCCGGCTTGGTATTGTGACGACTGCGGCGAGACCGTGGTGGCAAAGTCCGCTCCCTGCACCTGCCCCAAGTGCGGCAGCGCAAAGCTGACGCGGGACCCCGATACGCTGGATACCTGGTTCTCCTCTGCCCTGTGGCCCTTCAGCACGCTGGGCTGGCCCAACGAGGACAGCGCCGACCTCAAGTATTTCTACCCCACCAATACGCTGGTCACCGGCTACGACATCATCGGCTTCTGGGTCAGCCGCATGATCTTCTCCGGTCTGGCTTACACCGGCAAGGCTCCGTTTGATACCGTCTGCATCCACGGCATCGTCCGCGACAGTCAGGGCCGCAAGATGTCCAAGAGCCTTGGCAACGGCATCGATCCGCTGGAGGTCATTGCCCAGTACGGTGCGGATGCCCTGCGCTTTATGCTGGTGGACGGCTCCACCCCGGGCAACGATATGCGCTATATCGAAAAGAAGGTGGAGGCTGCCCGCAACTTTGCCAATAAGCTGTGGAACGCCACCCGCTTTGTGCTGATGAACCTGCCCGAGGACTTTGAGCCGGGTCTGCCCTGCGAGGAGCTGCTGGACATGAGCGACAAGTGGGTGCTGACCAAACTGAATCAGGTGGCCGGTGCTATGACCGACAATCTGGAGCACTATGAGATGGGTCTGGCTGCTGCCAAGATCAACAGCTTTATCTGGGATGTCTACTGCGACTGGTTCATCGAGATCGCAAAGCCCCGCCTGAACTCCGGCGACGCACAGCAGGCAGATACCGCCCGCCGCGTGCTGGTGTATGTGCTGGATAAGGCACTCAAGCTGCTGCACCCCTTCATGCCCTTCATCACTGAGGAACTGTATCAGGCACTGCCCGGCTCTGCCGAGACCATCATGACCCAGGCTTGGCCCACCTTTGACACCGCTCACAACTGGGCCGCCGAGGAGGAAGCCTTTGAAAAGGTGATGGATTATATCAAGGCTGTGCGTACCATGCGCACCGAGATGAACGTGCACCCCGCCAAAAAGACCAGCATGATCATCGAAACTGCCGATGCAGCCCCCTTCCAGAACGCACAGGTCTATCTGGCTAAGTTCGCCTTTGCCACCGATGTGACCTTTACCGAAAAGTACGAGGGCAGCACCGACGGCATGGTGCAGGTGTCCACCCACGCCGCCCGCGGCTTTATCCCCATGATGGAGCTGATCGACCGCGAGAAGGAGCTGGCACGCCTGAACAAGGAAAAGGCCAAGGCTGAAAAGGAAATGGCCATGTTTGGCAACCAGCTGAACAACCCCAAGTTCGTGGAGCGTGCCCCGGCGGCTCTGGTGGAGGAAATCCGCGCAAAGTTCGCCAAGAGTCAGGACAAGCTGGCCAACATTGAGCAGAGCATCAAGGCGCTGGGTTGAGACTGTGGAACGCTATAACGATACGGAGTGCACCTCGTTGTGGGTCATTGCGGGGCGGGTGATCTTTACCGCTGCACTGATTGCCTGCATCTGGTTCATCTTTTCCAACTCCATGGCGGTGGCAACAGTCTCCACCGGCTCCAGCGGCCGGGTGCTGGCATGGATGCGCATTATCCTGCGCCGCTTGGGTCATCCGGGACTGGCTGACCGCCTGACCATGCACATCGTGCGCAAGCTGGCACACTTTTGCGAGTATATGCTGGAGGGCTTTCTGCTCATGCTCTGTATGCGGGTGTACAGCCGCCACCCGCTGCGGCATATCACCGTGCCCATGCTGGGCGGTGTGCTGACAGCGCTGACCGATGAGACCATTCAGCTTTTCTCGGAGGGGCGCAGCAGTCAGGTCACCGATGTGTGGCTGGATTCTGCCGGTGTTCTGGCAGGCATCCTTGTCGCCATCGTGCTGCTGCTGGCCTGCGAGGGGCTGTATTATCACATGAAAAGGAGACACGAATGACCATCCAACAGGCAAATCAGTATTTTGCAGCTCTGCCGGACGGCTTTGCCGACCCGGAACAGCTGGGCGCGCTGCTGCCCGCTTCGGTGCAGCAGGTGCAGTTTGTGGGCGTGGCAGGCACTGCCGGTAAAACGGCGGTGGCGCGCCTGCTGACGGCCATCCTGCACGCGCAGGGCATTCGTGCCGGTGTCTATCATGCCGGGTGCGAGCCCCTTGCGGCCCGTATCCAGGTGGCAGGCAAGCCGGTGGACGAGACACTGCTGTGCCGCGCCGCCGATGCTCTTGCCGCCCATGAGGAACTGCCTATGCAGGCGGCGGAGCTTGCCGCCGCTGCGTACTGCTTTGGCGAAGCCGGCTGCACGCTGGCGGTGGTGGAGCTGCCGGACGCGGGTCTGGCTGCGGCACTGCCCCAAATGCCGGTGTGTGCTGTCACAGCGGTGGGACCGGACGGCGTGAGCCGCTCGGTGGAGCGTCTGGCTGCGCTGGCAGGCGGCGTGATGCGCAAGGATAGCATCTGCGTCACTGCGCCGGAGCAGCCCAAGGCGGTGCTCAGTGAGCTGATTGTTGCTGCGGGCAAGTGCGGCTGTGAGCTGGTAGTGCCCGACCCGGAGGATATCACCTTTTTGGAAGCAGAACAGTTCGCCAGCCGGGTGGACTACGGCGGCTATACGGTGCCGCTGGCCTTTCTGGGGCGTCACGCCGCAGGCAACGCCGCCATGGCGGTGGAGCTGGCACTGGCGCTCTGCCGCAAGGGGGCAGACATCTCCGATGAAGCGATTCTGGATGGCATTGCTGCCGTGGACAACCGCTGCAGCATCCGGGTGCTTTCTCAACGCCCGCTGGTCATTCTGGATGCCTGCCGCACCCCGCAGCAGGCGGCTGCGCTGCTGCGCGTGCTGAACATGGCTAAGGTGCGCCACATGAGCGCCATCATCGGCCTGACCGAGGAGGAGGGCGCCGAAGCCTTCTTCTCCGCGCTGGAAACCGGCCTGAGCCCCGAGGAACAGAAAAAGGATAAATCAACCATGCCCGGCATGAGCGAGAGCCCCTTTGATAAGGTGTATCTCGTCACGCCCGCCGGTGTGGAGGAGCAGCTGACCCGGCGTCTGACCGAGAAGGCAAAATATCACTTTGACGCTCAGCTCTGCACCAGTCTGGACGAAGCAGTGCAGCTGGCGCACGCCAACACCCGCCGTGGATTGCTGGTCTGCGGCAGCGAGGCGGCAGCGCTGGAAGCTGCCGAGCTGCTGGCAAAGGCATAAACCGCCGACAGCTTTTTCTAAAAAATAACCCGAAGATCCCGTACACTGAAGCTATGTGTACGGGATCTTTTATTTTGCAAAAAAGGAGATGGACAAGCAATGGCAACGGTGACCTTCAGCGCGGCAGGGGAGACCCTGTACGCCTATCTGGCGGGCGAGATCGACCACGATGCCGCCCAGAGCCTGCGGATGCAGCTGGACGATGCACTGGTCAGCCGCAGCCCGCGTACTTTGATCGTAGACCTTGGCGGGGTGGGGTTCATGGATTCCTCCGGCATCGGGCTCATCCTTGGGCGGCAGCGCTGCGCCCGCGTTCTGGGCACGAGCCTGCGGCTGCAGCACGCCCCCGCGCAGCTGCAAAAAGTCCTGCGGCTGGCAGGCATCCCTTGTACGGAGAACATAGAAAAGGAGAATGCGCAATGAAAGCAGAGAACAGTACCCGCATCCAGTTCGATTCCCTCAGCAGCAATGAGGCATACGCCCGCGGCGTCACGGCGGCCTTTCTGGCGCGGTACGACCCCACCGTGCCACAGCTTGCTGACCTGAAAACGGCAGTGTCCGAGGCGGTGACCAACTGCATCGTCCACGCCTACCCGGAGCGGATCGGGCCGGTGTGCATGACCATAGCGGTCTATCCAGACCGGGAGGTGCACATCACCATTACAGATAAGGGCATCGGCATCTCCAATGTGGAACAGGCCATGCAGCCCTTGTTCACCACCGGCAACCCGGAGGAACGCTCCGGTCTGGGCTTTGCAGTGATGCAAAGCTTTATGGACAGGGTCAAGGTCACCTCAAAGCCCGGCAAGGGAACAAAGGTGCTGCTGGTCAAGCGTCTGTCCCGGCGGGAGCCTACATAAAAAGGAAAGGCGGTCCGGTATATGGTAACGGATAAGACCCGGCGGGAAGCATTCATCACACAGAATCTGGGGCTGGTGCACGCCTGTGCGGGCAGATTCCGTGGGCGCGGCATGGAGTATGACGATCTATACAGCGCAGGGTGCGTGGGGCTGATCAAGGCCTACGATAATTTTGACGAGAGCCGGGGCGTGTGTTTTTCCACCTATGCTGTGCCGGTGATCCTTGGCGAGATCAAAAAGCTGTTTCGGGATGGAGGTACGGTCAAGGTGAGCCGCTCCCTGAAGGAGCTGGGAATGCGGGTGCAGGCAGCACGGGAGCATACCATGAAGCTGTGCGGCTCAGAGCCTACATTGCAGCAGCTGGCAGAACAGCTGGATGAACCGATAGAGAATGTAGCCCTTGCCATACAAGCTGCGCAGCCTGCCATGAGCCTGACCCCGGAGAGCGGCGAGGATGGAGATCGGCAGTTGGATATCCCGGTGGAATCCCCGGAGGAGGAACTGGCGGATAAGATCAGTCTGGCAGAGGTGATCGAAGCGCTGCCGGAGCAGGATAAGCAGCTGATACGCCTGCGCTTTTATGGCAACCGCACCCAGAGCGAGACTGCAAAAGCACTGCACACGACTCAGGTGCAGATCTCCCGGCGGGAACGCAAGATCCTGATCCGGCTGCGCACCCGGCTTTTGGAGGAATAAGGGAGGAAGTGTCTATAATAAATGTAAAAAACTGGGTAAAAAGTCAAAAGAATGATTTTGGTGTAAAAAATGTAAAAAAGTGCTTGCTTTTTGAAGGATGCTGTGCTAAAATACATTACTGTCAGGCGGACGTCCGACAGAATGAAACACTTCAAAATGAACGTCAAATAGAAAGATTAGACAGAATCGAAAATGAAACTCAAAAATCTTTCAAAAAAGTGCTTGACAACTTATCACGAAAGTGATAAAATAACTAAGCTGTCAGCCACTAAGGCTGCGGCGCACAGGACCTTGAAAATTGAACAATATCGAAAGAACTTGTA
>ENA-OVGM01001090-OVGM01001090.1-human-gut-metagenome-genome-assembly--contig:-NODE-1090-length-23970-cov-42.625674_pt1 | contig 23970 bp, 18 predicted proteins | sample MGYA00237773_ERZ505425 | MGnify/ENA primary metagenome ERZ505425 (study PRJEB26158, sample SAMN06016407) | human gut metagenome | biome: human gut; feature: ankylosing spondylitis patient; material... | reverse complement strand
CCACATAGTCATAGATGAACTTGGTCTGCTGGACCTCCGGGCAGTTGCCGGCGATGACCTCCGGATAGTAGGCCACCACAGGGCAGTTGTAGTGGTTGTCCCCCAGCCCCTCATCCAGATTGTAGGTCATGCAGGGGTAGAAGATCGCGTCCAGGCCAAGCTTTGCGAGGAACTGAATATGACCGTGGGCCAACTTGGCGGGGAAGCAGGCGGTGTCGCTGGGGATGGTGCCCTGCCCCTTCAGATACAGGTCCCGGCTGGAGAAGGGGCTGTGGTACACCGCGAAGCCCAGCTTGGTGAAGAAGGTGTGCCAGAAGGGCAGCAGCTCCCACATATTCAGGCACAGGGGCAGCCCGATCTTGCCCCGCCTGCCGGGGACGGGCTTGTAGCCCAGGATCAGCTTGCGCTTGTATTCGTAGAGGTTCCGCTCCCCGGTGTCCGCCTTGCCGGTGACGGGCCGGTCGCAGCGGTTGCCGCTGATGAAGGTGGCCCCGTCGGCGAAGGTGTTGATGGTCAGCTGGCAGTTGTTGCCGCACAGGCCGCACACCCGGCTCTCCGTCTCCTGGCGGAAGTCCGCCAGCTCCTGACGGTTCAAAAGCGTACTGGTCTGATCCACCCGGGCCTTTCCCCGGCCGAACAGGGCGGCGCCGTAGGCGCCCATGAGGCCAGCGATATTGGGCCGGATAACCTCTACGCCCATCTCCTTCTCAAAAGCCCGCAGCACCGCCTCGTTGTAGAAGGTGCCGCCCTGGACCACGATGTTCCGGCCCAGCTCCTCGGGAGATGAGGCCCGGATGACCTTGTAGATGGCGTTGCGCACCACGGACATGGAGAGGCCGGCAGAGATGTTCTCAATGGTGGCGCCGTCCTTCTGGGCCTGCTTCACGCTAGAGTTCATGAACACAGTGCAGCGGCTGCCCAGGTCCACAGGCCGCTCGGCAAACAGGCCCAGCTGGGCAAACTCTTTCACGTCGTACCCCAGCGCCTGGGCGAAGGTCTGCAGGAAGCTGCCGCAGCCGGAGGAGCAGGCCTCGTTCAGGAAGATGTTGCTGATGGCACCATCCTCGATCTTGAAGCACTTCATGTCCTGCCCGCCGATGTCAATGATGAAGTCCACGTCCGGCATAAAGTACTTGGCAGCGGTAAAATGCGCCACCGTTTCCACCAGACCGTAATCACAGCGGAAAGCGTTCTTTACCAGCTCCTCGCCGTAGCCGGTGGTGGTGACGCTGGCCACCTGCAGCCCCGGGTGCTCCTTGTAAATCTTGAGCAGCTGCTCTCGGATGAGGGGCAGCGGGTTGCCAAGGTTGGGCTGATAGTTGGTGTACAAAATCTGGCTCTTTTCGTCCACCACCACCAGCTTGACGGTGGTAGAACCGGAGTCGATGCCGATATGCACCGGCCCGCAGTGGGCACTAAAAGCCACGCGGGGCACACTGTGAGACATGTGCCGTGCGTGGAAAGCCTCGTACTCCTCCTTGCTGGCGAACAGCGGCGGCTCGCTGGCATAGGTAGCAGTGGCGGCGTATTTGTCCAGCGCATCGGCCACCTCGGTGAGCACAAACTCCTTGTCGGCATACAGAGCAGCGCCCAGCGCCACATACAGCAGGCTGTTTTCCGGGCAGGTGCCGGTCACGTTCAGCGCTTCGTCAAAGCTCTTGCGCAGCACGGTGCTGAAGGTGAGCGGGCCGCCCAGATAAAGGATATTGCCCTTGATGGGACGTCCCTGTGCCAGACCGGCGATGGTCTGGTTGACCACGGCCTTATAGATGCTGGCGGCGATATCCTCAGTACGGGCACCCTGATTGATCAGCGGCTGCACGTCACTTTTTGCAAACACGCCGCAGCGGGAAGCGATGGTATAGGTGCGCTGCGCCTGCTCGGCAGCCTTGTTCATTTCCTCGGCGCTCATCTTCAGCAGGGTAGCCATCTGGTCGATGAAAGCACCGGTGCCGCCGGCACAGCTGCCGTTCATGCGCACCTCGGTGCCGTTGGTCAAAAACAGGATCTTGGCATCCTCGCCGCCCAGCTCAATGACACAATCAGTCTTTGGCATAAAGCGCTTGACCGCCACGCGGGTGGAGAATACCTCCTGCACAAAGGGCACACCGCAGCTGTCGGCCAAGCCCATACCGGCAGAGCCGGAGATGCTGAGCAGCGCCTTGCGGCCATGCAGATGCTCGGCATCAATGCGCCGCAGCAGCTCCTGCGCCTTTTCCAGAATATGACTATAATGTCGTTCGTATGTAGAATACAGCAGTTCATCATGCTCGCCCAGCACCACGCACTTGATAGTGGTGCTGCCGATGTCAAGACCTACTCTCACCTTGTTTTTCCTCCTAAGGACAAATAACCGGAACATAACGCCCCGGCTGCTATGGCAAACAAGCCGTTTGCGGCAAAGACCCGCAACGGCGTTTTTTCTTTTTAGCTTCCCGCATTGCGCATCTACGTCATTTTCAAACAGTACGCGTTATAAAAAACACAGCAAATGCGCTTTTGCATACATTATTATTATAATCCAATCGCGGGCGGCATTCAATCCATGTTGTCTATTTTACACGAAAAAAATAGTATTTTTTGCTCAAAAGGCTGAACTTTTTGTGAACATGTGTCGGTTTTCCCGCAAAAAAAGCCGCCGCACAGCGCTTTGTGCAGCGGCCTTATACCGGCGGAACGATTTCGAATGGCTCCGCATACGCTTTGGCTATTTTCAGCGGAAGTTCCTCTCTACGCCCCACGCGTAAAAATGTTTTTGGGGCGCTCCGTTTTCCTTACCGGTTCACGAAATTCAGCACCAGAACCAGCAGCAGCATGTGCACGGGGTAAAAGGCGTAGCAGGCATACTGGAAAGGCTTGCTGTGGTAGCCCTGCCGACCGCGGTACAGCCAGATGGGCACCAGTGCCAGCAGCGCCAGCCCCTGCTGGCAAAGCTCAAAGTCCATGCCGAAGAGCTGAATGGGGTACATAAGCCCGCCCAGCAGCTCCACGTTGACCCAGTACAGCGCTGCCAGCTGCCCCAGCAGACACCACCACTTGCGCCCGTGCCCGTGAAAAAAGTAGAAGATGAACACAGTCAGCACCCCTGCACCGTAGTAGTCCACCATGCCCAGCGTGCCCAGCACCGCGCCCGCCACCACCACAAGGGCGGATACCAGCAGGTACAGTCCTGTTTTTTGCTTTTTGCGCACCGTTTCCATCAAGTGGATGCCCAGAATGCCCAAAAGCAGCGTCCAGATGACGTTCTGGTGCACCGGGTAGAACCATGTACCGCCGTACATCAAATCGAAGGGGATTTCCGAAAGCAGGGCAAACAACAGCAGACGCAGGGTGTATTTTTTCAAATCGTGGGTGTGGAAGTAGCCCTCCACCGCCATAAAGGCAAAGATGGGAAACGCCACCCGCCCGGCACAGGTCAGCCATTCCTGCGCGGGCAGCAGCGTCGCCCACAGGTGGTCCATCAGCATCAGCGCCATGGCAAGGATATGAAGAGCCGCTGCACTCAGGTCAAAGCGGGTCGCGGCAGTGGAATCGATTGGTTTGGTTGACATGATCCTACCTCGTTTTTGTCGAAATTTGGTCGTTCTGTCTGGAATACGAACGAGCCCCGCAAAGAATTGCAGCCCCGGCCAGATTTTTCCACCGCCGGGGCTGCAGGAATGCTTTATTTTTTCCGCTGCGAAGCACCCAGACACAAAAAGGCGGAGCCAAGGCAGAGCCACACCACCGCCGTAGAGTGATTCTCGCCGGTAAAAAAGTTCAGCGCCGCAACAAGAAAAAACAACAGTCCACTGAGATAAAACAGGTTGCATTTTTTCATAGAGCATTCCTCCGGTCTTGGTTTTTTCACCGGCTATTTTGGATACGGCAAGCGCAGGGGCGGCTGTCATTTTACTCCGCGTGCAAAGGGGCGCAGAGCGCCCACCCGGCACGCAGAAAGTGTGTGCCCGCAGCAGTCTGCGGGGCAAATTCATGAAGGGTGGCTTGCCTGCCTGCCCATGGAGACGTAAGCGCAAAAGCAGGAATGCGGGAAGGAGCAAGGGACGGTTTCGGCGAAAAAGCGTCTGGCGGTGGCGGAAAAGCCGAACGCAAGATTTTTTCATAATAGCTGGCTCGTAAGGTGAGCCGTACCAAAACTTCCTTGCGGAAATGTGCAGCGTTATAGTTCATCTGCACCTGAACCGGCAGCTGTGCACCCGGCGCTTGCCGCACCCAAAATAGTCGGTGGAACGTTTATTTAGTTTTGGACATTTTCCAGATAGGTCTCAAATGCCTCGGCAAAGCTGGCGTTCACATCAAAGGGGACAGTGTAGTCCACCTTGGAGGTCACAAGGCAGAGGTCCAGCCGATTGGAGGTCTCGTCTGCCTGCCGGTTCAGCTTGCTCAGCGCCGCATGGATGACCTTGCGGTCGTAGTTGATGGTGGTCACCCGCTTCACATCGCAGCAGTAGGAGATCTGGTTTCCCTCGGCGTTGAAACGGTAGCCGGTGCCCCCGCCGGAGAGCAGCTGCTCAGAGCTGCGCAGGTCGTTCATCCGTTTGAAGGTACGGGCAATGCTCTGCCGCGCGGCATTCAGGCTGACCTCGCTGTCCATATCCATGTCCAGTGCATCCTTTGCCTTGCGGATGGCAGCAAACAGGCGGCTCTTCTCCTCCATCAGATAGAGCATGAACCGGGCAACGTCGGTGATCTGCTCTGCATATTCGGTCTGTGCTACGTCCATAACGGTCTCGTCCTCAGCCTCGGGCATCACCTTATGGCGCAGATAGGTGTTGGCCACCTTGGTCACGTTGGCATCGCAATCCAGAATGCCCTGCGCCTCGTCCAGCAGAGCCTGGAGCTTGTTCTGGTAGCGGAATGCTTCCTTCAGGTTCATAGTCGTTCCCTCCATCTTGTTTTTTCTGCTTTCAGCTTACCACAGACTGCCCGCCCGCGCAAGCCTTCCGGTAAAATGAGCAAAACGCCCGCCCCGGTCATGCCGGGGCGGGCGTTTTGCATTTGCTGTGACACTTATTGGGATAAGAGATTGGCATTACTCAGCCGGCCACACGCTCGGTGCGGCCTGCCTCCAGCATATAGCGCAGGAAGCCGGTCACGTCGGCAGGGTCGGTCACGGTGAGGTCAAAGCCCTTTTGGGGGGCAGTGTCCATCATCTGCAGTATGGAGCGTGCGGTAGTGTCCTTTTTCAGGTCGCAGGTCTTGCCGTTGTCCAGATGCAGCAGCACGCTGCCGTGGCTGGCAGAAAGCTGGCGCATGAAACGTTCCTTATCAAAATACTCGATACGAAGCATAGGAATACCTCCTTGATGAAGCGGTTTATATTACACTTGCCGTCCGATCCTCTTTGGATAGACGGCGGGAGAATAGCAGTTTTGCCCGGCAGGGAACGCTTGCACAGCTTGCGTCCCCGCTGCCTTGGTGCTATACTGAGCTTGGAAGCTCTGATAGGATAATACCACAAAACAATCGCAAATTATAGAACAGAACCGCATAGTATATGCAACAAAATCGGCATTGATAAAAAACATTCAAAGTATTGCGGAAAGGATTTGGTGAATATGGCATATCAGACAAGCTGTGCCTCTTATACCAGCGGCCGGGTGGGGCTGTCCAGCGCTACTGCCGTGGTGGCCGATGCCGCCGGGCGGGAGCAGGCCCAGCACGGCAGCCCGCTGTTCCCTATCGCCTGCTACGCCGAGGATCTTTCCTGTTTTTCGGTGGCGTGGCACTGGCACGAGGAATTTGAGTTCATTCTGGCGGCGTTGGGGCCCATCCATGTGGATGTGAACAAGACCCGGCTGACTTTGCAGACCGGGCAGGGGGTGTTTATCAACTCCGGGGCGCTGCACGCGGTAGAGCCTGCCGAGGGCAGGGCGCTGCTGCACTCCGGCGTGTTCCAGCCCCGGCTTGTCGGCGGCATGGACACCGTATTCTGGCAAAAACTCATCCGCCCGCTCTTGCAGCCCGGCACGCCGCCCTTCTTTTTGCTGGACGAGGCCGTGCCATGGCAGCGGCAGGTGCTGCTCTGCCTGCGGGAGGCGTGGAAGGGCGTGGCGGACGAGCCCTTTGACTACGAGAACCGGGTGCGCTACCACCTTACCGCTGCCCTGCGGCTGCTCATCACCCAATGCGTCAGCGGCAAGGTGAAGGTATCGGAGCAGGAGCAGATTGCCTCGGAGCGGATGAAGCAGATGCTCCGCTATGTAGAGGAGCACTACGCCGAGGAGCTGACCGTGGAAAAGCTGGCCGACTGCGTTGCCCTGAGCGAAAGTGCCTGTCTGCGCAGCTTCCGGCAGTTTCTGGGCATCACGCCCATCCAGTACGTCAAGCAGTTCCGGGTGGAAAAGGCCGCAGAGCTGCTGCGCTCCACCCGGCTCAAGACCGGCGAGGTGGGGCTGGAATGCGGTTTTTCCGATGCCAGCTATTTTATCAAGACCTTCCGGGAGATCAAGCACTGCACCCCTCGGGAGTACCGTATCCGCTTCTGTTGAGCAAAAAGCAAAAAATGCCGGGCAGCTGCAAGCTGCCCGGCATTGCATTACAAAATTTCCCCCTGCCAGCGCTCCGGCGGGATGACAGGCTCGGTGACAAAGGCCTCGGGGTTCGGGGCAAGAACATGGCGGGTGACCCGGAAAAGCCCCTCGGCGTCGCACAGGATACACTTTGCATCGCCAAATTTTGTGTTCCGGGCTGCGCCGCAGTCCAGATATGCCTGTTCCAGCTTGACGAAATCCTCCGAGATGTGTGGCTGCTGTGCGTTGTAGTGGCGGCGCATATAGACGGTGTGCTGCGCCCCGGCTTCGTCCACCACGGTCAGCTGCAGGGGCTTGTCGGTCAGGCGGTTCGGCACGTTCAGCACCTCCTCCACGCTATGGATAAAGGTGTTGCGGGCGTGGGTGACCCCCAGCAGCAGCACTTTGCCGTGGGCTGCCCGCAGCCGGTCGTAGCAGCCGCCGGGAGTGCAGGGGGTGTTGGCGTCCAACTCTCCTTCCAGATACGCAGCCGCCCCCTTGCCGTAAGCCGCCATGCTGTGGGTGGGGTGCAGCGAGCGCACCACCCCGGGGCGCTGCCGGAACAGCTCCGGCAGAATGCCCACACAGCACGGGCTGCGGCGCACATCGAACACCCGGTTTTCCTCGTTGATGAACCGCCATGTGTGGGTGGGCAGCAGCAGCAAGCCCTCCGCAAAAAACTCCATCCATGCGTCCAGAACCGTGTCTGCGCCGCCCTCCACTGGGCCGATGGACTTCATGGAGGAATGGATCAGGATAGTCTCGTTGCCTGTCAGCCCCATCGCGGCAAGGTCGTGCTTGAGGTCAGCCTTTGTATATGCCATGTCGTTTCTCCTTTTCGGGCATTTTGTCTGTACCCAGTTTACCGCCTTTTGTGCGGCAAAGCAAGCCGATACACAAAAAGGCACATACCCTGCCGCGTCTGCGAGGGTATGTGCCTTTTTGCTTTTTTCAGTGGTCAGCGGTTACTCGCCCAGCAGTTCCTTGCGCACCGGTGCAACCTGATCGTTCACCAGTTCCTTCAAAGCCTTCTGGAAGTGCCACATATCATTGCCGAGAATGATCATGTTGTAGCCGTCTGCAATAGCCTGCTTCAGGTTCTCCTGCGTGGGAGGCACCACCGGGCCCAGAACGCCCAGACCCTTGGCGCGGCACTTTGCCACCAGCGTCTTGTAGGCCTCGTGGACCTCCTCGCCCATGGAGTAGCCGATCTTCAGCTGCTTGGAAACAGCGTAGTCGATGGGTCCGAAGTTGACGGCATCAATGCCGGGCACGTCAAGGATCTCGTCGATGTTGTCGGTAAACTCAAAGTCCTCGTCCATAGGGATGACCAGCGTATCCCGGTTCTGCTGCTCGATGTAGGCGTTCCAGTCAAAGTTGTGGTAACCAAAACCGGCAGCACGCACGTTGGTCTCGCCGCCGCGGCGGCCCAGCGGTGCAAACTTTGCGCCCTCCACGCTGCGGCGTGCCATTTCGGCCGTCTTGCAGTGGGGGATCACAACGCCGTCTGCGCCCCATTCCAGCACCTTGCGGATGGCTACCTCGTTGTCGTCTGCCATGCGCACCAGCACCGAAATATCATGCAGTTTTGCCGCCATGATCTGCTTTTCGAATGCTTCATCCAGCATATAGTTGGTGTGCTCCAGATCCAGATAGATAAAATCCAGACCGGACATGGCAATGTTTTCGATCACGCAGGTCGTGCCGGTAAAGCACGCCATACCGAAAACCGGGCCCTTTTTCATCTTTTCCTTCAGAGTCAATTCTTACACCTTCTCTTTTTTCTCGGGTTCCTATTATAAACCGCACCCGCTTTGCGGCGGGTGCGGCTGCGTACAGACCTATGCTTAGAAAATGCTGTAACCCAGCAGCTGCGGCAGGGCGGTGGTCAGCGGGCCCCACAGGCTGATAGAAATCAGCACGATGACGTTGCAGATGACATAAGGTGCAGCGCCCTTGAAGATCTCAATGATGGGCATACGGTTGATCTTGTTGCAGGCGTTCAGGCACATGCCAACGGGAGGCGTGACCAGACCGATGGCAAGGCCGGTAATCATCATAGCGCCGAACTGCAGCGGAGAGAAGCCGTACTGCTGCATGACCGGCAGCAGGATGGGAGTCAGCAGTAGGATGGCGGGGCTGACGTCGATGAAGGTACCGATCAGCAGAATCAGCACGTCAAAGATCAGTGCAATGGCCCATGCGGGCAGGTTGAGGGACATGAAGAATGCGCCCACGGTCTGCGGCACCTTCTGCATGGTGAGCACCCATGTGAAGATGGTGGTAAAGCCGATGATGAGCATGATGGAGGAGGAGGAGATCAGGGTCTTTTTCAGTGCCTCCCAGACACCCTTCCAGGTCAGCTCCTTGTAAACGAAGAAGCCCACCAGAATGGAGTACAGCACAGCGACGCCTGCGCTCTCGGAGGCGGTGCAGACGCCAAAGGAAACGCAGATGATAATGAACACCGGCATGATCAGGGCGGGAATGCCGCTCAGCAGGCTCTTGGCGGCGCGCTTTGCGTCAAACTTGGCCTTTGCCGGGTGCCAGCCCTTCTTTGCGCTGATGATGTACACGAGGACCAGCTGGGTCAGACCGATCAGGATGCCGGGCACGGCACCTGCCATGAACAGAGCACCCACGGATGCGCCGGAGATCATGGAGTAAACGATCATGGGGGTAGAGGGCGGGATGATCATGCCCATGGTGGAGGAAGCAACGGTGATACCCGCAGAGGCCTCCGGAGGGTAGCCCTCCTTTTCCATGGCGGGAATCAGGATGGAGCCCAGAGCAGAGGTATCTGCCACAGAGGAGCCGGAGATGCCGCCGAAGATCATGGAGGCCACGATGTTCACTTCGCCCAGACCGCCGCGCACCGGGCGCAGCAGCTCCATGCAGAAGTTGATGATGCGCTGGGTGATACCGCCGGTATTCATCAGCTCACCGGCCAGCATAAACAGCGGCATGGCGATCATCAGCTCGCTGTAAGCGCCGTTCCACACGCGCTGCGGCAGCATGGTGATAAAGTTGGGTGCGTAGATCAGAATATAGCTCACGCAGGAAGCGCCGATTGCAAAGGCCAGCGGCACGCCCAGCGCAGCAAAGAAGATCAGCAGCACCAGAAGGATGAGCATTGCCATAAGTATTTTCTCTCCTTTCCCTTATGCGTCTTCCTTGGTCAGCGCCTTGTTCTTGGGCGCAAAGAAGGAAATGTCGGCCTTATACAGGGTGATAATCTTGATCACGACGCAGATGGCGCAAATGATGCCGCAAACCGGCATGATGCCGTACATATACATCATGGGGATCTCCATGCCCTGACTGATCTGCTTGCCTGCAACGCCAACATACTTGAAGCCCTGATAGGTGAATACCAGATCCACGGCCAGTACGATGAGATAGTTGACGATGGCCAGCCAGCGCTTGCGGGCGGGCTTGACACCGTCGTAGATGATGTCGATCATGACGTGCTCATCCTTGATGACGTTGATGCCCATGCCCCAGAAGGTGGTAAAGGCAAACAGGGTGGTGTTGAACTCTGCCAGCTGCTTCCAGCTCAGGGAGAAGCAGTAGCGTGCAATAACCGTAAAAATGACCAGCGCGGCAAGCAGTGCCATAGCGACGATCCCGATGAAAAAGTACAGGTCAAACAGCTTTTTCCCGAATTTTTTGAGCGCTTCTATTGTGCTCAGCCCCTTTCCTGTAATGTTGTGGGTGGTTTATCATTGAGAAAGGGCAGCCCGAAGGCTGCCCCCGTGCCTCAATAAAAACGATATACGCGCAAGCGGTTATGCCTTTGCAACGATATCCTGCATCTCCTTCAGCTCGTCTGCGGTGCAGATGCCCTCGCTGATGCACTTGTCGTACACAGACTGCACAGCCTGCTGGAAAGCCTTCAGCTCATCTGCGGAGGGCTCGTACACCTCGCAGCCGTAGTCCACGATGGTCTGCTTTGCAGCACTGGAGTTCTGGTCGATCAACTGGTCGTTGTACTCGCCCATAGCGGTAGCGCACTCGGTGATGGCATCGCGGAACTCCTCGGGCAGAGCGTTCCACCATGCAGCGTTCACATAGAAGGGATCCGGATGGAACTGGTAGTTCACTTCGGTGAAGTACTTCTGCACCTCGTAGAACTTCATGCCTTCCACGTTGACCCAAGGGTTCTCCTGACCGTCTGCAACGCTGGTCTTCAGGCCCATGTACAGGTCAGAGTACGGGATGGTGGTGGTGGTAGCGCCCATGGCCTGGAAGGTCATGTCGATGGTTTTCATGCCGTTGGTGCGCATCTTCAGGCCCTTCAGGTCTGCCGGAGCCTTGATAGGGTGCTTGGAGTTGGAGAACTGACGGTAGCCGCCTGCATCGCACAGGTTGATGATGACGGTGCCGGTCTCGCCTTCTGCCTCAGCACACACCTTCTGTGCCAGCTCGCTCTGCAGCAGAGCGGTGACCTGTGCACGGGTGTTGGTCAGGAAAGGCAGGGTGAACATCAGCAGGCGGGGGCTGAAGTCGAACTGGCCGCCGCGCATACCCTGAATGGTACCTGCGACCACCTGCTCCAGCATCTCCTTCTCGGTGCCCAGCTGGCCGTTGCCGTAAACCTCGATCTTCACATGGCCGTTGGTGGCAGCAGCCACATCCTCGGCAAACTTTTCCATGGAGACAAAGCGGGGGTTGCCTTCGGGCTGTGCATGACCCACGGTCATGGTAAAGTTGCCCAGAGAGGCAAACTTGTCATCACCGCCGGCTGCAGAGCTGGCTGCGGAGCTGGCTGCAGGTGCTGCGGTGGTGGTGGAAGAGGCAGAACCACCGCAGGCTGCCATTGCACCTGCTGCGGCCACTGCGCCGGATACCTTCAGAAAGTTGCGACGAGAGATCTTTTTCATACGATTGTCCTCCAACTTGTGTCAGGCCGCCGGGAAACTGCCTCGTGCTTGTCTCTTTGCCGGTCAGCCTGTATACAGCATTTACTTCGTGCTGCTATCGTAACAAAAAATACATATTTCCACAAGAGCAATATTCACTGAACTTATTGAGGTTTCTTTGTGTATTTGGCACAATATTCACCTTTTTTCAGCATTTATTCAACTTTTTTCTGGTGTTTTCATCTAATATACCAGTTTCGTCACTACAAGATCCGTGTTTTGCCCGATTGTAAGTCCCTGTATACAAGAGCTGTCATAAACTTCTATTCAAGCATTGACATTCTGTCGCCGGAACGGTACAATGATAATAAGCTTATATTTACCGGATAAATGGAGAACAACTATGGCTACATTACAGCACACTGATGAGCTCTATCATATTCTCGAGGACGAGATCTGCGCACTGAAGATCCTGCCCGGGGAAGCGCTGAGCGAAAACCAGCTGTGCAAGCGGTTCGGCGTTTCCCGCACTCCTATCCGCAGCGTTTTGCAGCGGCTGGAGCAGAACCGCTTTGTGCAGATCATTCCCTGCAAGGGCACCATCGTTACCGCCATCGACACCGGCGTGGTGGACCAGCTCATCTTCCAGCGTGTTGCGGTGGAGGGCATGGTGTTCCGGGACTTTGTGCAGAGCTGCTCACCCATGGAGATCCTTGCGGTAGAACACCTTTATAATATGCTGCTGGAAGCCGCTGCAGGGCGCAGCGACCCGGAGAACTTTGATTTCAACCACTTCCTCAGCTGCGACCTTGCCATGCACGAGTACTGGTTCCACAAGACCAGCAAGGAGTACCTTTGGGAACAGATGACCCGTCCGCAGGCAGACTATTCCCGCTTTATCCGTCTGGACATCGTGGGTGCACGCAACGTGTCCAGCGTCGTCAGCGAGCACGCCGAGATGCTGCGCATCCTGCGTGAGAAGGATCTGGACGCCATTGAGCCGCTGATGCGCACCCACCTGTACGGCGGTGTAAGCCGTATGGGCAGCAAGATCTACTCGGACGAATACCGCGGCTACTTCAAGCTACCGGAGAACAAAAAATAAAGAAGGCCGCTGCACAGTTTCCTGTGCAGCGGCCTTCTTCTGGTTGCGCCAGCAGGAGTCGAACCTACGATGGGGGAGTCAAAGTCCCCTGCCTTACCGCTTGGCGATGGCGCATCATGCAAAACAGTATAGCATATTTTCCGCTGTTCCACAAGAGGTGCGCCGCATTTTTGCAGCTTTTTCTGTGCGCTGTCTGCCGCACTTGCGGCGGTTTGGGTCGGTTTTTGGGCTTTGCGGCCGGGCCCCTGCGTTTTCCATATTCTTCCATGTTTTTACGAAAGGCAAGTTTTGCGGGACGCGTTTTTCAAAAAACACAGTCCGCAGGGGGCACAAGATTCATATTGCAAAGGTGAAATTTATTTTTTTCCTGATTTTTCTTATTATTTTCTCAAAAGACTGTATTTTTTGTTGCGGTTCTGGTACACTGGATGTGATAAAAATAAGTTGAAGAAACTACGCCGATGTCCGGGCTGTCCCCGGGCGGGGCAGTGTCTCCATCTTTGTGAAGGAAAGCGAGGGATCTCATGAAAAAATTCCTGAAAACGCTGGTGGTCGGGCTTTGCCTGTTCACGCTGCTGTGCTGCGCACTGCCGGCTGCATTTGCCGCCGACAAAACTTCAGGGAGCAAAAAGGAAGAGAACGTGTACGCCATTGGTATGGATGCCCAAGGCGGCATCTGCTCCACCGTGGTAACCTACACGAACCTGTCCGGCAAACTGGAGAGCACGCCCGAGCAGCCTACCATGACGGGCTACACCTTTGACGGCTGGTACACCGAGCCGGTGGGCGGCAGCAAGGTGACCACCTCCACCGTGTTCACCTCCGACGCCACCATCTACGCCCACTGGACTGCCAAGGTCGGTACTTCTACCGTGCCGCAGCCCACCACCCAGCCTGCCGCCCAGTGGCAGAAGTATGTAGGGCCTGCACTTGTGGCCGGTGCCCTGCTTACTACCCTGCTGGTCTCCACCATGTTCTGAACACTGCTGTAAACGCAATGACACCATTGAAGAAAGGGATCTTACCATGACTACTTCTACCATGAAAATGCCCGCCAGCTATTCCGCTATCGAAGCCGAGGAGATGACCTATCTGGACGGCGGCGCCAGCAACGCTTATCAGTCCTTCCTGGACATCGGCAAGGTGTTCAACTACATTGCCCGCATCTTCTCCGGTGCAAGCTCCATCATCAACAACGTTAACGTCATCTACCAGTCCTTTGTATCGCTGAACAGCCTGCTGGGCAGCTTCGGCAAGTAAAAGCATCACCCCAAAGTTCAGATCCGGGAGCCGCGCTTTTTTCGAAAAGTGCGGCTCCCGTTTTTCGTACACGCTGTAATTCAGTGCATTACCGCGCAGCACTTCACGTTCCAGAATTGTGAACAAACTTTTTAAGCTTTTGGGGGGTCAGTGGCCGTTTTTTGGGCTTTTTCTATATAAAAAGCAAAAAAATGCGATATTTTTTTGGCTTTATCTCTTGATTTTGTGTCTGATTTGTTATATTGTTGTTACATGGAATGTGCTAAAATAAGATAGTTTATAAAAGGTCTCTCCAGCTGCGCAAGTTGCGTGGCAACAAGTGAGTTTTCAGGCATTTTCTTTAAGTTTTTTCGGTATTTTCGAAAAAATTTTCATTATCTTTACATTCGGGAGTTTGTACGCAAATGGCAGATCGTGAACTGCGGCGGATGCACCGCGCTGAACTGATAGAGATCATCTATGCGCTGAAGCAGAGCGAGGACCAGCTCAAGGCGCAGAACGCCGCGCTTACCGCGCAGCTGCAGGACCGGCAGCTGCGGCTGGAAAGCGCCGGTTCCATCGCGCAGGCCGCGCTGGAGCTGAACAACGTGTTCGCCGCCGCGCAGGCCGCCGCCGATGACTATCTGCACTCGGTGCAGGCCAGTCTTGCGGACACCAACGCCACCGCCGCCAATACCCTTTCGCAGGCGCGCAGCGAGGCCAAGCGCATTCTGGAGCAGGCACAGGCAGACGCCGACAGCCTGAAAGCGCAGGCGCAGCAGGAATGCGACGCCATGACCGCCGCCGCCGCGCAAAAACGCACCCAGACCGAGGCCGACTGCAAGGCCATGGTAGAGCGCGCCGAGCAGGAGGTGCAGCAGCGCTGGCAGGCATTTGACCACAAGGCCAACGAGCTGCTGGATCAATACCGCAGCACTGACGGCCTGCCTTCGGAGGAAACATGAAAAAACGCGATATCCGGTTCGCTTCCATCCCTTCCACCGAGGAAGTGGCCGCAGAACGTGAGCGTCTTGCGTACCAGAGCCGCTACCAGCGGGTGCTGCGCAGTACGATCTATATTCTGGTGGTGGTGGCCGCAGCAGCCGTGCTGCTGGCTACGCTGTTTCTGCCGGTGCTTCAGGTCTCCGGCGACAGCATGTACCCTACATTAAATGATAAAGACATTATCCTGCTGGTAAAATCCAACCACATTGAAAACGGTGAGTTATGCGGGTTTTACTGGCAGAACAAGCTGCTGCTCAAGCGCATCATCGGGCAGCCCGGTGATGTGATCGATATGGACGTGAACGGCGTAGTCTCGGTAAACGGCGTGGCGCTGGACGAACCCTATGTGGACGCGCTGACCGTGGGCGAATGCGACATCCGGTTCCCCTATCAGGTGCCGGAAAACCGCTACTTCGTGCTGGGCGACCACCGTGCCACCTCTATCGACAGCCGCAGCAGCGTGATAGGCTGCGTTGAAAAAAGCCAGATCGTGGGCAGGGTTTTCCTGCGGATATGGCCCTTGTCCAGTTTCTCGTTGATCCATTGACCCCGGGAGGAGGTATTTCGTTATGAACGACATTCTTAAAACGTACATGGAGCGGTTCCGTGAGAACCGGCACACCCTGCGGCGCTACACCGCATTTGTGCTGGCACTTGCCATGATCACCACCCTGTTCGTCAACTGGCAGCTGCATGGCGTGGGCATCTCGATGACCGCGCAGTACCAGTGCGGCGAGGAGGAGCACACCCACACCGCGGATTGCTATACCAAGGTGCTCATCTGCGGTTACGAGGAAGGCGAGCTTGAAAATGCGGACGAGGTGGCCGCCGCTGCTGCCACCAGCCAGCCCACCGTTGAGGCTGAGCCCGCGCCGCTGGCACTGGAGCCGCAGATCGAGTTTGTGCCCCACGAGCACACCGAGGACTGCTACACCGAGGTGCAGACTCTGACCTGCATGGAGGAAGAGCACGTCCACGGTGACGACTGCTTCGACCCTGAGGATGGCAGCCTGATCTGCGACAAATTTGAGCATACCCACGACGAAAGCTGCTATACCACCGAGTACGAGCTGACCTGTGGACTGGAAGAGGGCGAGCTTGTGGAGCAGGTGGTGGAGCCCACCCAGAGCGCCGAGCTGGCGGCTATGGCTGTGGCCGAGCCTGTGGCACTGGAGCCGACGGTGGACACCGTGGAGCCCATCTACCACCACCACACTGACGCCTGCTACGAGGAAGTGCTTACCTGCCCCCTGCCGGAGCATCACCACACCGTAGCCTGCCTGAGCGACACCTCCGCCGACGTTGAGACCCCCGAAGAGTGGCAGGCCGCCAACGCCGAGGCCGTGATGACCGGCAACTGGGACGAGGACCTGCTCAGCGTGGCAAAGACCCAGCTGGGCTACGAGCAGAGCGAGAAAAACTTCGAGATCGACCCCGCAGACGGCGTGACCCTGCACTACTACTCCCGCTACGGCCAGTCTTACGGCAACCCCTACGGCGAGTGGGACGTGATGTTCCTCTCCTACTGCCTGAAGTACGCCGGTATCCCCCAGAGCGCCATCCCGCAGGAGGCCAGCGTGCTTTCCCTGCGCAGCTCCATGAGCGACATGGATTGGCTGCTGGACGGCGAGGACGGCAGCGCCGCCAATGTGGGCGACATCGTTATTTATAATAAGTACGTCACCCGCACCGTGGCTGTGGACAGCAGCGCCGATGGTGCAGCGGACGATCTGGACGACCAGTTCAGCATGGACACCGATTTCGAGAACGGCGCAGCGCTTGAAACTTCCGGCGCTTCTGCGTTGGATGCAGCCCCTGCCGCCGAGGACGCCCCCGCTGCCGACAGCGTGATCACCCCCGATCTCCCCGATACCGCCAACCCGGAGCAGCCCGCCGCAAAGCCGGTGGACAGCACCGGCACCTCTGCATCCGGCGCGGACACCCTTATCCCCAGCGTGGATTCCCCCGCTGCCGAGCCGCAGACCACCACCGTGACTGACGCTCAGCCCGTGGAGACCGTGGGCATCGTGAGCAGTGTGGACAGCGATGCCGACACCCTGACCGTCATCTCCGGCGACGTGGACGGCAAGGTGGCTGAGGTCACCCTTTCCAACGCCGAGGTTCTGGCCGTGGTGGATGTTGCCGCCGCCCAGTACGCAGACGAGATGCTCTCCTCTGCCGTTGACGGCGCACTGCGGGCGCCCGATATGCTTATGCTGACGGGTGAAGATCCTGTGCAGGAAACCTCCGAGTACCACGATTTTACGAATAACATCACCTCTGCAAAATTGCAGTATCGCGAGAACAGTTGGGAGGACTGGCAGGATATTCAGGATAATTCCGATGTCGATGAAAACGATCAGATTCAGGCTGTTCTGGAATACACGTTGCCTCCCCGCACGCTGTCCTCTGATTTAAACACCATCAAGTATCCCCTGCCGGAAGCTTTAAAGAATTTTACAGAAAACGGCATCGTCTATAATTCCAGCAAAGAAGCTGTTGGCGTTGGCAAAGTAGAAGGTGGTTATGTTTCCATTACTTTCTACGATGCGTATGTGCAAAAAAATGCTAAAGGTTCTGAAATCAGTGGTTCTCTGGCTTTCGATGGCGAAGCCAAGGAAATGAACATAAAGCACGACACGGAAACCACAATCAAGTTCAACGATAGCCATTCCAGCAAGATCACCATTAAGAAAGATTACAATAAAAAGGGTGATCTTCACACCCAAAAGTATACCAGCGACTATGACCTTGAAAATGGTACCGTAAAGTACACCGTAAAAGTATGGAGCACCTACGGTACAGCCGGTAATCCTGTTCAGCTGGAAGATATCATGACCGATATCAAGCTGGATACGGCAAAGGGCATCACGGTCGTAAAGAACGACGGTACTTCTGCCCGTATCAACGATCTTTCTTATAAAGCCGATGACAAGGGCTTTACCGGCACATTGCCTGCGCTTGGTGAGAATGAGTATTACGAGCTGACCTATTGGGGCGTGCTTCCTTCGGATTTGAAGGGCGGCAACGTTACCACGAACAATAAGATCCATGTCAAATCGCAAAATTCCGATGGTGATAATATCGAGAGCGAATCCTCGGTAGATTTCAGCTTTAATACTGTGAAAAAGCAGGGTGTCAATAATGGTGACGGCACCATCTCTTGGACGGTCAGTCTGAACGAAAATCATGCCAACATGAAGGACTGGATTCTGAGCGACGAGTTGAACGGTAGTGCCTATACTGGCACTGTTCACATTGTTACCTCAAACGGTACTTCGTTTGACGTCTCGTTGCCTTACAAATTCGGCTCTTCCCCCTTTGATAATGATACCACCGCAAGCTACACCATCACCTATACCACCCCGGGCGATCACCCCTATAACACTTCACAGGTCGTGAACAAAGTCACCTTGAAGGACGACAAGGGCAACGAAAAGGGTTCTTCCGAATACGGTGTTGAGGTTGGCAGCAAGGACGCCTATTTCAAGACCGGTACCGGCGTTACCGATAATGGCGATGGTACTTTGACCCTTAACTGGAAAGTTGAATTGATCATCGATAAGGATTATCCTGCCGGTGAATGGAAATGGTGTGATTATGCTTCCTATTACGGCGAGTGTGCACAGTATTTCACGCCTGCGCAGCGTACAGCGCTGTATGCTGAATTGAATCGTGTTCTCGGTCACTCTAATGATTATACTGTTACCGACGGTTATCATCCGAAAAAAGATGATGGCACCGGAGACTGGGATTCGATTGGCATCGTTGGAAACCGGCCTTTGCAAAAAGATACCGTTTTGGAATTCAGCTTTTCTACTACAGCTACGTGTCCCAGTACCAGAACTGATTTCAAGAATCACTGTACCTTCAACGGTTACACTTTTGAAGGTACGAACATCTACAAACCAGGCGGCAATGCAGTTGTAAAGAAGTTTGATAATCGTACCAATTCCGAGGCTAACAGCAGCCACGACTACGACGATATCAATGGTAAACTGCAGTGGAAAATTGAAGTCACTTTGACCGAAGCCTTTAAGGCTGTTGAAAGCAGACTTGAGTATATCGAAATTACCGACACACTTCCAGCCGGTGTAAAGATTTCGGATATTGATATCCAAACCAACAATCGCTGGGGTAAAAACGGCGAAGAGAAAAATGACAGTGTGTGGAACCTTCACACATGGATCAACAATGATGCATCCGGAGGTGCTACTGGGCATGGTCCCGACATTCCCGTTACAACCACCACTGTTGGTGATCATCAGGTTGTTAAGCTGCGTATTCCCCTGCAGCTTTTGAAGTGTCTCGTAGCAGATGAAAAGATTAATATTTATGTAACTACTGCCATCAACGATCCAGAGAGCTGGGGAAGCACGCAAAAGAACTTTACCAATGAAGTCAACGTGACTGACAGCACCTCGAAGGATTGGGGTACGGCGTCGCAGACGCAGGAGATCACCTACAACAGCCTGCATGATGCCGTGCAAAAGAGTGGCAGGCAGGTTGACGTAAGTGAAGCTGCCGATACAGTGGAGTATACAGTTATTGTCAATCCCGATGGGCATACAATTCTGGGCAACCCCAATATCAAGCTGACACTTGTTGATGACCTCGCGTACACTTATGACCCTTGGTATGAAAATAAGCTCATCATGCTCAAGCCTTCCAGTGTTGCCGTGTATGAATACGATAAAGCTACCAATACCCTTGGAAGCCCGCTAAGCGTTTCGGAATATTCGTATCTGTACGAAACCATCGGTTATGGTTCCGGCACCGGTAAGGAAAACCGCATCAACCGCCTGACCTTCACCTTGCCAAACGCAAAACCGCTTGCAGTGGTTTATCGTTATATTTCTAATGCTTCTCACGACATCACTTTGAACAACACCGCAACCTTGTTGGCACAAGACAAAAAGATCACCTCTGTTACGGATAGTCAAAATGTTCATATCACTTCCAGCTCTTGGAATGCCATTGCCAAAGAGGGCGTATACGCCTACAAGGTGGATAAAGACAATAACGGTCTGTATCTGTCTGGTGCAAAGTTCAGCTTTTATGCGTGGGACAGCACTAAAAACGATTGGTCTTTGGTGACCGATCAGATCGTCACGGACGCTGATGGTCAACTGGTTGATGGGGAAAAGCATAACCTTTCCAAAATCATGGGCGAAAATAACGTTCAATTCCGTAATCAGGCATTTAAGCTTGTAGAAACGCAGGCTCCTGCCGGTTATATCTTTGACCGTGACAATGCCTACTACTTCTATATCCCGGATAGTGATAAGGGTAAGTATCCAGAGAACCTTCCCACTGACCTGAGTGCTTATCATGCAATATCCGTTGGCGGATACCTCTATCTTACCAATGAGAAATCTCAAGACTACGAGCTCCCCTCTACCGGTGGCACCGGTACACTCCCGTACACAGCCGTGGGCGGCACAATGATGCTGTCTGCGCTGGCATATAGCTTTATCCACCGCAAGCGCAGACGCGAAGGGAGGACAGATGACTAAACTGCACTTCCCTGCCGGACGCCCGGGGCTGAGCCCCCGCCCGCCCAGCGCAAAGTTTACGCATTAGTCCGAACAAAAACCACACCCCTCTCCGCCCCCCTGTGCAAAATGCAGGGGGGGCAGCAAGGGGCAGAAAAAAGAAAGGGGCTTTTTCCATGAAAAAAGCAATGAAAAAACTCATGGCTGCGCTGCTGGCAGTTGCTATGGTTTGCGCCATGGCGATCCCGGCGTTTGCAGCTGGTACTGGCAGCAACACGCTTACGATCAATGGTAAAACGGCAGGTCATACCTATGAAGCCTATCAGGTGTTTACCGGCGATTTGAAAGGCAATGTTCTGAGTAACATCGTTTGGGGTGACGGCGTTGATGGCGATGGCATTCTCGCCGATCCTGAGCTACCTGCCACTCTGAGTGGTACTTCTAGTGCTACTTCCGCCGCAGAACTCGCTGCCAGACTTGAAGGGCTTCCCAGCAACTCTGACGATGTCAACACCTTTGCCAAGGTTGTCAGTAAGCACCTCAAAGCCTCTGCTAAGCACATCTCTACCACTTCTGGTAAAACTTATACCATTAACAACCTGCCCGATGGCTACTACTTCATCAAGGATGCAACTGATATCATGCCGGAAGGTGCAACCTACAGCCGTTATATGCTGAACATTGTGAGGAGCCTTACCATCGAAGCAAAGGACACCACTGTCACGCTCGACAAGGAGATCCAGCACAATGAGACCGGCGAATGGGGCGTTGTGGGCGACAACCAGATCGGTGATACCGTTAAGTTCCGCACCATTACCACTGTTCCTGATACTACCGGTTACACTGACTACACCTATGAGATTCACGATACCATGTCCCCGGAGCTGACCTCTAAGGTCAAGACCGCTGCTGACATTACCATTAAAGTCAATGATTCCACTGTGCTGGACGCTGCTTACTACAGCGTTACGGTTGATCCTACCAATAGCAACAAATTTACCGTTTCTGTTAAGATTATCGACGCCGTTAAAGCTGGTGTACTTCACGCTAACGATAAGCTCTACACTTACTATACCGGCGTTCTGAATGAATCCGCTAAGATTTACGATAAAGGTTGTCAGGATAACGAAGCTTATCTGGAATACAGCAACAATCCTACCTCTGGTGGCACTGGCGAAACTCCTAAAAAGAAGGTCTATGACTGGACGTTCAAGGTCGATGCGACCAAGGTTGACGGTGCAAATCCCGACACGAAGCTGGAGGGTGCAGTGTTCGTTCTTTCCAAGGTGAGCGGTTTGGATCTGGAGCCCAACAAGAACGGTAATCCCACTAAAAATCTGGACAAACTGATCGAGCTCGTAGATAACAATAATGGCACTTATACAGTTGCCAATACCACTACCACTACTACTTATACCATGACTACCCCTACTGGCGGTAAGATCTCTATCAAGGGTCTTGATGACGAGACCAAATATTATCTGTACGAGACGAAAGCACCCGATGGTTATAACGCTCTGACCGCTCCGGTGGAGATCAAGATCACTGATAACACCTATGATATTATCGGTAATCAAATTGTCACTCAGCCGAATGTTGTAGTCAACGAATATAATGCTACTAGTGGTGTGGGCTTTAATGTTGAGAACAACGCCGGCACCACCCTGCCCGGCACCGGCGGCATCGGCACCACCATCTTCTATGTGATCGGCGGCGGCCTGATGGTTGCAGCAGCTATCCTGCTCATTACCAAAAAGCGCATGGAGAACCGCTAAGCTCTCCTTTTCCCCTGCACAGAGCGGGGCCGCAAAGCCCCCTGCTCTGATCCTGAAACTATAACGTTAGGGAGTAGCCCATGAAAAAGAACAAAAGCACCATTATATTGATCCTCGTCTTTTTCGTGGGTCTATCCGTGATGTTATACCCCACTATCAGCGATTACGTCAACCAGCGCAACCAGTCCCGCGCGGTGGCAAACTACGCGCAGGACGTGGACAACATGACCGATGCGGATTACAGCGCCTACTTTGACGCCGCCGATGCCTTTAACGCACAGGTGGCCGCCAACGAAAACGCCCTCTACCGCCCGGATCAGCTTTCCGGCTACAACGAAACGCTGGATATTACCGGCACCGGCATTATGGGTTACATCACCATTTCCAAAATCGGCGTGGAGCTGCCCATCTACCACGGCACCAGCGACAGCGTGCTGCAGATCGCCGCAGGCCACTTGGAGGGCACCAGCCTGCCGGTGGGCGGCGGCAGCACCCACGCGGTCATTTCGGCCCACCGCGGCCTGCCCAGCGCCAAGCTGTTCACCAATCTGGACCAGCTGGAAGTAGGCGACACCTTCACCATCACGGTGCTGGACCGGGTGCTCACCTATGAGGTGGACCAGATCTCCATCGTGCTGCCCACCGAGACCGACAATCTGAAGGTGACCGAAGGCAGGGACTACGTCACCCTGATGACCTGCACCCCCTACGGCATCAACTCCCACCGCCTTCTGGTGCGGGGACGCCGCATCGAAACGCCGGACAAGCTCAAGCACATCCGTGTAACAGCCGATGCCATCAAGATCGAACCGATCATCACAGCTCCCATCATGGCACTGCCCCTGCTGCTGGTGCTGCTGCTCTGGCTGCTGTTCTCCAACCGCAAACGCAAATCTACAAGAGGTGAAAAACATGAAACGCACTGATCTCAAAAAGCACGCTGCGGCCCTGCTTTTGGTGCTGTGCCTTCTGGTAACAAGTGCGCTGCCTGCCCTTGCCACCAGCGCAAACATCAAGCTGGTGGACAGCAGCGGCAATCCCACTACCGGCACCATCCGCGTTACGCTGTACGACAGCGCCAACGATAAGGCGCTGAGCGGCGGCGAGCTCACTTTGTACCGTGTGGCCGAGGTAAAGCGCCAAAACGGCAACCTGAGCTACGAATACTGCGGCGATTTCTACGGCTGCGGTATTGCGCTAGGTGATTTGACCGACAGCACCCTTGCGGCTCAGCTGCAGGAGTATCTGCCCCAAAGCGCCGAGGGCACCACAAAGACCATTGATGCGGACGGCAACGTGACCTTCCGTGGTCTGGAGCTGGGCCTGTATCTGATCGTGCAGACCGAGGCTTCCAAGGGCTATGAGCCGATCAATCCGTTCCTTGTCTCTCTGCCCATGGCGGAGGATGGCAAGTGGAATTATACGGTGGATGCCAGCCCCAAGGTGGGTGCTTACACCCCCACCAAGCCGGACACGCCGCCTACGCCCCCTACCCCGCCTACGCCGCCGGATACGCCCGATCATCCTGATACGCCTACCCCGCCGGACAACCCGGATAACCCGGTCTCTCCCAGTAATCCGGACAATCCCGTGGCTCCGGGCCATCCGGATCATCCGGCAGCACCCGGTAATCCAGACAGCCCCGTTCTGCCGGGCCACCCGGATAACCCGGCAATGAGCGGTCTGCCGCAGACCGGTCAGCTGAACTGGCCCGTGCCGGTGCTGGCTGTCAGCGGTGTGGTGCTGTTTGCATTCGGCTGGGCGCTGGATCGCAAATACCGCACAGTATAATTTTATTCTGATACAACAAAGAGGACCCGATGCATCTGCATCGGGTCCTCTTTTTCGGTTTCTTTTATGCAGTCAGGGTTTACTGCTGCTGTGCCTGCTCGGCGCGCTTGGCTTCCAGCGCCAGAATGGCATCGCGGCGGCTCAGGTTGATGCGGCCCTGCTGGTCGATGTCGGTCACCTTGACCA
>ENA-OVGM01001076-OVGM01001076.1-human-gut-metagenome-genome-assembly--contig:-NODE-1076-length-24114-cov-11.293861_pt1 | contig 24114 bp, 17 predicted proteins | sample MGYA00237773_ERZ505425 | MGnify/ENA primary metagenome ERZ505425 (study PRJEB26158, sample SAMN06016407) | human gut metagenome | biome: human gut; feature: ankylosing spondylitis patient; material... | reverse complement strand
GAAGATAGACCTAGATATGTGAGGTTTACCACAAAAGCAAAATGCCCGTAGAGCCTATAAAATAAGGCTTTGCGGACATTTGAGAAGATATAAAAAGATAGTCAAAAAGACATATATAATTTTATTTAATTGTAGAGATTATTTACGTGCAGCGCGTAACTCTGGTTCATTTTTTGAGAAAAGGGATATGATGCTTACACTTGTATTCTTAAGATTTATTGGTGAAAAGTATGAGGATGGTGTTGAAAAATTAAAGCAGACACTTAAAGAACAGGGATTAGACCCAGAGGATGAAAACATAAGAGCAGCATTTTTTGATGATGCTACTTTTGCAGATGGTACATATAATTTACCGCCAGAAGCCAGATGGTCAACAATTATCAATACACCTGCTCCTAAGTTAAATGTTGCATTAGATACAGCATTACAAAGACTTGAGGAAGAGGATCCACAATTAAAAGGATGTTTTGTAAAAGGTACATTTACAGCACGTAATCTAGCTGCGAATGATATAAAGAAGATTGTTGATGAAGTAAATAAAATTAGTCATAAAGCATTTGGGGAGGAAAAGGATCTTATCGGTCGTGTATATGAATATTTTCTTAAAGAGTTTGCGGTAAATGCTACAAAAGAGGAGGGAGAATTTTATACACCTCATGATGTTGTTCAGCTTATTGCTACAATGATTGAGCCGTACGATGGAACTTTATATGATCCTTGCTGTGGTTCGGGCGGAATGTTTATTCAGAGTGCTGAATTGGTAAAATCAAAGCAGGGAAATTTAAATGGAATAAATGTGTATGGACAGGAAAAAGAACCGGCTACATATCGCCTTGCAAAAATGAATTTAGCACTGCGTGGAATTAGTCATAATCTTGGAGAGGAAGCAGATTCATCATTTACCCATGACTTGCACAAGGGGCTGTACTTTAATTATATTATGGCAAATCCACCTTTCAATCTTAAAGGTTGGTATAACGATAATTTAAAAAATGACCCTCGTTGGAATAATTATCAGACACCACCAGAAAGTAATGCAAATTATGCTTGGATTCTTCATATGCTTTCACATTTAAAACCGGCAGATGGAGTAGCAGGATTTCTTCTTGCAAATGGAGCATTAAATGATAGCGATACATTGGAAATCCGTAAGAAACTGATTAAGAATGACAAAGTGGAGGCAATTATAGTTCTTCCAAGAGAACTGTTTATCACTACAGATATCAGTGTAACGCTTTGGATATTAAATCAGAATAAAAAAGGTGGAAACTATCACGATAGAAAACTTCGTAGTCGTGAGCACGAAATCTTGTTTATGGATTTGCGCCAATGGATAGAAAATCCAGTAAAGGGCGAGAGTAAAAAGAAAGTTCGTTTGGTTACAGAGCAGATTGAGAAGGCTGCTGCTATATACCATACGTGGCAATCTGAAGGTACCGATGGCGTAAATTATGAAATACCGGAACTTTATCGTAGTGTAGGTATTGGCGAAATAGAAAGTAAAGGTTGGGCACTTACACCAAGCAAATATATTGAGTTTATTGACCATGATTTAGATATTGATTATGAAAAGGAAATGGCCCGTATTCAATCTGAGATGAAAGATATATTAAAGCAGGAAAAGAAATCCCAGCAGATGCTGGAAGATGCATTTAGGGGGATTGGTTATGGGATTGACTAAAATTAGATTGGGTGATTATATCGAGCGTTCGACAATAAATAATAAAGATTTAAAGTATGGAACAGATTTAATTGTAGGCGTAAATAGTCAAGGCGTTTTTGCACACCCTAAAGGAAATACAGATGGAGTTGATTTGAAACCATACAAAATAGTAGAAAATGGTGCTTTTGTGTACAATCCAACTCGATTGGAATTAGGTTCAATTGCTTATCGAACAGATGGATTATGTATAGTGTCACATTTATATATGGTATTTTATTTGACAAATGAAGGAAAGAAAATAATTAACCCTATGTGGTTATACATGTATTTCAGACGTTCGGAATTTTGTAGAGAAGTAACATTTAGAAATTTTGGAAGTCAAAGACCAGAATTTAATTTTAATGATATGAGTGATATTGTTATCCCACTACCTGATATAGAAGTACAAGAAAGATATGTCGAAATCTACAATGCCATGCTTGAAAATCAAAAAAACTATGAGCGAGGACTGGAAGATTTAAAAGTCGTTTGTGATGTGTATATTGAGGAACTTAGAAAAGAGATGCCACATAAGAAGTTAGGAAATTATATCTCTCTTTGTGACGAAAAAAATGATGATTTAGTGTATAGTTTAGATGCGGTACGTGGTATATCAATTGAGAAAAGGTTCATATATACAAAGGCAAACATGGAGGGAGTATCCTTGAAACCATACGCAGTTGTAAAGCCAGATGAATTTGCATATGTTACAGTCACTTCAAGAAATGGAGAGAAGATATCACTTGCTAGAAACGATAGTGATGAAACATATATATGTTCCTCATCGTATATTGTGTTCAAAGTAGATGACACGAATACGTTATTGCCTGCATATTTATCTATGCTGTTTGAAAGAAGCGAGTTTAATAGATATTCTCGATTTAATTCATGGGGAAGTGCAAGGGAAACTTTTGATTGGGAAGAAATGAAAAATGTTTTAATTCCGATTCCAAACATTGAAATTCAACAAGATATTGTAAATATTTTTGAGGCTTATAATACTCGTAGAGATATCAGCGAAAAATTCAAAGCACAGATAAAAGATATTTGTCCAATTCTTATTAAAGGTTCTATTGAAGAGGGAAGAAAAGCAAAGGAGGCATAAGCCTATGGCTAGATTAAAAGAATACAATGGTCATTATTGTGAATCAGAATATGAATATGCCTTTATTGGCTTTTTAGAAACAGAGGGATGGAAATATACTTCTGGAAATAAGCTTTCTCGTGTTACCAAAAGAGATGTGTTGATAGAGGATGATTTCAAGAAATTTATAGCAGTTGGAAATCCTGATTTGACAGAAGATGAAGTGACACAGATTTATGATACTGTTCGTCTTGTGGGTGCAGAGAGTGATTTTGCAACATTGCATAAGGTGTACAACTGGTTGGTGGATGGTATCCAATTTACTCCGAAAGATGGTATTGCAAGAATGATACCGCTGATTAACTTTGAAAAGGATGGTGTTAAGAATATCTTTCGAGTGGTGAATCAGTTTACAGTAGAATATACAAATAATGGTCAAAAAGAGAACCGCAGACCGGATGTAATTCTCTTTGTGAATGGTATGCCATTATGTATTATGGAATTGAAGAACCCTGCTGATGTAAATGCGACTATTTATGATGCTTGGGAGCAGATTAATATTCGTTATTGGAGAGATATACCTCATTTGTTGCATTACTGTCCTTTAGCTTGTATTTCTGATGGAGTTAAAACCAGATTAGGAACAGTTCGCACACCATATGAACATTTTTATGCCTGGAGACGTGTTAATGATGGAGATGCTGTATCAACACTTCCATTTGCTGAAACAGAAACTATGATTAAGGGTGTTTATTCTCCTGAGCGTTTTTTAGAAATCTTTAGAGATTACATTTATTTTCAGGATAGCATTTATGATAGTGATGAAGTGGAAATTGTATGCCGTTATCCACAGTTTTTTGCTGCGAGGCTTCTGAAGAAAAGCATTGTAGATTCTGTTGTTACCAAGAGTGGAAGAGGCGGTACATATTTTGGGGCTACGGGATGTGGTAAAACTTATACGATGGCATTTTTGGCGCGTCAGTTGGCATTACGCTGTACAGGTATCTCAGAGATAGGTTCTCCAACGATTATATTGATTGTCGATAGAGAGGAATTGCAAAAACAGGGGGCGAAGCTTTTTACAAAGAGTACAGAATTCCTTAATCTTGGAGAGGTTTCCGTTGTTAAGAATAGAACACAACTGAGACAGGAACTTGGAGCAAGACAAAGTGGTGGATTCTACATATGCACTATTCAGAAGTTTTGTGATAGGGAAGATGACAAAATAGGTCTTATCAATGACAGACAGAATATTATATGTTTCTCTGATGAAGCACATAGAACTCAGCTTGAGCATTCTAAAAAAATTCAATTCAGTAAAGATGCGGATGCGAATATGAAAGCTATGGTATCAAAGCCATATGCAAAGGTGCTAAAAGAGGCATTTCCACAGGCTACATTTGTAGGATTTACAGGAACACCTATTGCAGAAACATATCAGACTTTTGGTGATGAAATTGATAGATATACGATGGATCAGGCTGTTGCAGATGGACTTACTGTTTCTATCAAATATCATCCGCGTATTGCAAAGGTATTGCTTGATAATAAAAAAGTAAAAGAAATTGAGAATTATTATAAAAAATGTGCTAATGATGGTGCAACATATGAGGATATTGAGGCGAGTAAGAAAGCAATGAGCTCTATGGAAGTAATCCTTGGCGAGCCTTCCAGACTTGAGCGCCTTGCTACAGATATCCACGACCATTATGTTGCGTCTTGTGCAGGTGATCCGGATAGAATACAAAAAGCAATGGTGGTTTGTTCTAATAGAAAGATTGCTTATGCTTTATTGCTAAAGTTCAAAGATAAGTTCCCTGAATGGTTTGAGGAAAAGCAAGTGCCAGAGGGTACTGACATAACAGATGAAGAATTAAAGAAATTGAAACCGATGCCATTTATTGCAATGGTATCTAGCGTTGGAAAAAATGATGAGCAGAACATGTATAACTATCTTGGTGGAGTTAAGAATGATAAACGTTCTGAAGAGTTAGATGCTGCTTTTAAGCAAGAAAAGTCAAATTTTCGTATAGTTATTGTTGTAGATATGTGGATTACTGGGTTTGATGTTCCGTGTCTCACATATTTATACAATGATAAACCATTAAAAAAGCATTTGTTAATACAGACCATAAGCCGTGTAAACAGAAAATATCCGGGAAAAGAATATGGTATGGTGATTGATTATATTGGAATCCGTGATAATATGCGTGAAGCCATGAAAATATATGGTGGAAATACATCGGTTGCACCAACTTCTGATGATGTTGAGCAGGCTACATTGGTATTTAGGGAAGAATTGGAAGTGCTAAAAAATATATTTACAGGCTATGATTTAACACCATTCATAAATATGGAATGCAATCCAATTGAACGATACAGACTTCTTGCTAAAGCAGCAGAATATGTTTTTGTATCAACTCAGGAGTTGCAGTCAGAAGGTAAAAATGGTTCTCAGACAGTATCTTTTAAAACATATTTTCTGAAGACTGTTAAACGTATGAGAATGGCATTTGATATATGTCAGCCTTCAGGGTATCTTGGAGAAGAAGAATCTGCTTTGGCACAATGCTTTATGGCAATAGCAGGTTTTGTCCGTAAAATGAGTGGGACAAGTGAAGTAGATACTGACAGTATGAATCGTGCAGTTTCTAAGATGGTGGAGGAAGCGTTAAAATATAATCAGGTTGAGAGTGTCCTTGAAAGTGGTGAGGAAGAAGATATCTTTTCACTAGAATATTTCGAAAAGCTATCCGATGTTAAGATGCCGGCGACTAAGCTAGAACTTCTTGTTAAAATGCTTCGTAAACAGATTAAGGAGTATGGGAAAGTTAACAGATTAGCTGCAAAGACATATCAGGAAATGTTGGAAAAGACTATTGCAGAATACCATGAGAGACGTAAACATCTTTCTGCGGAAGAAGCAGGTGAAGCACAGGAACAGGTTTCAGAAGATATTATTAAAATTGCAACAGAGCAGGCGTTAGCTATTCTTAGAGCAATGAATGAAAATAGAGAAAGCTTTCGAAAAATAGGACTTACTTTTGAAGAAAAGGCATTTTATGATATTTTGATTTCTATGCGTGACCAATATGATTTTGAGTATGGAACGGATAAAGAGGTCGATGGTATTGTAATCAATGATAAGTGTAAAAACCTGGCAATAAAGGTAAAGGAAATCATTGATACAAAATCTTCTTTTGCAGATTGGCTTAATAATCAAAATGTAAGAGACCAATTGAAACTGGAAATAAAGATTTGCCTAGTAAAGAATGGTTATCCACCACAATATAGCCCGGAAGTATTTAAGAAAGTTATGGAGCAGGTGGAGAATTTTGAAGAGTATTCTGGTGAAACAGTAGAAAAAGGTAATAATGCTTCTGCGAAGGTATATCAATATGAGATGCCCGAAGGTAATGTGATGATGGTTGCAGAGAAGGCAACACCTTATGGTAAATTGTGAAATAATATTGTGTTGTGACTATATAATTTGAATTGGAAACAGGAGGAAAGTATGAGAACAATAGATGTTAATACATTTGTAAATAGTTTTAAAATAAAACCAGATAAGAGCATGTCTTTCCTCTTGGGAGCGGGGGCATCTGTATCATCTAATATTCCATCAGGTGGACAAATGGTATGGGATTTTAAAAGAACATTGTATTGTACAGCCAATAAGATTCGGACAAGTTTGTATGGTGATTTGTCTAAGGAAAATGTACAGAAAGAGATACAATCATATTTTGATGGTAAAGATGGATATCCGAAATTGTGGTCAACAGAAGAATATTCGTTTTATTTTGAAAAATGTTATCCATCAAGAAGTGATAGAGAGTATTATATTCGGAATAAAGTGCGAGACATAAAACCATCGTTAGGGTATTTATGTATGGGAGAGATGATAATCAACGGAAAAATAGATTTGGTTGCAACGACTAACTTTGATAATTTAGTTCAAGCTGGTGTTCATTCAATTAATCCAGGGTTTTCGCTTAAAACAATATCGTCGGCAGTGAGTAATAGTGTTGGTTTTGCATTGAATGAGGGGTTTCCTAATATCATAAAGCTGCATGGGGACTATTTGTTTGATAAATTGAAAAACACAACATCTGAATTACAAAATCTGGAAGATGAAATTGCAGACATATGGAAATCGTCAATAGAAGAAAACGGATTAATTGTTATAGGATACGCTGGCAATGACAATTCTGTTATGTCGGTGTTGGAGGACTTGATCAAGGAAGGTGCCATAAAGAAAGGTGTTTATTGGTGTAAGACCAAAGACAGTAAGCTTAGTGAACGGGCACAAAAGTTTATGGAGAATGCGTGCAATGATAATGAACAGTCTGCCGTGGTTGAAATAGAAGATTTTGATGACCTTATGTATAGTATATATGTGGCAATGAATTTAAATAATTCTAATATAGATGAATTATGGAAAGCTAATGATAAGAAGCAAGAGATTACATATAATTCAATAGGAAGGCATACCGAAATTGCAATAACCAATGCTTTGCATGCAATACAATTCCCTAAAAAATGTTATGCATTTAGTTCAAACATTAGCACCTGGAAAGAATTAAGAGCAACAATAAATGATTCTTGTGTTGCAATTTTGCATAAAGGAAAAGTATGGGCATTAGGTAGCAAGAACGGAATATTAGAAGCTTTTGCAGATAAAATTACTAGTAATATTGAGGAAATGGATGTTCCTACATACATGATGAAATTGGAAAATTCTGATGTTATTGGTATGTTTTATGAAATCATAGGAAAAATCTTGATAAGTAAAGGTTTGATTGCATATGGGAAAAATAAATATTTTGATAGAAGTAGCAGACGATTAATAAATGATTGTTTTGTCTATGATGCAATTAAAATATCATTATCATTTGTTGATGATAATGTAATTATGAATTTATTACCCACAGTACATGTATTAAAAAGTGATGAATCCCAATTGGACAGGTTTAGATACCAAAGTATCGTAAATAATGAAATATCAAAACTGTATAATAAGCAAATGGATGAAAAGATTGATATCTGGATTAAGAAATTATCAAATAATAGGAAATTAATCTTTGAATTAGGAAATGCAATAATAGAATTTAATACACAAAGAATTCACTTTTCTGGAACAGGTAGTATTGATAAATGCTATTTGGCAAAGGAAACAGAACTTGTTTTTGACTATGATAATGATGGTTGCGTTGCGGTTAATCAGTTAAAAGGATTAATTAATTATGGACCATTAGAATCATATGCTAATAGGAGTGTTCGATTAGCGGTATTGTCACCTAGAGAATGTGCAAAAGATATATGGGGACACTTAAATGAATTAAATAGGCATCATGCAACAACTTTAAGGCAGGATAAGACTTTTTTGCCAGAGTATATTGGATTTCAAGATGTGTTTAGATGTGGATTAAATATTCCAAATGGTAACGATGCAAAAAGGTTTAGGGGATATTCTTTAAGCGGAGCTCTAAAAACATCTGCTCAAGATTTTTTTAATGGAATATGTAAATATATAGATGCTATGGAAAGAGAAAAGCATGAATTTGATGTACTAGTAATCTATATTCCAAATCAGTTAAGTAAAATGCGAGAACTTAAAAACGAAAATGTATATTTTGATTTGCATGATTCATTAAAGATATATTGTGCAGGAAAAGGAATTGTTACGCAGATAATAGAAGAAAGATCAGTGCATACGAAGAATGATATGGCGAAAATTATGTGGGGACTTTCTACTGCTATATATGCAAAAGCTATAGGAAAACTGTGGAAGCCTAGGATAACAAGATATGATACCGCATATATTGGATTAAGTTATGTACAATCAATAAAAAATGACGAAAAAATATCCATCGGCTGTAGTCAGTTGTTTGATTCAGAAGGAAATGGTATGGAGTTGTATTTACGTCCGTTAAAAGATCCTCAGATTATACAGAGAAATCCATATATGAGGAGTGGAGACGCATGTCGTCTTATGAATAATTTGAAAAGAATTTATGATGAATCAGTTCCTTTGCATAAACTGAATCGAATTGTAATACATAAGACAACGCATTTCACAAAGGAAGAAATGGAAGGCATAACCAAAGGACTTGCAGGCGTGGATAATATTGAACTATTGCAAATTCAAGAATTTTCGGCATGGAGGGCAATAAGATTTCAGAATGATACTGCAACACCTTTTCCAATTCAGCGAGGTACAGTTATTCCACTTGACAAAGATACATTTTTAATTTGGACACATGGAAGTGTTCAACATGATGAATTAGCTGGAAAAAAATTGAATTATTACAAGAATGGTAGAGGAATACCAGCACCATTATTGGTAAAAAGATTTATGGGAAAATCATCAGCACTGGAATTAGTCAATGAAATTTTAATGCTTACTAAAATGAATTGGAATAGTGGTGATGGATTATATAAAATATTACCTGTAACATTGGATTTTGCTAAAGCATTGTCACGAGTTGCTAAGCAAGATTTAGTGATTTATGACAGACCTTATGATTTTAGATATTTTATGTAAGTATTATCAATAATCAAGAATGAAATCTGTTTAAAGGATAACACTGGAAGAGGAGTTGTGCTATGAGATATTTATGGACAGAGGATACCTATGCAGGGCTTCATTTCTGGGAATTAGTTAATCAGATTTTCTTTAACAATGAGCTTGTTGTTGAAAGCAAAGGGAGTAATAAGGGATTATTGGATGCATTAATAGACTTGGGTACTAAATATGATTATGAATACTATGTTGCATGTGTGATGAAGTCCTTGGTAGGTGAATTTACACAAAGTGGAAAGTGGTCTGTTAAAGGTGCTCTTATGGGTGAATGTTGGAAAAAGTTGTGTGTCGGAATATACGGATAATCTTAAGTATGGTAAGCTGAGGAGTATAAATTAGACAGTTAAAAGAGAAATAAGAGTGTAGTCGATATGAGTTTTGGAAATAGCAATGGTATATATCATGGCTGACACAAAATAAATGGCATATGATAAGGAGAAGAATATGACACAAAAATATTATAATTTCGAAAAGCTTACACCTGATAAAGATGCGGATATATCAGTGTATGAAGAAGCAATTGAATTCGTATTTGATAATTCGGATGTTACAAATATTGCAATTTCTGGAGCTTATGGTGCCGGTAAAAGCAGTGTTATAGAATCATATGAGAAAAAACACGATAATAAAAATTTCCTGCACATTTCTTTGGCACATTTTGAACCTACAGAACGTAATGAATCAGAGGATAGTGTGAAAGAAACTACTCTTGAGGGTAAAATATTAAATCAGTTAATACATCAGATTCCGGTAGATAGAATACCACAAACAAATTTTAGAGTAAAAAAGGATGTAGGAAGAAGGAATATAATCATTATTACAATACTGTTATACGTGTTGCTTGGTAGCATAACATTCATATCAATGTCAAATAAAATCCAAAATTGGGTAGATGCATTATGTGATGGAAGATTGAAAAGTTTATTGGCTATCTTCACGAATGACTTTACTGTTTTTTTTGCAGCTATTGCGTTAGCCGGTAGTGCATTTATTTGCATATATAATGCTGTTAAAGTACAGAAAAATAAAAATTTATTTCATAAGGTTACAGTTCAAGGGAATACTATTGAAATATTTGAAAATAAAGATGAGTCATATTTTGATAAGTATCTGAATGAAGTACTTTATCTCTTTGAACAAGTAGAAGCAGATGTAATCGTATTTGAGGACATGGATAGATTTAATTCCAATGTTATTTTTGAACGTTTAAGAGAAGTAAATAATTTAGTTAATGTACATAAATATAATAAGTTTAAAAACAAAAAGCGGCATAAACTGATTAATAAGATTTTTCGCGGGAAAGAAAAACAGTACAAACCCTTACGATTCTTTTATTTGTTAAGGGATGATGTTTTCGTTACAAAAGACAGGACGAAATTCTTTGATTATATTATTCCAATTGTTCCAGTGCTGGACGGAACTAACTCATATGACCAATTTATAAGACATTTAAAGAAAGGAAATATATTAGAAAAATTCGATAGTACCTTTTTACAAAGACTTGCATTATATATAGATGATATGAGAGTTTTGAAGAATGTGTATAACGAATTTCTTGTATATATGTATCGTTTAAATAATACAGATCTTAATTGGAATAAAATGTTAGCTATAATTGTGTATAAGAATATATTTCCAAGAGATTTTTGCAATCTTCAGTTAGGTAAAGGATATGTTCATGAATTGTTTGAACAAAAAGAAAATCTTAGCAAAGAGACAATAGGAAAACTGGAAGAAGAAAAGCAACTTATACAGGAGAAAATAACATATATAAATAAAGAGAATCTGACTGATGTACAAGAATTGAATGATGCATATGAAGCAAAGTACAATAGATTACCAAGAGATTCGTGGTATAACCAATTAACCCAAGAAGGTCGAAAAGAAAAAGATAAGTTAGAAAAAGAAAAAGAAAAAAGAATAGAGGTAATAGATAACAGAAATAAGGGGATGATGACTGAATTAGAAGTAAAACTTCAGGATATTGAACAAAGAATTTCTGCTACAAAAACAAAATTATTAAGTGAATTAATTACTAGAGATAATACTGATTCGATATTTATGATAAAGAGCATAAATCCTATTGGTGAGGAGAATCAATATAATGAAATTAAGGGGAGTGATTATTTAGAACTACTAAAATTTCTTATTAGTAATGGGTATATTGATGAAACATATAATGATTATATGACATATTTTTATGAGGATAGCTTATCTGCTCATGATAAGATGTTCTTGAGAAGGATAACTGATAAAAAGGGAAGTGATTATGAATATTCTCTTAATGATGTTGAGAAGGTACTATCCTCTCCAGTTTTAAGAGTTGTTGATTTTTACGAGGAGGAAACTCTAAATTTCAATCTTTTAAAAGGGCTTCTTGTTAATCAGGAAAATCCTAAATATCAAAAATATTTATCGGCATTAATAAAACAGATGAAAGATAATAAGGATACAGAGTTTATATCAAAATTCTACGATAGCACACAGTTTGATAAAACATTTATTATTAAACTGAATGAACAGTGGACAGATTTCTTTAGTTATATTGCTGTGAACAAAATCTTACCATTGAAACAGATAAGAGGATTTTCGCTGGATTCGCTATGTTTATTAGATGAGAATAAAATACAGGATATTAATGTAGAGGGATGTCTTACTGATTATATATCAAACCAGAGTGATTATTTAAACATTCAAAATCCAGATGTTGCAAAAATAATTTCTCAATTTTGTATTCTTGGTGTAAAATTAAAGAAAATTGAGATTGATACAGCAAATAAAGATTTGATTGTAGGAGTGTATGAAAATAATTTATATGAATTAACATTTGAGAATATCAAATTAATGATTAAGTCAATGTATGGGGAATATGATTCATATAATATCGAACATAGAAATTATACAGTTATTCAAGGAAAATCGGAATCTCCATTAGCTAAGTATATTGCAGAAAATATAAATAGATATGCAAATGAGTATTTAAAAAATTGCAATGGATATATTGAAGATTCAGAGGATGTTGCCATTAAATTTATTAATGATGAAAATGTTTTAGGCGATATACAGGAAAAGTATGTAAATGTATTAAAAACAGTTATTTCAGATATATCGGTAATACAGAATAAAAAATTGTGGAATGAAATGCTTGACAAAAGGATAATTAAAAAGACAGTTCCGAATATTATACATTATTATACAGAGTATTGTTGCGATAGCCAGTTAATCAAATTTATTAATGAATGTGATGCGGGTATGGACTATTCTCATATTGAGAATGAGTTTGGTGGTGAAATTGCAAGACAATTCTTTGATTCTGTAGCGGTAAACAATGAGATTAAAACAAGTAGATATCAAGAAATTTTGTGCAATATGGGATATGGTTATGATGTTTATGATGCGTTTGATATTTCGGATGATAAGATGGAGGTGCTGATAAAGAAGGATGTTATAGAAATGAATAATGTCGGATTAGAATATATTCGAAATCATTATAAAAAATATACAGCATTGTATATAGACGAAAACATAGAAGCATATTTGAGAATTATTACTTCAGATAATTTTAGTTATGAAGAAGCTTTGCATATATTAGGTATGGAAATAGGAGATAAAGAAAAAATAGATTTACTTGGATTAACAACAGAACCTATATCGGTAGTTGGAAAAGGTTATTCGAGTTCTCTTATTAAATATATTCTTGATAATAATTTTGATGAACATGATGAGAATGAATTATATCAACATTTTTCGGAATATGAAGAAGTTATTCAATCATCAATATATAGAGTTGCGAAATCGAGAATTGCTAATATAATTGATAATTCAACTATAGTACTTGATGATAATTTGTTATCAGAACTTTTGACAATGAGCAAATGTAGTATGGATGATAAGATTCAATTGTGGGCGAAGGCGCTTCCTAATCTGACAGAAGAAACATGTAAAAAACATTTTGATGAACTTGGATTTCCGGAACTTAAGGGGATTTTTACAAAACGAAATAACTATACAAAGACATATGAAGATAATAGCTTTATAAGGGATATACTATATGTGCTAAAGAAGAATACATGGATTTTTGATTATTATAAAAAGAGTGATGACGAAGGTTATGTTGTTGTGAAGAATCCAATCAAAGATAAAAGATATTAGTTTTGATTAAATGAATGAATATAGGGGGAAGTGAAGCTCACATTGACATATATGATGACAGAATGGAACTCTATTCTCTGGGAGAAATGCCAGATGATTCCATGATTCAGGAAAGAAATCCGCTGACTGTATCTTCTACCAGAAGAAATCCAGTTCTTGCGGATCTGTTTCATGCGGTTTTGATATATGGAGCGCAAAGGCAGTGAATTCGGAAGAATTATTGGTAAATTTGAATTTCAAATCAATTATAGTGAGAAAATAGATAATGTTTTGAGTTGACCTAATTAAATTTCACTGATATAATAAGTTTCACTATATGAGTGAAAGCGGTGATGTAAGTGAAAATAGATAGAATTGGATTAGAATGTGTTGAGAATAAGTTTTTAAAACTTCCCAATATTCAGAAGTATGAAGTTATCCACAGGACAGAAGGCGGTTTTATTGCATCTGTGGAGATGGATGATGGGTATGAGTTTCAAATAAATGCGTACTTCTTGGACAGGGTGTTTCCGTCTACAGTTATAAAATTGTTTGAAAAGCAGAATAAAAGTCAGGGAGTTAACATTTTGGTTGCTCCATATATTTCAGAAAGAACTGCACAAATATGTGAAGATAACGGAATGGGTTATTTTGACTATGCAGGAAACTGTTGGTTTGTGGGTCATTCTATTTATTTGTCCGAGAAAGGAAATAAGAATCCAAGACCAAAAGAGCAAAGTTCTGTGTCTATATTTGAAAGGACTTCCGTGGTGTCTTCCTGTATTTTGCGTGAGTTGTTTGCGAATGTAACTAAGATATGGAAGCTTAAATATCTATCGGAAAAGGTAAAATGCAGCATTGGACAGGTATCCAAACTGATGAAAGTTCTGGTGGAAAACGCATGGGTAGAAAAGTTACCAGATGGTTATAAGGTTATTGATCCGGAATCACTCTTGTTGGAATGGAGCAAGGATTACGGTAAAAAAGAAATAACATCCTATGCTTGCTATAGTTTAGATAATATATCTGTTATTGAGGAGCGATTAAAAAAATTGAAGATAGATATGGGGATTGATTCTTATCTTACAGGATTGTCCGGGGGAGTGCGTTATACACCAGTGGTCCGTTACAATAAGGTACATGTTTATATAGCACCGGAAGATATTCAGGAAGCAATTCGATATTTGGATATGAAAGAGGTAAACAGTGGTTCTAATGTGGTTATTTTTCCATTAGAGAACGATTCCTATATCAAGGATTATAGGGTGATTGGTGATTCTGCAGTAGTATCCCCTCTGCAAATATATTTGGATTGTATGCAGATAAAGGGCAGGGGAGAAGAAATGGCGGATGCGGTTTTGAAAAAGGAGATACTTAGATGATAAGAGATGAAGACTTGAAAAGCAGCGTAGACTATTCGGAGGGTCAGAAGCGGGCTGCACATAGAGTTTTGGTAGAGTTGGTTAATATTTTTGAGGAATATGAAGATGAAATCCGTGTGGTAGGAGGTTGGGTTCCAGATTTAATGTTTCCCCAAGAAGGTCATGTGGGAAGTGTGGACGTAGATATTATGATTAATCATCTGACTTTGCAGGATGAAGGTTATCAGAATATGTCGAGGATACTTCAGAAAAATGGATACAAGGAGCATCCGGAAAAATATTTTTCCTTTGTAAAGACAGTGATGGTGGACGGAATATCTTATGATGTGGATGTAGATATTTTAGCTGGAATGTATGGTGGTACACAATCGAAGAGAAGAAGTCAGCATGTGCAGGGCGTTAAGGCGTTAAAGGCAACAGGTGGTAATTTTGCATTTGAATTTCCAGCACAGAAGATTAGTGTGGAAGCAGAACGACCAGATGGCGCAATAGATGTTGCAAATGTCAGTGTTGTAGCAGTAGTTCCTTATTTAATAATGAAAACAGCAGCTATGGGCAGGGGAAAAGCGAAGGATGCGTATGATATTTACTTTATTATAAAACATTATATTGGTGGAGTAAGAGAACTGGCAAAAGAATTTGAACCTGTAAGGGGTAAAAATATTGTGATAGAGGCGAAAGCTAAGTTAGCAGGTAAATTTGCTTCTGAAAATCATGCTGGTCCAAAAGACGTAGCGGATTTTATGGATTTAGAGGATGAAGAAAGTATAGAAATGACCAAGAGGGATGCTTATGAACAAGTGCAGGCATTATTGAACTTAATATAAGTATTTAAAAAAATCAGAAATGTAATAGTCTCACCAGTCTCAAAATATTTTTGAGACTAGTGAGACTAACCCAAATAGAATGCTATCTCAACTTTGGGAAAATTAATTAAACTCATTCATAGCATCCACATATTCCTGTAATCCATTAGGTTTACAAGCTAATTCAGCATACAGCAGAGGATTCTCTTGTGCTAGCCGATATAGATACGCGATATCATCAGGTGTATCAAGTAAGACAGCTGAATTGCATTCTTCACAACTGATAATAAGAGACGTACCGGAATATGTATCATTGATAGCATTAATGATAACGGAATTAGTATCAGGTTCATACATACCAAACAGGTAACAAGGATTATTTTGTTTCATGATGTACTCCTTCCCACAGATACTTAGCACCATCAAGCAGATCAATGATGGCTGTAAGCATATTGTTATAGTCAGTTTGCAGTTCCTTGATTTTATTGCTTGTAGGAAGATTGTTTAAAGTTTGATGTTCATAGCATTCAATAAATGATTTCTGCATTTTAACTAATTGTAGATACAGTGCATTAACAGTCTGTACAAGAGGATATATGGTTTCTTTCTTGCCGACAACGCAGATGCGGTTATAGATGCAGGAACGGACAAAGTAATCTTTCTTCATCATGCCGCTGGCAAGGATGCGGGCTTCGATTTGCTTGCGTTCAGCATCGCTGATTCTAAAACTTATAGTTGGATGTTTGTGTTGATTGCTCATGATAAAGCTCCTTTCATAGAGGGTGTGGCAGCAGGCACAGTTAAGCACCCGCAAGCCACATTTGATTATTCGTTTTTAGTAGTAAAAGTAGATTATATCTGCCATGAATTTCGTAGATGTATGATTGAATAATTGCAACTAATTTGCTACTAAAGTTTTTGAAAACGATATGAAAAGAGTAACATTAGATGAAACAGATGCTGTGGAATGCCGCATAAAATCAGCATTTTTGATTTGATGATACTTCCTTTGGGAAGAGTTTGAATAATTTTTTTAAAAAATAAAATATAGAAGGATTTATTTTTCAATAGGAAATGAAGAAGGCTCCAGGAGATTTTAAGAGATCTTCTGGGGCCGTTTATTTATGTGTGGTATACTGGAATATATCTATATGAAAATTTGATTCAAAGCCTTATCCAAGTAAGATATGGAAAATCAGATGCTAAACATATATTGCAGAAGGAGAACATTGAATGATAGATATATATACGGAGCGGAAAGATTCAAAAGACTGGATTTTTTACAATGACTTGTACTTCAACCTGAATACAGGAAATGAAGAAATGTCGCAAAAAGAAATTGATTTGATTCAACAAGTGGATGAGGCGAAGCTGACACCAGACAAGCATATAGAAACAAAATATGGCTTAGGTACGATCCGAAATTTGTCATCTGGCTGCAAGACATTGCTTAATATTGTAAAGCATCCTGATAAGGTGGTAAATGTTGAGGAATGTGGACCGAATGTTCTTAAAATAATTTTTACTATGGATAATATTAAGATTTATATGTCAAGACCAACGCTTTTTGATATTCCGGATGATGCCAAAATCAGATTTAATGATTCTGATATAGTTACCGGTAGCAGAGGATATAATGCCTGGTGGAGTAAGGAGTATGCAAGGAGAGAAGCAAATGATTTATAAGAATATAACATTTAAGGCAGCTCCATTTTCATATGATTTGACATTTGATGACAGGATTACTCTTGTTGGTGGAGATAGCGGTACCGGAAAAACAGTACTTTATGAAATGCTTGAAGATATAAGGTTGACAGACGAATACAAAGCAATCAAGCTGTTTAACTACAAATCAGATAATTTTTTAGAAACAATCAAACAGTGTAGAGATAGTTTTATTGTTATAGATAATGCAGATTGTCTGATTAATGATGATGTCAGGAGATTCATTAATTTTGAGTTGTCTAATCAGTATATGCTTTTTCTAAGAAATTGTGACGGACTCAATGTATCTGAGAAGAGCTTTAAGGTGCTGAAGTTTGATAATAACAGGATAACACTGGAAGAGGAGTTGTGATATGAGATATTTATGGACAGAGGATACCGGTGCTGGGCTTCACTTCTGGAAATTAGTTAATCAACTTTTCTTTGACAATGAGTATGCCGTTGAGAGTAAAGGGAGCAATCAGGGATTATTGGATGCAGTATTGGACTTGAATATTAAAGAGGATGATAAATACTATATTGCATTTGATTATGTGGTTGATAATCAGGACATTCGCAACAAGTATCGTATGTTGAAATCAATAACAGATAAGTCGGAAGGAAAGATTGTAATTCTGGATATGATTTGTTTTGAGTACCTGATTTTTGCATTTGACAAGCTGGTAGAATGGACAGGCACAGGAAAGACAGATAAAATCAAGATTTGTGAAGAAGTATTGACGGCAGTTGAGAATCACAGAATTGATTTATCAAAGATTGATGATGAGAAAACATTACAGTATATAGCAGGTTTTAAGAGATATTCTACAGAACGTGTGATGAAGTCATTGGTAGGTGAATTTACGCAAAATGAGAAGTGGTCCGTGAATGGCACTCTTATGGGTGAGTGTTGGTATAAGGATTGCTGTGTGTCGGAGCGTCCGGATAATCTGAGATGTGGTAAGCCGGAGGTTGAAGGTGGGGATGAGAAGATGAGGATGTTGATACGGTCAGAAAAAGTTAGAGATTTAATAGAGGTAATACACTAATAAGGGATATGTAAGTACTCAATTAGGCAATAAATAATGAGAATAACAATATTACATTATTAGGATCATGCAAGAGTAGGAGGATTTGAAATGTCAAAATTAAACATAGATCAACAAACAATAAAAGAATTGTTTTCAAATAAAAGAGCGGATTTTTTAATCCCAGATTATCAAAGACCCTATGCATGGGAGGAACCGGAATGTCAAACATTGTGGGATGATATATTTATATTTGCATTCCCGGAAAATGACTATACGAAATTTGATAGTGATAACGATGAGTATTTTTTAGGACCGATTGTAACTTTTAAGAATGATAATGGAAAACTGGAAATTATTGATGGACAGCAGAGGCTGACAACATTGATGTTATTACTTAGAGCGTTCTATTCTAAATTTGGAAATATGAAGGATCCATATGCGATAAAAACGAGTGAAGATATTTCAACTTGTATTTGGAAGACAAATGAATTTGGACAACCAGATAAGAATAGGCTAAAAATTGATTCAGAGGTATCAACTGATGATGACAAGGAAGAATTTTTGACTATTTTGAAAACAGGAATTGTGGATGGCTCACAAAAGAGCAAATATGCTCGTACATATAGATTCTTTCAAGAGAAGATTAATGAGTTTTTGCAGGAATATCCAGCATATTTTGCCTATCTTCCAACGAGAATATTAAACAACTGCATTCTATTACCAATCGAAGCAGAATCACAGGACACAGCACTTCGTATATTCTCAACATTGAATGATAGAGGAAAACCACTATCTGATACAGATATTTTCAAGGCACAGTTTTACAAACATTATAGCAGTCTTGGGAAAAAGGATGAGTTTATCAGACGGTGGAAAGATTTAGAGGCAGTCTGTGACGACATTTTTGCTGCACCTTCAGGCTCACCCATGGATGAGCTTTTTACGAGATATATGTATTTTGAAAGAGCAAAGCAAGGAATAAAAAATACTACAACAGAGGCACTCAGAAAATTTTATGAGAAAGATTCTTATGCAATTTTGAAGAATAATGATACTTTAGATAACCTTGAATGTTTGGCAGAATTTTGGAGAAAAGTATCAGTACAGGACGAGAAATTTTCTGATAGGGTATTGAAAAAATTGTTTGTCTTGAATTATGCACCGAATGGTATGTGGACATATTTGGTATCGGTGTATTTTATGCAGTATAAGGATGTTGATGGCTCGCTAAACGAAGAAAAATTTTTTGGATTTTTAAATAAAATCACAGCTTTCATATTTGGATATGCATTTATTAGACCAGGTGTAAATGCGTTAAGAAGTCCGGTTTATCCAGAGATGATAAATATTGTTTATAATCTTCCGGTTACATTTTCAGGATATAAATTTGAAGAAGATACTGTAAAAAATATTATGAGCAGTTATGTGTTTACGAATGGTAGACCAATTACCAAATCAATTCTTGCTTGGTGGGCATATACGGATCAAAATCAGGAACTTATGGCATTGGATACAAATTTAGAGATAGAACATATTTATTCAAAGAAACGACAGGAAAATGAAAACTCTTTAAAAGAAAAGAGTAGTTTAGAGTCTTTGGGTAATAAGGCGCTTTTGGAGAAAAATATTAATATCAGAGCTTCAGATTATAGATTTACAGATAAAATCAAATATTATCAAGGGTATACATCTGCGAATGGAAAACTGAAGCATGGAACAAAAGTGCATGAGTTATTAAAATTATCAAATGAGAAAAATGATTATACAGAACAAGATATTGTAGAGAGGAAGGAGAGCATTATAGAAGGATTCTTACAATATCTTAAAGATAATGAACTTATTGGATAAATATTGTCTAAGACTATGGGATATTAATGAAAATGATGCGATTGATATTTTGCAACAAGTTTCTTTTGTACATAAATATATGGATCAATGTATTCCAGTTAGACATTTAACATAATAAAGATATTAAAACATGTAATCAGAGATATATGATAAGGAGAAAGATGAGATTATGGATAATGTTTTGCAAATTGATAAGCAAATATTAAATTCGGATAAAATAATATGTAGACATATAAATAATTTGTGTAATTCGACGAGAGGAGAAATATCACAGGATATTCTATCACAATTAAGACATTTTGTTGAACATATTTTGTTGAAAATATATGCTAATGGTAATGATATTGAGGATACACAGGATAATGTTAAACAGGCTGTTAAATATGCAAAAAATCAAGAGTGGCTGAGATATTTGTCTCGTTTTCATCATTTTTTGCAGGTATCTGTATCACATAGGACTTTAGAGGAAGAAAATTCAGAGCGTTTAATGTTAAAATATTATGAATATCTTCTTAGGATAAAAATAATGTTACATGATAAGTATTCTCTTGATGTTTTGTATAACTTAGAGCAATTTCCAATTGAAACAGATGAGAGCTTAAATGAGTATTATCTAAAAATTGTTCAAAAGGTTGATGAATATAAAAAATCATCAAAAAATATGTATAAATATGATCGTTTTTACATTCAAAATATAAAACCATTTTTTTGTAATAATAAAATATATTATGAAATAGCATTTATTCCGGCAAATGATAAGGCAAGTAAAACAGATAGAATAATTGCATTTACAGATAGGGAAATAACAGACTTTTATGCGGTAAAGTTAGCAATAGAAGATGATTATATAGAAATATTTGATAAATGTATGCCTATAAGAATTATTTTGGATTGGGAAGTAAGTATTCGACCATGTGAATTTAAAAATTTTAGTAAGATAATTAATAATCAGACCAAACCCATTGGAAAAGCAGAGGAGAGGGAACTAGTTAAGTATTTGACCGAGTCTGGAAGAAGCTTAGCAGAGATAGTTGTTTATTCAGATGAAAAATATAATGAAATCCGCAATCGAATTGTTCCAAATAGAGAGGGGTATCATTTTTTTGATTTATTGAATTTCTGTAGACAACTCATTAAAAATCAAGGTGCAGGTTACAATGTTTTAAGATATTTGTTACATCATATGAATAATAGAGTTATTAAAGAACAATATCATGAGAGTTATAAAAAGAATTATAACACTGGAAGATGGGAATATTTGGGTGCTAATAATTGGCTCTCAAATTTATATTTAGCAAATGAGTGTTTACCTTTTGATACAATGCCGTTCTGTTCTGGATTGAGAAAACATGTACCAAATATATCAGATTTGTTAATAGCATTGGATACAGCTGGACGTGAACATGAATTTATGGCTAGAGTTATAAAAAATAATACTGAACAGAAAGGGATGCTGTATACCCCGTTAGAACAGAATGGAGAAAAGTATAAACTTGGTAATTTTGAAGATGTTGAAACTTTGAAAAATATATATAATAAGAAGTTACCGCAAACTCAGAAACAGCAAGCACGTAAATTGATTATAGATAAAGGCTATATATTTATTGAGGCATACAGGGATGATACAATATCTATAATTACAACGATTAAGAGATTAGCTCAAAGCGGTGTGAGTAATTATTCCAATACTGTAAAACATTGGATTGAAAATAGTGATTATAATATATCGGAAGAGAAGAAAAAAGCATTGGAGACAATGTTTGCTAAATCGCATGTATCGGTAATATATGGGGCAGCAGGAACAGGGAAGACTACATTTATTAATTACATTTCCAATTTTTTTAAAGAGTATTCGAAATTGTATTTGGCATATACGAATCCAGCAGTGAACAATTTGAAGAGAAAGGTCGCTGCAACCTCAGATTGCGAATTTATGACAATTTCAAAGTTTAACAATAGATATAATAATGAAATAAAGAGAAAGTATGATATTATATTTATTGATGAGTGTAGTACGGTTAGCAATAAGGAAATGAAGGAGTTTTTGGAACTTGCTGATTATAAATTACTTGTATTAGTTGGAGATACTTACCAAATAGAATCAATAGAATTCGGAAATTGGTTTGATACAATACGTGGATTTCTTCCAGAGCCTGCAATATGTGAATTGGTAAAACCATATAGAAGTAATAGCAAGCAGTTACAAGCTTTGTGGGATAATGTCCGCAAAATGGAGGATGATATATTGGATCGACTACAAGCAGGAGGTTATTCAGTAAATCTTGATCCGTCAATTTTAACTCCAGCATCAGAGAACGAGATTATCTTATGTTTAAATTATGGAGGATTGTATGGAATAAACAATATAAATCACTTTATGCAAGAAAACAATAATGGCAAGGAGATAAGGAGAGGAATACAGAGATATAAAGTTGGTGATCCAATTTTGTTCAATGATTTGGCAGATTCATTTTTTACAAAGAATAAAGAACAAGTTCCAATTATTCATAATAATATGAAAGGTAGAATAGTAGATTTTAGACTTTTGGAAGCTGGTAAAGTAACGGAACGAATTCAATTTGATATAGAAATTGACAAGCCATTGATGAATTTGCAGGAGCAAGATTTAGATTTTCAAATTATAGGTGTATCAGAAAAGGGGAATTCTATTATAAGATTTGAAGCTTATAAGAATAAAAGTACAGATGAAGATGATGATAGTGTATCTAAGAATATGGTACCATTTCAAATAGCATATGCGGTATCTATTCACAAAGCACAAGGTTTAGAGTATGATTCGGTAAAGATCATTATAACAGATGATATTGATGAACTGATAACACATAGTATTTTTTATACTGCCATAACAAGGGCGAGAGAAAAATTAAAAATATATTGGACACAATCTGTTGAAAAGAAGGTTTTAGATAGAATAAAACCTAAAAATAATCATCAGGATATTTCTTTACTGAAACAAGAGTTGCTGTTAAGAAAATGAAATTGAATTTGTACTCAAAATAAGAGAAGTGGTGGAGATATTTTCGAAGAAATATTGTACATTATGTTATGTAGAAGACCTAATACCAAATGGGTACATTGATACATATATGATACCAAATATTCTTAAGGGGTATGATGAAATAGAGAAAAATCAGATTTTTGGAACAAAAGAAATAAAAGAAATTCTTGATTGCTCACCATCCACAGCAAGAGCAGTCATGACGAAGCTTAGAGACATGAAAGTTGTTAAAGCGGTGAATGGTAAAGGAAAGGGAAAGTATGTATTCATAGAATAAAAATGAGATATAGAGTATTCCTGAATGTAAAAGCTCTATGTGTGGAAGTCAGGAGAAGATGAAAACTGAATTGGTTAAAGGCACAAATTTGGTTTAAGTAACTCTTATAATGAAGATGAGAAATGTCACAGAAAATGTCGTAGAAATGTCATAGAAATTTTGAGAAAAATCAAGTGGCTAAAATCAGAATATTTTAAAAAGAAGCATTCTAAAGCGTACTAAACTCTTAAAGCAATTTCTGAAAAAACGAATATTCCGAAGTTAGTCTCAACGAAGTCTCACGAGATTGAGACTGAGTGAGACTCTATGATATAGCAAAATGCGATAAAATCGGTATTTGCAGGTGAATTATAAAGTTGTAGTCTCAAGTCAGTCTCATTTTTGAAATTGTTTGTTGAGACTAACATGAGACTGAGGAGGTTCAAAATCATGGACATAAGCAAAAAGGATTGGAAATTATTTCGAGAAAGATTATCAGGCTGGCAGGAAAATTATATGGAAGGTCTTGTTAAAGAGTATGCAAATTTTCTGAATGATGATAAAAAGC
>ENA-OVGM01001067-OVGM01001067.1-human-gut-metagenome-genome-assembly--contig:-NODE-1067-length-24252-cov-23.059594_pt1 | contig 24252 bp, 18 predicted proteins | sample MGYA00237773_ERZ505425 | MGnify/ENA primary metagenome ERZ505425 (study PRJEB26158, sample SAMN06016407) | human gut metagenome | biome: human gut; feature: ankylosing spondylitis patient; material... | reverse complement strand
GCCTCCGCCCGGGTCGTAAGCCCGGATCGGAAGCAGGTGCTGATGGCGTATCACAATATTTACCATTCCTGGGCATGGCTCGGCGGCCACGCGGACGGAGATGCGGATCTTTGCAGCGTGGCGGTAAGAGAAGTGAAGGAGGAATCCGGGATTGAAGAGGTGAAGCTCTTATCGGATCAGCCATTCTCGCTCGAAATCCTGTCGGTGGACGGCCATGTGAAGCGCGGAAAGTACGTGACGACACATCTCCATCTGAATGTGACATATCTCATGGAAGCAGACCCGGTACAGGAAATCCGCTGCAAGCCGGATGAAAACAGCGCAGTCGGCTGGATTCCGGTGGAGCAGATCGCAGAAAAATCGACAGAGCCATGGTTTGTGGAGCGTGTGTATGGCAAGCTGTGTGAGAAAGTGAAAAGAGATTTCTGTGAAGTGTAATATGCAATCCGCGTATGAACTGCCATTTAGAATAAGCATTAGACAAATGAGCTGTTAGATGTCTAAAATAGAGACAGAAAGAAAAATGGCAGGAGGGGTTTTATGTTTACAAATCAGGATTTGAAAAAGCTGATTATTCCGCTTTTCCTAGAGCAGCTTCTGGTGGCTCTGGTCGGAATTGCGGACGTGTTTGTTATCGGATTTGTCGGAGAGGCGGCGGTTTCCGGTGTGTCACTGGTCAATGCGTTTAATATGATCTTTATCAATCTGTTCACAGCGCTGGCATCCGGCGGTGCGGTGGTCATCAGCCAGTATATCGGAAAGAAAGACAAGGAGCAGGCGGGAGCGGCAGCTTCCCAGCTTCTGACGGCATCGGTATTGCTGTCGGTTGTTATTTCTGTAGTGGTACTGGTTGCCAACGAACAGCTGATGCGTTTGATGTTCGGCAAGGTTGAGGATGATGTCATGGCGGCATGCGTGACGTATCTGCGTATCTCGGCATATTCCTATCCGGCAATGGCGATTTACAATGCGGGAGCGGCTTTGTACCGCAGTTTTGGAAAAACCAGCACGACGATGTACCTTTCGATTGCATCGAATGTGATCAACGTAGTCGGAAACTGTATCGGCGTCTTTGCTTTGCATACAGGTGTGCCTGGCGTTGCGGTTCCGTCGCTGATTGCGCGTATCTTTTCCGCAGCTGTTATCACGGTTCTCTGCTTCTCAAAGCGAAATCCGGTGCAGTATCTGAAAGGGTGGATTTTTAAAGTAGACTTGAGCTTCCAGAAAACGATCCTCAGTATCGCAGTTCCGAACGGTATCGAGAGCGGTATTTTCCAGCTCGTCAAAGTAGCACTTTCCAGTGTGGTAGCACTGTTTGGTACCTACCAGATTGCCGCAAACGGCATTGCCCAGAGTATATGGTCCATGGCGGCACTCACAAGCAGTGCACTTTCCCCAGTATTCATCACCGTCATCGGACAGTGCATGGGCGCGGGAGATACTGATCAGGCGGAGTATTATTTCCGCAAGCTGATAAAAATCACACTGATCATTGGAGTGGCATGGAATGCGCTTGTCTTTGCAGTCACACCGTTTGTCCTTTCCTTCTATGCGGTGTCCGAGGAGACGAAGCGGCTGACACTCTGGCTGGTACTGCTGCATAATATTTTCAACGGCATTGCACTCTGCTACGCCGGACCGCTTGGAAGCGGCCTTCGTGCGACAGGAGATGTAAAATTCACAATGACAGCAAGTATTATCTCGATGTGGCTGTTCAGGGTCGGAAGCAGCTACGTCCTTGGCGTAATGCTTGGAATGGGAGTTCTTGGCGTATGGATAGGAATGTTCATTGACTGGGCAGCAAGGTCAGTATGCTTTGTTGCAAGGTTTGTTAGTGGAAGATGGCTTAAGAGAGGGTCATTGGCATAATTATGTAATTAATAGGCGTTTGCGAAACTCAGCAAAATTGATTGTTATTTGTACTGTGAACACAAGTAACCGCAATCACCTAATGTAATTAATAAAGAGAGGTATTATCGGGCCTATTGTATGGGCTTTCTTGACTGGCCAGGTGTGCACGGAAGGAAAGTCCATTTGAGTGGTCTGGCAATGCCTTTTTGTTTTCTAAATATTCTATTGCAATACATAGTGATATGTGGTATTCTATTTATATAGTATCTAATCTAAATATAATAATGTTTGATAGTAATATGTGGCAACCATATCGGAACTATATATGAAATCTAATGGCAATTCGCCAATATAATTCCAATATTTAAAATTTTAGTGCGAATAACTGACTATGGTGGATAAATGATAACCAATGAAAAGGAGGTTTAATGAAGTATCAGAGAGTAACCACACATCTTGCAGAAACAATGTCAAAGCTTGATGTAGATAAAGCAATGAGAGACGACTATGCTAAATGTATATTGGCAGACCCGCAGATATTAGCCAATATAGTAAAAGTAATAGTGCCAGAATTCAGGGAATACAGCATAAAAGACATAATTCCCTGCATAGGAGAGACAATAGTATCACTTATAGTTCCGGAAAAGCTGTGCATTAAAATTGAAAGTGATGGAACCGAAGACGTAGATATAGAAGATGGAAAAATTATTTACGACATAAGATTTCCATTGTATTATAATAATAGAACAATTAAAATACTTGTAAATGTTGAGGCACAGAAAAGTATTTCATATACAAAGCTTGGTTATCATATCGAATCAAGAATGGTGTATTATATGGCAAGACTAGTGTCTTCACAGAAAAATGTAGAATTCATAAAATCAAACTATGATGACATCAAAGATGTATACAGCATATGGATATGTATGGATACAGAAGCCGATGAAGACTCTATAATAGAATTAGGCTTGCAGCCAAGAGTAATCTATGGCAATACAAGCTGGCTTCCACAGCGAAGCATAATGAATGGAGCGGTTATAAGAATAAGAAGCAGAGCAGATGTCGAAGAATCAAAAAATAGGCTTATAGCAATGCTAGAAGTATTATTTTCTGGCAGGGCAAGACAGGATAAGATGAACCAGTTAGAAGAATACGGACTTGAGATGACAACAGAATTAGAAGGGTGTGTGAATGATATGTGTAACATAAGTGATTTGCTGGTAGAAGAAAGCGAGGAACGCGGAGAAAGACGAGGAATGGAACGTGGAATGGCACAAGGAATGGAACGAGGGGAGAAACAGGCGCGTCTTGACAGCATAAGAACATTAATGAGAAAGTTGAATCAGACAGCAGAAGAGGCAATGGATACACTGGATATAGAGGAAAAAGATAGGGAGACGTATAGAAAGCTGCTATAAATGCAGAAATAAAGAATCTGGTATTAATAAATTGTAATCTGGTAAAATAATGAATTAATTCTTGTTACATTAATTAGAGCATAGTCATAATAAATATAATAACGTCAGTAGTAGAAGGATATAAAGAAAAGTTGGCTGACAGACAGTAAGAGGGTTGTTGCTGCGGCAGCCCTCTTACTATGTTATTACGTATTAAATACCATCTTCATCTTCAGCATCATAATCTCTGCCGTTAGGGAAAAGTAAGGAATCATCGGAAAGTTCTTTTTTCATTTCATCGTAATCCTCTTTGACGGCTTTATATGTGGAATCTAAATCTGTATCATAACTCCAGCCAGCTTCCTCCATTTCATCTAACATCTCTTTTTTTGTCATATAAATTTCACCTCCGTTGTTTATAATTATAATTTTTATATTGGATATATTCAAGTTATACAATGTGATAATACTATTTGCTTGGTTATAAAAACACACATAAAGTATATGCAGATAACTGCAAAAGAGCTTTTGAATTCAGTCGTACCGGTATACAATTAAAATTTAAGAGGTTTTTCATACAATTTTCATTACTTTTGTACAAAATATCTAAAATAAAACTGTATATACCGCCGAAAATATAAAAAATACCCAATGGGCATCTTGACCCACCAAGTTGGTTGTGCTAATATTAACTCAACTTTTGAGGTATTGGATAAAGGTTTAGTGCATAGTGACTAATATAGTGAATGAAAGCTGTATTCTATATTACTATGTGCAAGCCTTTTTCGTATCTGATTAAAAGTGCGTATTAATGAAGAAGGAGGAATCCTAGTTATGAGGATTAAAAAAGAAGTTAGGAAGATTGTCGCTTCTGTATTAGCTTTCTTAATGGTTGTAAGCCTTATTCCAGTTAATAGTCTTATGACAAAAGCTAATGCAGCTTCAAAAACTACATTTGAAGGTGGAAAGACAGTTGAAGACGGAACTTGGAAAGGATGGACCTGGAATGTATTTGGCAGCAGTACAGACGTGACAAAGGCATCTGCTACGGATACAGGAAATGGAGGAGTTACATTAGAAGTAACAGGTGATAAGGGTAAGATTAATGGTTCAGCAAGTGATCAGGGATTAAATACATTCTTGTATGAACTTGATAAATCTTATGATTTTACAATCACAGCACAGGCTAAGATTGATACATTAGCAACAAATGAACAGGCAGCATTTGGCTTAACAATCAGAGATAATGTGGGAACACATGGAAATACAACAAAGTTAACTGCAGATAAGAATAATTTTGCATTTGTTGGTGGCTATGGTAATAAGGATAATAATGCAGATGAAACAACTAATCATGGTAATGCTGGTTACAAGACAACAAAGTTAAAACATACAAGATTAGGTAAATCACCAGCAGTAGGTGGAACATATGACCTCGCTATTCAGAAGATTGGTGACAGCGTTAAGCTTTATTTTGATGGCGAAGTTGCTGCAGAGTGTTCAGCAGCAGATTTAATTACAGATGATACAATGTATGTTGGATTATTCGCAGCAAGAAATGCTAAGATTACATTTAACAATGTTAAGTTAGCTTACACACAGGACAGTTCGTCAGTAAAGGTAACTAATGTTACAGCACCTAAGAAGACAACATACTGTGCAGGTAATACATATGAAGATGTTGATTTGACAGGCTTTAAGGCTACGGTATCAGTTGATGGAAAAGAAAGAGAAATCACAGCAGCAGATTGTGTTGTTGATATGAGCAGTAAACCATTTTCAGAAGTTACAGAAGCTGGAAAGCTTAATCTTTTATATCTTGGACAGGTAATAGAAGTGCCAATAACAGTTATCAAAGAAGTAGTATCTGATATGTATATTGAATATATGCCAGTTAAGACAGATTATATGGTAACTGATACAGCTCTTGATTTTACTGGTTTAGTAGGTAAGGTTGTATACAATAGTGGTAGAACATTTGATTTAAAGACACTTATTGATAATAAAGATGCTAACACAACAGTCAGTGATGTTGATTTTACAACTGCTGGTGATAAGGAAGTGACAATAAGCCATACATATGGTGATGTTACAAAGGATGTTATTATTCCTATAAGCATTTCAGATGCAACAGTTAAGAATATTACAATAACTAACCCTAATACAACAAGATTCTATACAGATTCTAAGTATGATGAGAATGATTATGTAGAAGGCCTTACAATAACAGCAGATTATTCAGATGGCTCATCTAAGGTTATTCAGGGTACAGATGCAGTTAAGGGCTATGTTAGGGCTGAATCAACAGAACTTGATACAACTAAGGCTGGCAAGTATGTATATGTAGTAGAGTACAATGGTGCTAAGGCTACATATGAGCTTGAAGTTGTTGAACCTACAGTTAAGTCACTTGAGGTAACAACATATCCAACAACTACAACTTATGTTAAGGGAAATGATTTCAGTGCAGATGGTCTTGAAGTAGCCGCAGTATACGATAGTGGAAGAGAAGATAAAGTTGATGCAGCTAATGTTAAGGTTGATTCATCAGCATACAAGAAAGATGAAGCCGGAACATATGATATTAAGATATCAGCTACAGTAGATGGTAAAGCACTTGAAACAATTATTCAGGTTGTAGTAAGAGATAAGAAAGAATTTAAGTTTGAAGATTTAACTTGGAATTCTATTATATTTGGACAGTCAATATCTAAGTCTAAGATGAGTATTGATACTTCTAAAGAAGGTTCAGTAGTTATCGAAGCTAAAGAAGGTGCTGGTAAGTGTACAGATGATGGACAGGATGGTATAGCATATTACTATACTACATTAGATGCTAAGAAGGATAACTTTGATATAACAGCCAATGTTACGGTTAATTACTTTATTACAAAGTCAGCTCCTGATGCTCAGGAAGGCTTTGGTATCATGGTAAGAGATTCTAATGGTACAGATGGTGACTCATCAATCTACTACTCTAATTCAATTGCAGTTGGTGGATATTATGGTCAGGTAAATGTATTCGGTAGATATGGTGTTACAGATGGAGATGCATCTAACAGACATAATATTACAAGATATGGTAAGTATAATAAAGCATTAACATATCAGATTAAAGAGGATAAGCCTCAGACTTACGAATTAAGATTAAAGAAAGATAATTCAGGTATATATGCCTGGATGAAAGATACAGCAACAGGTGAATATGTTAAGGGTGCAGATGTTACAAGCGCAGTAACAGGTGAGACTAATCCTGGTGGAGAATTAGAAAATATTTTCTATTACTTACCAGCAGATACATTCTCAACAATTGATGAAGAAAATATGTACCTTGGTTTCTTTGCAGCAAGAGGGGCTAAGATTACAGTTGATACATCATCAGTAGTTGTCAATGTAACAGACAGAGCAGCAGATGCTCCACAGACATTTGACAAGGTCGCTGCTACAGTACCAGCTGTATCACAGACAACACTTAGTCAGACTTCATCAGAAAGCTATACATATGGTGTATCTGTTAATACTAAGGGACTTCTTACAATTAAGCAGAATGGCAAGACAATTGAAAGCCAGAAGTTAGTAGAAAAAGGAACATATACATTTGATACAACATTAATTGTTGGTGATAACAGATTCCAGGCATACTTTGAACCAGATGCAACACAGAATATAACATCATCAGCTCCAGTTGTAATGAATGCAACAGTTAACCGTAGAATAATTGCTCCAGTTAAGGAAGCTATATATTGTTCTCCAACAGGTACTTCATCAGCAGCAGGTACTAAGGAAGATCCATTAGATGTTCAGACAGCATTAACATATTGTCAGGCTGGTCAGGCTGTATATGCATTAGGTGGTACTTATAATCTTAAGAAGACTACAGGTATATGGCATGGTAATGATGGTACTGGTGAAGATGGAATGAAATATTTCATGGCAGCACCAGATAATACAGAAGATGTAGTATTTGATTTTGGTGGAAGCTTTACATATAGCAAGTTCGTATCTAATACATTTGATTTATCAGGTGATTACTGGTATGTAGCTAATATGAAGTTTGCTAATGGTGGTGGCGTTACACTTGGTGGAAGCCATAACATTCTTGAAGGCTGCGATTTCTATGGCCACTCTAATTCAGGACTTTCAGTATCAAGAACAGATGGTTCTAACAATAAGGCAGACTGGCCTTCATACAATCAGATAATTAATTGTAACGCATATAACAATAGCGATAAGTCACAGAATAATGCAGATGGTTTTGCTGCTAAGCTTACTTGTGGTGAAGGCAATGTATTTAAGGGTTGTATAGCAGCATACAATGCTGATGATGGATGGGATCTATTCTCTAAGGGTTCAACAGGAGCTATTGGAGCGGTAGAAATCTATGACAGCGTATGCTACGGTAATGGTATGTTATATTACAATGGTGCATTACATGACTCAAAGGGTGATGGTAATGGATTTAAGATGGGTGGTTCTGGTATAGCAGTTAATCACAAGATATATAACAGCTACTCATTTGGTAATACAGCTAATGGATTTACTAATAACTCAGATCCAATGGGAACTTATGTTAACTTAGTAGGTTATAATAATGGTGGTTCTAACTTAGAATTACATGTATATACAGGTGTTGAACCTCAGTTTACAGTAGAGAATGTTAAGTCTTATTCAGACGATACATACAAGGAAATTGTAGATGCAGAAGGTAAGGCATTACTTAATAAGACAGATAAGGAAGCAAAGGAAGATGTAATCAGCCGTTACTATTCACTCGAAAGTTTCTTTATTAACAAGAATGGCGAGTCAGTTAATAGTGAAGGTGCAAAGCTTACAGCAGAAGATTTCAAGAATCTTAGTGATTTCAAGAATATCGTTACTGGTGGTATTGATAAAATGCCAGAAGAAAAAGATGGTAAAGTCATCTTAGGTGATTTCCTTCAGTTCGTAGAGGACAGACCAGAAGAGCATGTATGGGGTGAGTGGACAGTTAAGACAGCACCAACATGTACAGAAAAGGGTGTTGAACACAGATTATGTACTAAGTGTGATGCTGAACAGACAAGGGAAATAGATGCTTTAGGACATGATTTCAGCGATGAATTTACAGTTGATAAAGCACCTACAGTATTAGAAGAAGGTTCTAAGTCTCGTCATTGTAAACACGAAGGCTGTGATGAGAAGATAGACGTTACTTCAATTGCTAAGCTTACACCAGATACAGTTGCATCAGGTGATATGAAAGACATCGTAAGTGTTGTAGTAGATACTGATGACATAGAGTTTACAGAAGCAGAAAAAGAGGCAATTGCTAATGGTGCTGATGTAAAGATTGAAGTTGATGTTAAGAATATTGCTGACAGCGTAACTGCTAAAGATAAGAATGCAGTAGAAGGTATTATATCTGGTAATTATGTAGTTGGTTCATATTTCGATATAAGCGTTATATTATCGGTTGGTAACGATAAGAGAACAATAACATCTACAGATAAGAAGATTGAATTTACAATTACTCTTCCAGAGAATCTTGTTAATAAGGATGCTACAGTAACAAGAACTTATAAGATTGTAAGAGTACACGATGGTGAAACAACTATCCTTGATGCAGCATTTGATGCAGCAACAGGTAAACTTACATTTAAGTCAGATAAGTTCTCAACATATGCAATCATCTATAGTGATGCTAAGACTGAAGGCTCAGGAGGGGTTATAGATAAACCATCAACAAGTGAGTCAGCAACTGGTAATCCAGAAACAGGAGAGAGCACAGCAACAGGTGATACAACTAACTCAGTAGTATTTGTAATCTTAATGATTATGAGTGTTATGGCACTTGCAGGTGTATTCTTCTATGAGAAGAAGAGAAAAGGATTATCAAGATAATTAAAAAGTTTATCCGGTTAACCTAATATATAGTAACAAAAACTGCCGCTTTATGATTAACATAAAGTGGCAGTTTTATTTTTTTTATAGCTTTTTTGCTTCTTATGTGATAAAATTTAGGCTGAAAAAGTGAATTGAAACTATAATAAAAGAGGTGTTATGTGATGAGTGAAGTTTCAACAATGGAAAGAGTAATTCGTTCTGATGTATCAATGGAAGAATGTAAGAAGATAGAGAAGGTTCTTAGAAAGAACAATATTTCATATTTTGAAAGATGGAAGTTACATACAGGACTTCTTAGATTTCTTAATAATGATAAGAATGCCAAATGTGATATTTTAGTTCATATGGATTCCTTTGAGAGAGCTAAAGCACTGCTTGCGGCAGGAGGCGTTATGGACGAATCAGTCAGTGAACATAAGGATTCAAAGAACTCTAAGAATAAATAATTGTTAAGAATAAATGATTGATAGTAATAAGTAATTGTGAATAATAAATAATTGATAATAATAAATAATTATTTATGAATGATTGAACGAGAACAGAATACATACAGGTCAGGAATGGAGAATACTATATAATGAGAAAGAGCATAGTGAAAAATGCTTTAAAGAAGAAATCAGCTGTTATTATAGCTGTCATTATAAGTGTGTTGTTTGTATCGGGGTGTGGGAAATCATCAGGTGTAAGCAATAATGATGTATTAGATACAAGCGAGGTTTCAACACAGGAAGAAACAACAGTTGATACACACCCGTTTGACATAACAATGACGTTTACAGGTGATATTAACATTGCGGAGGGTGAGCCGACAACTAAAGAACTTGATAAGAATAACGGAGATATTACTAAATGTATATCGCCAGAGCTTATAAAGTATATGAAAGATGCAGATATTACATTGGTTAATAACGAATTCTGCTACAGTGACAGAGGTGCACCTCTTGCTAATAAAATGTGGACATTCAGAGCTGGTCCAGAGAGAGCAAAGGTGCTTAATGCACTTGGAGTAGATGTTGCACAGCTTGCTAATAATCACGTATATGATTATGGACAGGAGGCAATGTATGATACATTTTCTGCTTTAGAAGCAGTTGGGATTCCGTATGTTGGAGCTGGAAGAACGCTTGAAGAAGCAATGAAACCATATTATACAGAAGTTGACGGTAAGAAGATAGCTATTGTGGCAGCTTCAAGAGCTGAAAAGTATAAGATGACACCACAGGCTACAGATACTACGCCAGGAATACTCAGATGTTATGATACAGAGTTATTTGTCCAGACGATTAAAGAGGCCAGAGCTAATGCAGATTATGTAGTTGCGGTTGTCCACTGGGGTACTGAGCATACAACTGTGCTTGAGGACGTTCAGAGGTCTAGCGCAAGGGAATATATAGATGCAGGAGCAGATGTTATTATTGGCGGTCATAGCCATTGCCTTCAGGGTATAGAGTATTATGAGGATAAGCCAATATTTTATAGTCTTGGTAATTTCTGGTTTGATGAGTATAATGTTGATACAATGCTCGTGAATATCAGAATAAGCGGTAATGATGATGGTGATAAAATTGATGTATCAGTAGTGCCAGCTGTTCAGGACGGCACATTACAGGGCTGTGTGACACGTATATGCACACAGGAAGAAGATAAAAGCAGAATATTCAGTCTTCTTAATAAGGTGAGTATTAATGCGAATGTGGCAGATGACGGAACAGTTACGCAGGTGAAATAGGTCTGTTGGCATAACGGACGGTATATGGCTTGAGTGGCGGCTCGTATCAGGGGCTTACGCCAGAATATTTAATTGGATATTGTTATAAAACAGATTGCAAAGAAAACCGCGGTTATTATCAAAAGTCAGGTACTTTGAGCACGCCGGTACTTAGGTGCTGTATTTTAGCACCTTAGTATCCGCTGCGTGCGAGAGTAGCGAGAGCGTGCCTGACGTTGATGATAACCGCGATTTTATTTACTGTCGTCCGTTAGTTATTTCTGTTATTTAGCTGAATTATTTATTAGTGTCATATATTGAATGACTATCGTGAAGCAATATGTATTAGTCTGTAGAATCTTTAAGCGACTGCATATATTCGTGCATAGACTCTGCCACAATCTTACTATGTGCCACAGCCTCTACAACAGTTCTAGCTCCATTAACGACATCACCAGATGCGAATATTCCCGGGCGTGATGTATGACCTGTTTCGTCAGCTTCAAGAAGACCACGTTTGTTGGCATTTAAGCCTTTAGTGCTGTTGACAAGCCTTGTCATTGGTCCCTGGCTTATTGAGATAATAACGCTGTCTGATTCATATAATGTGTCGCTTCCATCTACATCAGTGAATGAGCCATCTTCATTTTCTATTACATCTCTGAATATTACGCCGTTATCTTTAATCTCAACTGGTCGTTTGTTATATTCAAATTCAACACCTTCAAGAGTGGCGTAGCTGAATTCATACTGGCTGGCAGCTACTTCTTTAGTGATAGAGAAGCAGGTTAGCCTGCGGACACCTTTTCTTATCGCTGTTCTTGCAACGTCCATAGCAGCATTACCAGCACCGATTACGATTACACGTTCTCCAAGCTTATAGCTGTCGGGGTTGTTAAGATAGTTAATTCCAAAGTGGACATTTCCAAATGTCTCGCCCTTTATGTGAAGTGTGTTAGGATTCCATACGCCAGTTCCTACGAATATAGACTTATAACCATCACGGAATAAATCTTCAATAGTTATTGCACTTCCTATAAGAGTATTAGGACGTACCTTGATACCCTTTAATTCAAGATGGCGGTATTCGATATCGTCAAGAACTGATTTGGGAAGACGGAATTCGGGAATACCATATCTTAAGACACCGCCGATTTTGTCCTTGCCCTCAAATATAGTTACCTGATAGCCGTATCTTGCCAGGATAATAGCGATTGTAATTCCAGCAGGACCTGAACCGATAATAGCTACACGCATACCGTTAGATGGCTTAGGACCTTCTGTCATTTTGTTAGCATATGTAGTTGAGATATAATTCTCTATTGTTGAAAAATGTACAGGTGCTCCCTTACGTCCAAGAACACAATGCCCCTCGCATTGGTTTTCGTGGTTACAGACAAGACTGCATACAGTTGTAAGAGGATTATTTTCAAAAAGCATTTTACCTGCTTCATCAAGCTTGTTCTCTTTGAGTAACTTAATTGCCAGTGGAATGTTGGTGCTTATAGGGCAGCCTTTCTGACACTGTGGAACTTTGCATTGAAGACAACGATTGGCTTCATCCATAACATGTAATGCCATATATACCTGCTTTCTGCGCTAGTGCGCCATATAATAATAACCAGAATATATAGTCAGCAGGAAATGTTAGTGCCAACTAATATTCTGGTTATATTCTAGCATATGTGATTGCTTATTAAAAGAATAGATAATCTTTTCACAATTATTTGAAGATATTTCTGAATAATCTAACCAATATTGATTGTGAAGGTGCTAATGTGACTATAGTATCTGTAGTATTTAACATTCGTAGTACATACACGGCGATAAATAGCACCGCAGATGATATAAAGATACAATTCAATAGGCGGCTTAACCTGACGGAAGGCTTAATACGTCTGGTATTAACTATATATACGATAACACTTATTAATAGCACTGGAAGTGTAAGGACAAGAGGATGATAATTAAGTGCAGCGTGTGTATCACCGTGAAGAATTGCAAGCACAGCTCTCGTCATACCGCAGGCTGGGCAGGAAATGCCTGTTATGAATTTAATAGGACAGCCAATATGGGTAAAATAGAGCAGTATAATAATAAGGAAGAAACAGACTGATAATTTGAAAATGTTCCAGTAAGAAGATGTTCTGATGTTATGCCAGCGTATTGATGATTTAACAGGGTGTGAGCCGGCAGTTGTATTGTGCTGTGGGTTCAATGAATGTTTCATATTCTTAATAAAATCCTTAATATTAATAAAATTCTTAATATAATAAGTTACATTGTTAGAAATTATAATTGCCAATTATAGGTGCAAGTTAATTAATAAATATATAACAAATAGTGAAAAATATTACATATACACCTTGATAATAACGATAAGTTATATATTTTAATAAATTTTTAATTTTTGTGCATTTTACTCTATACAATTGTATTTTTAATGTATTTTCTTCTTATTATATAACATAATGGTATGTCTGCATACATTTTTTATATATGTTATAAATGATAAAACATAAAGAATTCTATGTAAAATATTAAAAAATAAATAAATGACCGATGGTCAGTATTGCTTGATATTCCTTAATTGTACTAACTTTTATACATAATAAATGCTGTATCATAAAGTCAGATAATACATATATTTTTATGTAATATTAGAAAATTATCATATCCATAATTAATTGAGATAACAAGTTGATGTACTGATATACATACATAGATTTGTATAATATGTTAAGATTAAAAAGTTAAGATTGTTAAAAATTAATTTATTTGCTTTACATTTCCATAAAATGGGTATAAACTTCGCAGTGAGAAAAAGAAAGGATAAGGAGATGGTTTTTTGAATGATTTAGCACAGAATCTTATTGAAGAGCTTCAATGTGAGACCGTCTTTACGATTCCTATTTTGGGTGGAATACCAGTATCTGAGGCAGTTGTGGTCACATGGATCATTATGGCAGTCCTGGTTGTAGTTTCATTTATACTGACCCGAAATCTTAAGGTGGATCATATAAGTAAAAGACAGGCTGTTGCTGAAAGCATAGTTACAGGTCTTATGAAGATGGTTCAAGGAATGGTTGGCGAGAAGGGTAAGGCTTATGTGCCGTATCTTACAACAGTTATGTTATATATTGGTGTTTCCAATATTATCGGACTGTTTGGATTTAAGTCCCCAACAAAGGACTTAAGAGTAACGGTAGCACTGGCACTTATGAGTATTATTCTTATTGAAGCTGCTGGTATCTATCACAAGGGTGTTAAGCGTTGGTTACACGGCTTTGTTGAGCCGGTTGCAATCGTAACACCAATTAACATTCTCGAAGTAGTTACAAAGCCACTTTCACTTTGTATGCGACTTTTCGGTAATGTATTAGGAGCTTTCGTTATTATGGAGCTTCTGAAAATGATACTTCCGGTAGGACTTCCGGTTGTGTTCAGTCTGTACTTCGATATATTTGATGGTTTACTTCAGGCATATGTATTTGTATTCCTTACATCATTGTATATTGATGAGATTACAGAATAATTAATTAGGAAAGCTTGTTGTGTAGGCACAGAGCCTATATATGAGTATATGTAAGAAAAAGGAGATAAGATTATGAGTGGAACAATTATAGCTATTGGCGCAGGTATCGCCGTATTAGGATCATTTGGTGCAGGTATTGGTATTGGTATAGCAACTGGTAGAGCTTCAGAAGCTGTTGCAAGACAGCCAGAGGCAGAAGGTAAGATTACAAAGACACTTATTCTTGGTAGTGCGTTGGCAGAGGCTACTGCTATTTACGGTTTCGTTATCGCCCTTATGATTATCGTTATGCTTGCTTAAGCATAATAACAGCCTGCTTTGGCAGACAAATATAAAGATAACAAGAAAAGATTAAAGGAAAGGCAGGGAATAAGATGCTCCAGTTAGATGTTTGGAATGTTTTATTTACAGTTATTAACCTTTTAATTCTCTTTGTGCTTATGAGAATATTCTTATATAAGCCAGTTCAGAAGATTATTGCAGCAAGACAGGCAGAGGCCGATAAGCAGTTTGACGAGGCTGCGGCTAAGCAGAGCGAAGCAGAAGAACTTAAGACTAAGTATGAAGCAGTTTTAAGTGATGCTGAAAATGAGAAGAAAAAGGTTGTTGCTGAGGCGAGAAAGACTGCTGATGAAGAATATCAGCGTATCGTAACAGATGCACACAAGACAGCTTCACAGATTAAAGATGACGCCGAGGCTGAGGCAATAAGCCAGAAAGAACAGATATTAAAGAAAGCAGAAAAAGAAATTGCAGATATGGTTGTAGATGCAGCAGCTAAGGTTGTCGGAAGCAATAGTGCCGATACTAATGCAGCACTTTATGACACATTTTTGAATAAAGCAGGTGATAAATAGTGATACAGACAGCAATTGATTATGCAAAAGAATTACATAAAGCTGGAATGACACACGAAGAATTATCTTCGGTGAAAGATATATTTGATGTTGTACCACAGGTTAAGGAAGAACTTAATGATCCTACGGTATCACTTGAGAAGAAGCATCTTGTGATTCAGAAAGTATTTTCTAAAAATGTAAGAAACTTCTTACAGCTTTTATGTGATAATAATGATGTTAATTTATTTGAAGAAGTATATAAAGCTTTAACAGAACTTGAAAAGACACCAGAACAGAAGGAAAGTTCGGCAGTCCTTACATATGTTGAAGCACCATCTGATGAGCAGCTTGCAGGTATTAAGAAGTTCATTGAGAAAGAATTCCATAATCCTGATATCAAGCTTGAGATGGTTAAAGATCCATCTCTTAAGAGTGGATTTGTATTAAAGGTTGGCTCTAAAGAGTATGACTGGAGTGAGAAAGCACGTATTGACCAGTTAAAGAGCAGTATTGCCAAGGCGGTTGGCACAGGCTCGGCTACAGCAAGTGAGAAAGGTATTCTTTCAATCCTTGAAGCTAATATCGAAGATTTCCAGCTTGAAGTTAAGGATAAAGAGATTGGTGTAGTTAACTGGGTTGGTGATGGTATTGCCAATGTTGATGGAATTGACCACGCTTTTTATGGTGAAATCGTTATATTTGACAGCGGTGTAAAAGGTATGGTTCAGGATGTCAGACGTGATGAAGTCGGCGTTATTCTTTTTGGTAGTGATATTGAAGTTAAAGAGGGAAGTAAGGTTGTCCGTACAGGAAAGATGGCTGGTGTTCCAGTTGGTGAAGGTTTCCTTGGAAGAATTGTTGATGCACTTGGTTCACCTATTGATGACAAGGGTGATATCCAGGCAGATGGCTACAGACCAGTAGAGTGTGAAGCACCTGGTATTACAGAGCGTAAGTCAGTATCAGTACCTATGGAGACTGGACTTCTTTCTATTGATTCAATGTTCCCTATAGGACGTGGACAAAGAGAGCTTATTATTGGTGACCGTCAGACAGGTAAGACAGCTATCGCAACAGATACAATTATTAACCAGAAGGGTAAAGGCGTTATCTGTATATATGTCGCTATTGGACAGAAAGCTTCTACAATAGCCAAGCTTGTTAATACATTAAAGACAGCAGGTGCTATGGATTATACAACTATTGTATCAGCTACAGCAGCAGATCCAGCACCATTACAGTATATTGCCCCATATGCAGGTACAGCTATGGCTGAATACTTTATGCACAATGGCAAAGATGTACTTATTATATATGATGATCTTTCAAAGCATGCGGTTGCATATAGAGCAATATCACTTCTGCTTGAGCGTTCACCAGGACGTGAAGCTTACCCAGGTGATGTATTCTATCTTCATTCAAGACTTCTTGAAAGATCAAGCCGTCTTTCACCAGAAGCAGGTGGTGGTTCAATAACAGCACTTCCTATTATAGAGACACAGGCAGGCGACCTTTCAGCATATATACCAACCAATGTAATATCTATTACAGATGGTCAGATATTCCTTGAAAGTGAGTTGTTCTTCGCAGGTCAAAGACCAGCCGTTAACGTAGGTCTTTCTGTATCCCGTGTTGGTGGTGCAGCACAGACTAAGGCTATGAAGAAGGCAGCAGGAAGTATCCGTATTGATCTGGCACAGTACAGAGAGATGGAAGTGTTCACACAGTTCTCATCAGATCTTGATGAAAGTACTAAGAATCAGTTACAGCACGGACGTGCACTTATGGAACTTCTTAAACAGCCGGTAAGCCACCCATTCAGTATGGCTGAACAGGTTATTATATTAGTTTCAGCTAATGCACATATTTTTAGTGATGTTGAACTTGCGGATATTAAGACATTTAGAAAAGAAATGCTTACATTCTTTAAAGAACAACATTCAGATATTATTAATACAATTGAGTCCACTAAAGATCTCACAGATGAGACTAAGGAAGCAATTATAGAGGCTGCTAAGGAATTTAAGAATAAGTAATATTAATAAAAATGTGTGGAAATGGAGGATAAGCTATGGCGAATACTAAAGAAATTCAAAGCAGAATAAATAGTATTCATGATACAATGAAAATCACCAAAGCTATGTATATGATGTCCTCAGTTAAACTTAGAAAAGCCAGACAGAAGCTTGAGGATACAGAGCCTTACTTCTATGGATTGCAGGATCAGATAAAGAGTATTTTGTATCATTTTCCTACTATGCAGCATCTTTTCTTTGATAATAGAAATAGTGATATGCACGAGCAGATAAAGAAAAAAGCGTTTATTGTCATAAGTGGCGATAAAGGAATGGCTGGTGCATATAACCATAATGTATTAAAAGAAGCCAAGAGATTGTGCGATGAGTCACAGGAATACAAGATATTTGCAATCGGAGAAACTGGCAGACAGTATTTTACTTCACTTGGTTATAATGTTGAGGAGTCATTCAGATTTTCAGCTAATAATCCATCAGTTCACAGAGCCAGAGTTATAACAGAAGACATAGTTGAGCGTTATAAAAAAGAAGAAATGGACGAAGTGTATATTGTGTATACACGAATGGAACGAGGAATGAAAGAAGAGGTCGAGGTTGAACAGTTACTTCCTCTTAAGACCAATCAGTTCATTAAGGAAGAGTTAGTTGAGAATGTAAAAAAGGGTAAAAGTAATGGTACCCTTGAAGATTTTGAAGGCTCAGATGATTATTTTGTAATATATCCGTCACCAAAGGTTGTTCTTAATGATCTTGCATACAATTATGTAACAGGATTCATATATGGAGCACTTGTTGAGGGTTTTGCGACAGAAGAAAATGCACGAATGGTTGCTATGCAGGCAGCTACAGATAATGCAGAAGCTATGCTTAAGGAATTATCAATTGAGTATAACAGACTTCGTCAGGCAGCTATAACACAGGAGATTACTGAGGTTATAGGTGGTGCTAAGGCTCTTAAGAAGAAAAAGATGAAGAAAGCAAAGGCGGGAAAATAGCCGCAAGATATAGCAGAAAGAGGTGAATTCAGGTGGAAGAGATGAAAGGAAAGATAGTACAGGTTTCAGGACCTGTAGTCGATGTCGAATTTGAGGGCAGTTATCTTCCAGCAATCAAGGATGCACTTTATGTAATACAGGATGGAAAAAAGAAGACAATGGAGGTATCACAGCATATAGGTAATAACGTTGTAAGATGTATTATGCTTGCAGCTAGTGAGGGCCTTTGTAAAGATATGGAGGTAACAGCTACAGGAAGCGGTATATCTGTACCTGTAGGTGAGAAGACTCTGGGAAGACTTTTTAACGTCCTTGGAGATACCCTTGATAATGGAGAGAAATTAGATGAAGAAGAACACTGGTGTATACATAGAAATCCACCAACATTTGCAGAGCAGAGTCCTGTTGTAGAAATGTTACAGACAGGTATCAAGGTTATTGATCTGCTTGCACCATACGCTAAAGGTGGTAAGATTGGTCTTTTCGGTGGTGCTGGTGTTGGTAAGACAGTTCTTATTCAGGAGCTTATCAGAAATATAGCTGCTGAGAGTGGTGGTTATTCAATCTTTACAGGTGTAGGAGAGCGAAGCCGTGAGGGTAATGACTTATGGACAGAGATGAAAGAGTCCGGAGTTATTGATAAGACCGCCTTGGTATTTGGTCAGATGAATGAACCACCTGGAGCAAGAATGAGAGTTGCAGAGACAGGACTTACTATGGCTGAGTATTTCAGAGATGTTAAGAAACAGGATGTGCTTTTATTCATTGATAACATATTCCGTTTTGTACAGGCAGGTTCAGAGGTTTCAGCACTTCTTGGACGTATGCCATCAGCCGTTGGTTATCAGCCAACTCTTGCAACTGATTTAGGTGAACTTCAGGAGAGAATCGCTTCAACAACAAAGGGTTCTATCACATCAGTACAGGCTGTATATGTACCTGCTGATGACCTTACTGACCCAGCTCCTGCAACAACATTCTCACATCTGGATGCAACAACGGTTCTTTCAAGAAAGATTGTTGAACAGGGTATATATCCTGCTGTTGACCCACTTGAGTCAACATCAAGAATCCTTGAACCCGATGTAGTAGGTGAGGAACATTATACTGTTGCAAGACGTGTTCAGGAGGTGCTTCAGAAGTACAAGGAGCTTCAGGATATTATTGCAATTCTTGGTATGGAAGAGCTTTCAGAGGATGATAAGCTTACTGTATACAGAGCAAGAAAGATTCAGAGATTCTTATCACAGCCATTCCATGTAGCTGAGAACTTTACAGGTACTCCTGGTAAGTATGTTCCTGTCGAGGATACTGTTAAGGGCTTCAAAGCTATACTTGATGGTCAGATGGATGAATATCCGGAAGCAGCTTTCTTTAATGTAGGTACTATTGAGGATGTTAAGGCTAAGGCAGAAACATTGAAATAAATCCCACATTTTACTTCGTAAAAAACAAGGAGGTAAAACCTTAGGCTCGCCAGAGGGCTCGCATTTTTACTTCGTAAAAACAAGGAGGTATGGGTTGAATACATTTTCATTGAAATTAATAGCCTGTGATAAGGTATTCTATGATGGACCATGTGAGATTCTTATATTTGATGGTTTTGACGGTGAGATGGCTATTATGGCTAACCATGAGCCTATGACATGTAGTGTTGAGACTGGAGAATTAAGATTCAGGGTTCCAGGAGAAACAACATGGCAGGAAGCTATAGTTTCGACAGGACTTCTTAAAGTTGAACACAATAAAGTTGACATAATAGTGTATTCAGCTGAAAGACCTGAAGAAATAGATAAGTTCAGAGCTGAGGCAGCGCTTGAAAGAGCGAGGGAACAGCTTGCACAGAAACAGAGTATTATGGAATACCACGTATCAACGGCATCACTGGCAAGAGCTATGGCCAGACTTCGTGGTGTAAAGAATCATGATGTGTAAATGACTTTTGACACTTACTGATGTATCAGGATTGCTACATTGCTATGCAATTCACGCAATCCTTAAACACCTTAAACTCCCCATTATCCGGTGGTATGGCTGCTGGATAATGGGGAGTTTTTTATGCAGCTGATTGAAAATATATCGCAGTAGCGATATAATAAAAAAGCTATATTATAATATAAAAATAATCAGGTAGGAGATGGAAAACTTGAAGGGTAAAAAAAACATAAAATTATATCACGGCTCAGATGTTATAGTTGGTCAGCCTGAATATGGAAAAGGAAAATTAAATAATGATTATGGGAGAGGATTTTATTGTACAGAAGATATTAATCTTGCTAGAGAATGGGCATGTGCAAAGAATAACGATGGTTATGTCAATATGTATGAATTAGATATGTCAGAAATGAATATACTTAATCTCAATTCATCAAAGTATAATATACTTAACTGGCTTGCTGTATTAACTGATAACAGGACGTACTGGCAGAACGGGAGTGTCGCAGAAGAAGCTAAAAGGTATCTTAGAGAACATTTTTTGATTGATATATCTGATTATGATGTGATAATAGGTTATCGTGCAGATGATTCGTATTTTTCGTTTGCACAGGATTTTGTGGCAGGTGTTATATCGCTTCAGAAATTATCGGCAGCTATGAGGTATGGAAAGCTTGGGGAGCAGATTGTATTAAAAAGTCAGAAATCATTTCAGACGATAAAATATACAGGAAATGAAAATGCGAGTCACGATATATATTATGTTAAGAAAGTGAAACGTGAAAAACAAGCAAGAAAAGAATACAGAATGAATAAAAAAGAAAAAGCAGATATTAATGACCTGTATATGCTTGATATTATGAGGGAGGGTATTGAAAATGGTGATGCACGCTTATCCGTGTGATTATGTAAATATGGCACAGAGAATAATGGGTGATATGCTTGATTATGCTGTTAATACATATGATGTGGAGATTGATGAGTTTTTTGGCATGTTTATAGTATCAGATATATCTAAACAGTTTCAGTCAGGTAATCCTACATATGTAGCGGGTAAAACTGGATGTGAATTGTTCAAAGAGGTTATAGCGGAATCAGGTCTTAAACTGGACGATAAAGAAGATGTAATGTACATTGATAAAACAGCAGAATACTGGACAGGCTGGGCACTTGCATATTATCAATGGTACACAGGCAGAACATTTGCAAAGATATGGAATGCTGTAAAGCTTAAAGATATAGTAGATATGTATCCTGTGTATCACGAGATGGATATACAACAGTTTGTTGATAGAATGAACGAACTGTGGGAAAGCTATTATATAGATACTAATCTAAAGAGGATCCGTATGCTTTCAGGTTATTCACAGAGAGAATTGTCAGAGTTATCAGGTGTGTCGTTAAGACAGATACAGTTGTTTGAACAAAGACAGAGAAATATTAATCATACCAAAGCTGAAAATGTATTCAGACTTGCAAAAATATTAAACTGTAAATGCGAGGATTTAATTGAAATATAATGGTGGTTTATTAAAGAACATAGTTAAATAAGAAAAAATGTCCTTTTTTTGCATAAAATGTCCTGTTTTTGTAAGTGATATTGCATAAATATTAATAAAGTGATAGATTCACAGATGTGGATGGAATAGAAATATAGTCATAAACGACTATAAAACACTCAAAACATATGCATGCTGAGCATATAGTTTCTTTGCATATATAGTATGATATTAGTGTTGAATTTGCGTTATACACTTATATCATGGTATTATAAGTGTATAATTATACAAAGAAACTGAGGTCGGACAGATGTTAAAGATTGCCATATGTGATGATGAAAAGATTTTTGCAGAGAAAATCAAAGAATTGCTTGAAGTATATCTTGATAGTAAACACATTGCTCGTGAAATAAATATATATACATCCGGGATTGATTTTGTTGCATTGGGTGAGAATGTGATGGAATATGATATTGCATTTCTGGATATAGATATGAAAGATATGAACGGAATACAGACAGCTGATAAAATAAGAGTATACTCACAGGATATATATATAGCATTTGTGACAGCATATATTAATTATGCACCAGAGGGATATCGTTGCAATGCAATAAGATATATACTTAAAAACAGCAATCAGCTGGCTGCATCTATATATGAATGCATGGATGCAATACTTGATAAGATAAGCAGCAGCCACAAAACGAAGACGATAGATTTCTGTGGCGGAAGCTGTGAGGTATTGGTCAACCAGATAATGTATATTGAAAGTAATAAGCATAAGCTTCTGTTTCATATAATTGGAAAAGATCCTGAGGATTACAGTATATATAGTACATTAAACGATGTTGAAAAAGAGTACATAGAAGCAGATTTTTTGCGTGTGCATCAGAGCTATATGGTTAATATGAAGTATATTAGTAAGCTCGTAAGATATTATGTTATATTAGAGAATGGTGAACGTATAAGTATACCAAAGGGGAGGTATAGAGAGGTTGCCGACAGCTATATAGCATACAGGGGAAGATTATAATGGGGAATAGTATTAACAGCGTGATAATAATAACTATAGAAATGATAACCTGCAGAATGTTATATGAGTCTTTTGTTGTCCGTAAGAAAAATATAACAGATAAAGTATATAATATGAGCATGGTTCTTCTCATAGGTGTAATGTTTATCATTTCCAGGACTCTTAAGACATATATACCAGTAAAGCTGTTGGCAGGGATGATAGCGATAGTTATATATATGTATATTATGGAACAGATAAGTATTATCAAGTCAGCAGCAATAGCCCTGATATATTATTCGGTGGCAATTGTGCTTGATTATCTTGTTATGCTGGTTATGATAAGCATATTTGGAAGCTTGGAAAATGTCGGGAATATATCAGAAACTGCTGGTAACTCACTTATTATACTGAGCAGGGCAGTATTTTTATTAATAACGATATTCTTAAGGCAATATAGCCTTAGGAAGAATGTTAACAGAGTAGATGTAAGCAATAGCGATTGCAGAAAGCTTCTGTTTTTCCCAGTGTTTACAGTTTTTATCGTTATAGCACTTAGTGGAACGATGATGACGATGGATGCAACACAGCTTGCTGTCATATATTACGTAATAGCAGTAGGCATAGTTGTTATGGATATCGTTATGTTTTATCTTGTAAAGGATATAATAATGAATTCATATAAGCTTCGTGAAAATGAGGTGTTAAAACAACAGGCAGCAGGACAGATAGAGTTATACAGAACTGTATCAGAGAATTTCGACAGGCAAAGAAGAAAAACACATGAGTATAAGAATCAGATGCTGTGTATAGAGACACTTGCTGAAAATGGGGAGTATGATAAGCTAAAAAGCTATGTTAAGAGCATAACAGGAAACCTTAACAGGGAACTTGATATGATAGATACTAATAACAAGATAGTTAATGCAGTACTTAATGCAAAGTATCATGAAGCTGTCGATAACAATATACTTATGGTATTCAAGATTAACGACCTTTCGGGAATAAATATATCAGATGAGGATATAGTCCAGGTGTTATCTAATCTTCTTGATAATGCAATAGAAGCAGCCAGGCAGTGCGATATTAATCACAGGCTGATAAAGCTTAAGTTCACATGCGAGGATGCACATACGATATTATCAGTGTCAAACACTTATAAATATGAACCACAGATTACAGATGATGGATATATGATAACAAGAAAGGAAGAAAAGCAGGAACATGGCTTTGGACTTCGCAATGTTATGGCAGTACTTGATAAGTATAATGCAAGGCATGTCATAAGATGTGAGAGGGGAGAGTTTTTCTTTGCTATGATGTTATGATAAAATAGTCTTTTTTGTAAAAAATAGTCTTTTTTTGCACATTGTATTGTTATATAGGGAAATTAGTGTTAAAAATATATATAGTTTATACGGAATGTTTATGTGGATGTAGAATGAATAGGCATAAAAGAATAATATAGTAGAAAGCTATATATACATAAAAATAATTTATATCATAAGTTTTTTAAAGCACCAATTCAAGGATTGAATTTAGATAGTCTTAATTACAAC
>ENA-OVGM01001046-OVGM01001046.1-human-gut-metagenome-genome-assembly--contig:-NODE-1046-length-24655-cov-16.796463_pt1 | contig 24655 bp, 18 predicted proteins | sample MGYA00237773_ERZ505425 | MGnify/ENA primary metagenome ERZ505425 (study PRJEB26158, sample SAMN06016407) | human gut metagenome | biome: human gut; feature: ankylosing spondylitis patient; material... | reverse complement strand
AATACAATGCGATTATCACCACCAAGATCAACCTGTTCCATATTCTTTTGAAGCTTTATGCCGTCCCTTATAGTTGTAAAAAATGACTTGATTGCCCCAAACACGGTTGTTGCCGTAGTCTTTATTGCTTCCAATGCTGTCGAGAGGAATGATTTTATTGCCTCCCATACCGTAACCGCAACCTGTTTCACATTCTCCCAAAGGTCAATCCAGAACTGACGGAAACCGTCACAATTATTCCAGAGATAAATAAAGTCAGCCACAAGTGCTGCTATGGCTGCAATAATAAGAACGATAGGATTTGCAAGCATTGTCGTATTCAGTGCTGCAAATGCCCCCTTAACTGTATTGATGACTCCGGCAATCTTTTGAACAATGGTCATGATTGTTCCAACAGCGGAGATGACTTTTCCGACAATGATAAGAACCGGGGCGAGGGCAGCCACGATAAGTGCAATTGTGACAATCGTTTTCTTTGTCCCTTAATCCAGTCCGTTTAATACATCAACAAATGACTGTACCCATCCAACGATCTGTTTTATGGCAGGCATCAGAAGTTCTCCGAATGAAATGACAAGTTCCTCTAATGCGGATTTCAATATGGTGATCTGTCTGGTGTCGCTATCATTTACCCTCTGTATTGACGGTTATAAGTCAAGAACAAGAGGGCATATTCGAATATAATAAATAATGTCAGGAGGTGATCAGTTTGAATTCAGAATTTAACCCAAAGGATATCTTATTAGTATTTGGTGCCAATATTAGAAAAACTCGCGAAGCACAAGGACTCGGTATTGCTGAATTAGCCTCTTCAATAAAATACGACCGTGGTTGCCTTTCATTATTAGAATACGGCGAACAAAATATCGAATACATAACAGCACTTAACCTTGCTCGTAAATTAAATGCACCATTTCCTGCTTTGTTTTCAAGAAATTATTTCAATGATTTATTAAGTGACAATTCATTCAACTCATTAACTTTTACTGAAGATGATTATCTTCTTGTTTTCATTGAAAACATTCAAAAAATTATGAGAAACAAACAGCTTAAACAGATTGAATTTTATGGAGCAACTGATATTCAAACCGCAATTGTAAGTAGAATTATGCATCGTAAAGCACAAAATCCAACAATTAGGACCTTATATGCAATGGCTTACACAGTTGGTGCAGATATGTACAGTTTATTTTCAAGAACGGAGGAAAAAATATGATTTTTACACCTTATTCAGATGAAACAAATGTGATTAACATGATACGTAAATATCGCAATGAAGATTATGCTTTAATCCGTATGACTTATACAATGATTGACAAAAACAATTTAGATGCTAATGGTATTCTAAGAGATTTATTATTTGACAATGGACTTGTCGACTATGAGCAGTTAGAGCATGGTGGCAAATATGGTGTGACATATGATGCATTATTTGTTCAGCATGGTAAAACTGATGTTATCAAATTAAAGTTCTATCGTGTATCAAATAATCGTGGTGATAGACGTTTTTCCATCGAAACAATAAAACGCAAAATGGAATCTGGAGAAATCAATGAAGGCGATCTTCTCTATATTTCCATTTTCAAACAAACTGATGGCACTCCTGTAATATACATAATCAATCTTACTCACAATATTCCAACCGAAAATGATTTACTCAATGCCATTGGTATGGATGCCATTACCGATTTGTTCTATCGAATCAAACCTCGCTTATATGAAATTATTCATGGTGGTTTCTTTGATAATTCAAAAGGATACGGTCCAATAGCACCAAAGGATGTCGGAGACACTTTAGAAAGTCTTTTAGGAATAAATACAAATAACCGTGTTGACGCAGATTACAATGGACTAATTGAAGTAAAATCCAAAGGTGGTAGCAATACTCTAGATACTCTTTTCACTTTGCGTCCACAATTTGAAGGTACTAGAGTAGCAGAATATGAACCATCAGATAGAAACAGAGTATCCGCATTTGCTAGAATATATGGCTATGAATCAGATAAGCATCCTGGTGCCAATAGCCTTTACATTACCATCGGTTCAATGGATGCCCCACAAAACAATCAAGGCTTTTATCTTCATGTTAATGATGAAGAACGTACAGTAAATCTTGTTTGGCATAATCCAAATACTGGAAAACCTGAAGTTGCTGCATATTGGCATTTTGATGACTTACGTCAACAATTATATGCAAAACATCCATCAACTCTATGGGTCAAAGCTGAAAGCAGAGAAATTGATGGGATGGTTCAGTTCAAATACAATGAAATTGAGTTTTCTAGAGCCCCACAGTTTACAACCTTTCTTTCATTAATCAAGTCTGGTATTATCACTTATGATTGGCGTGGCTACACAACAAAAGAAGGTCGTTACATAGGAAAAAATCACGGTAATGCATGGCGTATAAAACCGTATGCAAAATCAGATTTATTTGGTGAAATCGAAGTTGTTGAACTGTAATCATATTGATATATAATTCACATTCACTGAACAAACAAAGGGTAGTCCAATTAATGGGCTACCCTTTATCTTATAAAACTCTCATAATTTCGTCTGCAACTGCTTTCGCTAATAAAGGCGGAACTGCATTTCCAACCTGTGTGCACTGTGGCACCTCAACACGTCTTTTCAGCCCCCCGGTAGTTCTCTTCCCAAGAAATTCAAAAGAATCATCAAATGATTGACACCTAGCCATTTCTCTAACACTAATTGTTCTTGCCTCCCACGGATTTATATAGTCATCTGGAAGTGTAACTACGGTTGGTGATGGCTCTGTAGAATCTAATCTCTGTCGAATATTTTTCTTTGTTAGAAGTATATCGATAGCATCATCTGGAGCATTCACATTTCTAAACAAATTATCAACCTCATCCGCTTGCATATTTAGTTTTTCACAACAAAGTTGAATCAGTGCATTTTTGCCTGTAATATCTATTCCCTGCTCTTTTATTCTTTTTCTCAACATAGAACCCGATTCACCTTGATTAAACAAGTCAAATCTTTCCAAAACAACATCTGTTGCATTAGGAAGTTCAAGATTTTGAAGATGCCTTCTATCACAAGGAATTGGCTGTCCTGTAACAAATGATGGTGTTCTACCTGCTCTACTATCTCTTTGATAATCAGATAGTCTCTGATTAACTCTATTTCTTATATTGACATCATTTACTAAATCACCAATAGCATCCCTTAAGGATAGATGATGTCCGGCTTCAACTGTAGGCTCTGGATATGAAGGGGCAGGCAGATTATTTCGATATCCAATAAAAATAACTCTGTTTCTTCTCTGTGGAACACCATAATCTGCTGCATTCAAAATCCTTGGTTCCAAAGTGCTATAACCAATTCTATTTAACTCAGCTGTTAATATATTCGGTGTAACAGAACCATCTGGATACACTGGTCCTTCCTCAACAAGATTTCCCTCCTCATCATATAAGTTTAATCCTTTATAGCCCAAAAACTGCATATCCATAAAGCCCTCCACATTTTCAAGAACAATGTATTTAGGCTTTACTTCGCTTATTACTCTAACATATTCTCCAAATAATAAATTTCTCGGATCTTCTTTATCTCGCCTTCCTGCGCGAGAGAAACCTTGACAACTAGGTCCTCCTATCATCAAGTCAATTTCTGGAACATCTTGATTACGAAAAATCTCTAATTCACTGATTTTTTGATTGATAAAATCTCCATGAAGATTTCTGATGTCCGCTCTTTCAAACCAAGTATTTTGACCTTGTATAAGTCCTAACTGTGTATGACGATATTTATACGTCACCTCTACCATATCACTTATATCCGAACTGAAAAGGATATGAAATCCTGATTGTATCAGTCCTTCAGAGCATCCTCCTGCTCCACAAAATAAATCTATAGCATATGGCATATAGCCACCTCCTTATTATTTCATTTTAATCGTACCATAGCCAACAATAAAAGTCCAGGAATATTTATACTTTTCCCAAAACTCATTATGTCGTAGACAAAAGTATTTGTAAGCATACTTCATTTGTTTTTCTCATTCTTTTCGTCTTCCAAAGACCGATCTAACCATGCTTTTTCAACATTTCCAAATTCTATATTTAAGGCATCACAATATGCTTTTAATCGCTTCATTGCAGAAACATTAGGATTCATCTTTCCATTTTCCCATCGGTTAACAGTTGAATAAGATACTCCAATGCGTTCAGCGAACTCAACCTGCGTGTAAAACCCTTTTTTTCTTATGTATATTATCTCATCCGACAATGCCATTTTTCTCACCTTCCTTTAGTAGCATTACTATAGCGTTTTTATAGCGTTTTAGCAAGAGATATTTTCAATATTTGTAAATAAAAACACCCCTCCGAAGAGGGCTGCTCAAATAATACTACTTTTTCTTATATTGCTGCTTAAATCTAACCTCTGCTTGGTGATAAATTACATTAAGTTTATCCTTATCACCAACAATTTCTGCCATTATAATATCCGCACACTCTTCATTGGTAAACAGCCTAAAAGGAAGCTTGATTTTAGAAATTCCTGTTACTAACTGTTGACGGAGTTCATCTGAAGACCATCCAAATTCTTCTCCATATTCTTGTATTCGCTTTGTTATTTCTGGAGCTATCGTGTGATTTGAATTTTCATAAGGGAAAAAGAACTTTGAATACATATCCAAAAAATCCATTCTAAATCCATTAGACAATCCACTCAAGTCATAGGCTACAACTTCACATAAAAGACCAAAAGCAATATCCTTCTTACCTTCACTTGCTACAAACTCCGACATAGTAAATCTGCTATTTCGATATAATCCGAAGTTTCCTTCTTTCATATGAACACCGCCCCGTTGATTAAGATAGCCCCATATTTTGTCACGATACTTGGTATAAGGTGGTTGCTGAACAATAGCTGCCAAATTCCATATATCTAAATCCTCAATATTGTTTGAATGAATAAATGGTATCCATTCGTACTTCTTTAATAGTTCACTTCCTGTATCTGTAAGTTGAAATGATCTTTTAGGAAACACTGTATTTAACTCTTCTTCTGTGGCATTTTCTAAAAGCCTTGTTACTAATTCTTCCTTCTTTCCAGATACTTTAAGACCGCGCTTCTTCAGTTCCTCTTTTATAGCAGGAAGCTTTTCCATATTAACGGCATCTTTTACTGAGCCAATTTGTATAAGCCCTTTTCCTTTTAAGGATTCAACTATTTTCATTACATCCTTAATTCCATATTTATACCACCAAAATCCTGCAAAAGAGTTTTCTCCATTTATAACAAAATGTGGTGAATAGCTAAGGACAAGTATTTCATGCGGATACAAACCATCACAAGTTGGCGGCTGACCTTTTATTCTCTTTTCAATTGGAATAACCTCATCCGTTTCAAATGAAACCTTTGGAGTACTGATTTCCACTTTCATTCCTATATTCTGTTGTTGATTACTTTGTTTCTTAAAAAAATCAAATAAACCCATATACCAATGCCTCCTTTGTATATTTTGAATTATCGGTTAAGATATATACAAGTTTATTTGCCAATCAATTAAATCCAATTTTTACCAATTTTTCTTTTCTATCCTCTCGTAATGTCTTCTTTTTATCTGCCGTTTTTTGATTTTTCAACCAATAACCTACATTCCACTTTCCAACAGAGTAATTTCTTGGTATATTAAAATGTCCGTATTCTTCATAAAATTCTTTAGCATATTCGAATGCTCGATTCCAGTTAAGTTCATCTGCATGCCAAATCATTCCTATTTTTTCAAGACGATTTATTTGAATCTGAGACAAGTTTTTACGACTTGAGTCTGAATTATATGCCAATCGTTGCATATTTATCCATTTTCCCAACTTGTATTCCATATAAATCAAATCCTGTTTAACCTCAAGATGACCAAATTCCTTATAAAACTCACAGGCAATTTCATATCCTTGTTCCCATCTGAATTCATTCTTATCCCAAATCATCCCTATTTCACTGAGCATATTGATTTGTTCATCCGACAAAATTGAACTATTATTCCCTTTTCTTGATTGTCTTTGATATGCTAACCATTGTGCTAAATTTAATCCATCTTCCGTCTTATATCCCTTTTTTACATTAAGATTGCCATAAGTCTCAAAGTAATTTCGAGCAGCATTATAATTAATATACCAAGGATCATTGATATAATTTTTATATTCAATAATTGAACCTGAATCGCTTAAAATGTCTATAGTGATATCAGAAGAAAAATATTTCACAAAAATATCAGTCAAAACTTTTTCTAATGATTTTAATTCTGTATCACAAAGTACATAATTATCTGCATGTGACGTTTCAACCAGCCTTGCTTCTCTGATTCTTATTAGTTTTATATCATTTTTATTACAAATTTCATCCTTCTGATTATCTTCTAATATTTTATCTCGATGCCAATGCTCTCCATCATATTCTATTCCTAGTTTTAGTTCAGAAATATAAATATCTATTTCTACACCTAACTTAGCATATCGATTAATTGCATTTGGATATATCTGTGTTACATAATAGTAAATAGCTTGCTCATTGAAAGATGTCTGAAAACCTGAAGAAACTTCCCATAACATACCAATCTCTTCAAGTCGTCTTATCTGCGCATCATCTAAATTGCAATCTTCACGACCATTATAAGCTTGTCGTTGAACACTAATCCATCGCCCTAGCTGCAACCCATCTACACAATAAGAACCTGGAATATCAAGATTACCAATCTGTTCGTAAAACATTTTTGCTGCTTGATAGTACTCTTCCCATCTGTCCTTTTCTGGATTCCACCGAATACCAAGCATATCCAATTTTTCTATTTTTTCCTTCGCAAGTCCCCCATCAACTCTTTTTCTTCTTTGTGTATGAATCCATGATCCTAATTCATATTTTTTATACTTCTTCCCCTGTGGAATATGTATATTCCCATATTTAGAATAATATTGTTTTGCTACTTCATACATAGCATTCCAATTATCTTCGATAACATCATTGTAGTCCCATATAATTCCAATCGACTCAAGTTGAGCAATATGCTCCTTGGTTATTTTTCTTCTATTCTTCCCTCGATATGCGCCCTTTTGGTCTCATAACCACACGCCTAAATTAATACCATCCACAGAATACTTTACAGGAATTAATAGATTTCCATTCTCTTCGTAATACCGTTTTGCCAGTTCAAAACATCTATCCCAATAATCATCTAAATTCTGTTTGATAATGTTATTTAAGTTCCATTCAATATCTAATTCCTCAAGCAAAGCGATTCTTTCTATTTACAAAATACCTTTCTGTTTTCTATTTCTTTGTCTTGATAGCCATCGTCCAATTGGTTCTCCTTTATATTCATATTTTATAGGGAGATTGATTGTACCATTGTTCTTTTTAATTTCTTTTAACAACTCATAATATTCATTCCAAGATAATGCCATAATCAACCTCCTTTCATTTTTATATCAATCTAAAGTATTTAAATGCCTCTATAATAGTCTCTTCCTTCTCCTGTGGACAAGTAGACACCCTACCTTCTCCGGAGCCGATATTGTAGTTCTTACGCTTCTCCATACCTACCTTAGCCTTAATCTGACCGATATAAAGGTTTGTTACATTGAAGCCGTATTTCTCCTTAATCCACTTCTTGATGTTTCCATATGTCGGCTTTTCTTCCGGCTTATATTCACCTTGATTCAACTGTATCCCTTCTAAATCAACCTTTATGGATACCATCTCATCATCGTTTGCGCATTCCCTAACGAGTAGACAACACGTTTCCACATGCCCCGTATTTGGAAACATATCCACACAGCACCCTTTCTTAACCTCATACCCACTCTCCTGCAACACAACCAGATCCCTTGCTAGACTTGTAGGCTTGCAAGAAATATACACCATTGACTCCACACCATAGTCAATTATCTTCTTAAGTGCCTTTGGATTGATACCATCTCTTGGTGGGTCGAGGACGATAAAGTCCGGCTTGTCCTTAATGTTATCGAGAGCATTAAGCACATCATCTGCGATGAACTCACAGTTATCAAGTCCATTTATGCTGGCATTAATCCTGGCTGCTTCGACAGCTTCTGGTATTATCTCAACGCCGATGACTTTCTTTGCAACTGGGGCTAACATCTGTGCAATTGTTCCTGTTCCACTGTACAGATCGAATATGACCTTGTCTTTTGTTGTTCCGACATAATCTCTTGCCTTTGAGTACAGTACTTCAGCACCAAGTGAGTTAGTCTGGAAGAATGAAAATGTTGTAATCTTGAATTTAAGTCCAAGAAGCTCTTCTTCAATATAATCCCTTCCGAATACTATCTCTGTCTTTTCATTGATTACTGCATCGGCAACACTGTCATTGTAGGTGTGTAGGAAGCCTGTTATCTCTCCGTCAAGTGACAGTGCTTTTAATCTGTCTGCAAGCTCGTCCATAGGAATATCATTAATTGTAGTTGTCACAATATCCACAAGGATTTGTCCTGTCTTTACGGCTTTTCTTACAAGCAAATGTCTAAGATACCCCTCGTGCTTCATTTTGTGGTAATAAGTGAGATTTTTCTCAAGTGCATAATCATATACACACTTGAGTATTTTTCTGTAATCATTATCCACAATCTTACAGCCTGTTACTGTTACTATGTCATACATACTGTTTCTCTTATGTAAACCAAGGGCTATCGGACCATCTTTTACCTCATCACCAAATGAGAATTCCATCTTATTACGGTATTCACTTGATACAGGGCTTCCAATTATTCCCTCCCACTCATATTCTGTATTAATAACAGGAGCAAGAAGCTTCTTCACTGCATTTTCTTTCATCTTTAACTGTTCTTCGTACCTTACAGTCTGATATACGCAGCCACCACATTTGCCAAAATGCTCACATCTTTCGTTAGTTTCTGTATCTGCCTGACATACAATTTCAAGAAGCCTTCCTTCACATTTGCCGTGCTTCTTCTTGTTTACCATAAATTTAACTGTCTGTCCCGGTATTGAATTCTTTACAACAGCCTTTTCCTCTATAGTCTGTCCATCTTCCTCTGTCTTAATTATTACATTTCCCTTATTAGGAAAATCCACGCTTTCTACATAACCTGTATATATGCCGCCTTTTTTCATCTTTTATCTCCAATCCTTCTATATAATCAATCAGGAAACTAACCAGCCTTCCTCCCACATCACCGAACATCTAAAAAACCACTGGCTGTAAGCCAGCCAGTGGTCTTTGTCTTAATCATTCTTTAATTGGCAGAATAATTAGTTCTCGAATTCATCATCATCTTCAAAGTCTTCATCAAAGTCGTCATCATCGAAATCATCATCAAAATCATCAAGATAATCTGGTGTGAAGTATCTATAGATTGCATATACGATAGCTGCTAATGCTGCAACCGCTCCAATAACTGCTAATACTATGATAATTACATTACTTTTCTTCTTGCTCTCTTCTACATCTTTCTTGTGAAGAAGTTCATTGAGCTTGCTTGCCGCAATAAGCTCTTCAATCTTATCCTTATTCATAACAACCGCTCCTTTCAAAACACTTTTAAAGTAAATATATTGTATCACAACATATCTTATTTGTCACCATATTTAGGCTTTTTTAAGCCTTGCAAAGCCTGCAAGCATTTTCTTTAAACCATACTCATCAAATGTTACAGTTACCATATAATCTCTTGTGCCATTATCAATTGAAATTACTTTTCCTTTTCCAAATTTGGCATGAACCACGGTATCGCCAACACCATATCCAAGTCCAGATGTTCCTCCAGCACTGCCAGCAAAGGCAGTCGAACCTGCCGTGCCATATGAAGTACCTGCATAACTTCCGCCTGATACAGATTTTCCACCAGCTGTCAATTTACTGCCAATTCCACTGCCTCCAGCTCCATCAGCCTTCGATGACTTCTTTAAATCAAATATATCCATAGGAAATTCTTTACCAAAACCAACCTTAGTATTCGCCTTTCTCACAGAAGACCTGTAACCTGTTGAGGCTGAGCCGCCGATTGATACACGTTTTGGTTCTTTATAATTCACATTGCCTGAACCGTATCTATTAAGAGCGGCTTTGGCATTGGCTCTGATATTATACGAAGGTGTTTCCTCTGAGTCATCTTTTCCTCCATATGCAATCTTACCTTTATTATATCCTGAACTATTATTTTCTATGTGCATATATTCTTCGGGAATTTCTTTAATAAAGCGTGATACTTTATTCATCTGTGTTTCACCGCGTACCATACGCATCTTCGCACTGCTTAAATTAAGTATCTTCTCTGCTCTTGTTATTCCTACATAGCAAAGTCGTCTTTCTTCCTCTATCTCTGCAGGGTCATCTGACACTATTGTCATATAACTTGGAAAAAGGCCATCTTCCATTCCTGTCATATACACAATAGGGAATTCAAGACCTTTGGCACTATGTAATGTCATAAGCATTACCTGCTTATCTGACTCATTAAGATTATCAATATCTGCTATGAGTGCAACTTCTTCAAGGAAACCGCTTAATGTAGGAGTTTCTTCCTTCTGTCGGCAGCTCTCCTCATAGCTTACTATTTTGTTAATCAATTCATCTATATTTTCCTGTCTTGCTTCTATTTCTTCTGCTGTTTCGCTCTCTGCAAGACATTCTATATATCTTGTATCACTTACAACAGTTTCGGCAAGTTCTTTTATGCTCATAAATTCCTGCTTTGCCTTAAGTGAACCTATAAGTGTAACAAATGGCTCTAACTTTCCAACACCTCGTTTTATCGTATCGATATGCTCAGCATCGCACAGAGCCTGCCAGAATGTTATGTCATTCTGGTCTGCATATTCCTGAACTCGTTCAATTGTTGTCGCACCAATTCCACGCTTTGGAACATTGATAATACGCTTTACTGCCTGTCCGTCCATACCATTGTCTATAGTCTTTAAATATGCAAGTATATCTTTTATTTCCTTACGCTGATAAAAACTTATTCCACCATATATACGGTATGGTATATTCTTTAACATAAGCTTTTCTTCCAACGCTCTAGACTGGGCATTAGTCCTGTATAATATGGCAATATCGTTGTAATTCCAGCCGTCCCTTACCATAGAACTTATGCTGTCAACAACACCCTGTGCCTCATCATATCCATTTTCATAAAGTGTATAATTAACCTTTTCACCCTCGCCATTCTCTGTCCACAGACTCTTTGCTTTTCTTCCTATATTATTGCTTATGACCGCATTGGCTGCATTAAGAATTGTCTGTGTTGAACGGTAATTCTGCTCAAGCTTTATTACTTTAGTTCCTGCAAATGTATTCTCAAAATTCAATATGTTGGTAATATTAGCACCCCTGAACTTGTATATTGACTGATCATCATCCCCAACCACGCAGAGATTGCCATATTTGGCGGCAAGCATTGATATAAGCTTAAACTGCGATGTATTAGTATCCTGATACTCATCAACCATAATATACTTAAATCGTTCCTGATAATAATTAAGTACTTCAGCATCATTTTCCAATAATTCTACCGTCTTGTATATTAAATCATCAAAATCAAGTGCATTATTAAGCTTTAATGTCTTCTGATACTCCCTGTATACATTGGCAATTCTCTTACCATTGTAGTCGCCACCAGCCTCAAGCTCCATCTGGTCCGGGCTCATAAGCTCATCTTTGGCGTGCGATATCGCATTCATAATTGTCTTTTCCTTGAGCATCTTCGTATCTATATTGAACTTCTTACATATATCCTTTATAACACTCTTGACGTCATCTGTATCATATATTGTAAATGTATTGGAATAACCAATTCTATCTATATAACGCCTGAGAATCCGCACACAGGTGGAGTGGAAAGTACTTACCCACACTTCGCCAGCCTGCTGTCCTACTGTGGCATCAACTCTCTCTCTCATCTCCCTTGCCGCTTTATTAGTAAATGTAATAGCAAGTATATTATATGGTGCCACACCACAATCATCTATAAGATAGGCTATCCTGTTAGTAAGAACTCTTGTCTTTCCAGAACCTGCACCCGCTATAATAAGAAGCGGACCTTCTGTCCTTTTAACCGCTCTTTTCTGGCAGTCATTTAAACCATCTAAATTCATATACTCTCCAATCCAATGTGTGATTATACTCACACTATCTCCACTTTAACTTACAAATGCACTTAATTAAAATCAACAGTGCATCTAAACTTAACCTTCACATACTGTGCATACACAGTATCATAATTCAGTATAACAAATGTTCGATATTTTTTAAAGCAAAAAATCAGAAACCATTGCCTGAATTAGTATATCATTAAATATATTTATCCAGTTATGATTTCTGATTTGCAATATATACTTTATTATATATTTCATAAGTATATAGTTTTTATATTCCACAAACATACATTTTCCGTATATTCAACAAATATATTCTTATATCCTACTTCTCTGTTATGACTGCATTATCCATTACTAAATTCTGTGCCTTCTTAACAAGCATAGACTTAACAATAGTTTCTTTGTCATATTTATCTGTAAATGTATCTACCTTTGAATAACCACTGTCCTTAGCGAACTGCTCAAGGTCATCCTTGTATTCATAATCTGTAATTGCAAGACATTCCTTTTCTGCAATTGCCTGATATACAAGCTGCTGTCCTGCTGATGCCTTAACGAATTCATCAAATGTCATGCCATAAAGGTTCTGGCAATATTCATCATTAGTCTTACCCTGAAGTGTACTGTAAAAGCTTATTGATTCCTCAAGCTTTGATGACTGCTGTGCAAGGAATTCCTCTGGATAACCTGTAACCTTGCATTTGTCAAGAAGCTGGGTAAGTATTGCTTTATTCTTAGCTTCTGTTATTTTAGTTTCTATTGTTCCACTGACATCATTCTTAACATGTGCCTTATATGAATCAACTGTTTCGCAGTTGAACGCACTCTTAACAAAAGCATCTGTAAGCATAGGAACATTAGCCTGCTGTACATAACTCATTGTAAGTTCGAATACAACTCTCTTGCCAGCATAATCAGAATACTTTGAATTCTCTGGAAGTGTGACTGTTATTACCTTAGTCTGTCCTGCAGCCATTCCATATAATTCTTCATCTAAGCCAGTTCCCGCAACAGGGAAAGCATCCTTACCAAGTGTCATACTATAATCAGAACCAGTAAAATCATCTATTGAAAGTCCGCCTGATGTACCAGTATAACCAAATGTAACCTTATCGCCTTTCTGTGCTTCCCTGTTAACATCTGTATATGTTGTCTCACTTTCAAGCTGTTCTGCAATCTTATTATCTATAACCTGATTAGTTATGGCTGTTACATCAACCTCAGCCTGAATTCCCTTATAGTCTCCAAGCTCTACATAATCAGTTGGATTGTATCCATAATCCACCTTTATCTTACTGTTACAGGCTGTTGTCATCATAACTGACATAACCATAGCTGCTGTAACAGCATATTTTACAATTTTATTCTTTAATACTTTTTTCATAACCTGTCTCCACATTAAATATTGCCGTAACACCGACTTATAAACTATACCACAATATCACATTTAAAACCAGCATTATGCAAATGTTTCACAATATTATCACAAAAAAAGGCAAAAAGCCCAATCTGATATGCTCCCGAATTACTGGAACACATCAATTTGCTTTCTGCCTTTTATATAACTGGTATTAATACCAACATAAATCTTAATTAAGCAATCTTAGCCTTAGCTACTTCTGCTAACTTAGCAAATCCTTCTGCATCATTTACAGCCATCTCAGCTAATACCTTTCTGTTAAGGTCGATGTTAGCTAACTTTAAACCATACATAAACTTGCTGTATGAAAGACCATTCATTCTTGCTGCAGCATTGATTCTTGCGATCCATAACTGTCTGAACTGTCTCTTCTTCTGCTTTCTACCCTTGTAGCTCTCTGTAAGAGCTCTCATTACAGACTGCTTAGCAACTCTGTACTGCTTAGATCTAGCTCCTCTATAACCCTTAGCGAGCTTTAATACTCTATTATGCTTCTTCTTTGCGTTCATACCGCCTTTAATTCTTGCCATTTCTTAATTTCCTCCTAATAATCAATCACAGACATCCATATCTTATAAATATGGCATAATCTTCTTCATTGTCTTTACATTAGTTGCATCTGTCATAGCTGCATGTCTAAGATTTCTCTTTCTCTTAGTAGTCTTCTTTGTAAGAATATGGCTCTTGTAAGCTTTCATTCTCTTTAATTTACCTGTTCCAGTTACTTTAAAACGCTTTGCAGCTGCTCTTTTTGTCTTTACCTTTGGCATAATAATCCTCCTAATTTAATTCTCATATGGAATAAATAATATTTTAACGTTTTTCAGTTAAAAACATAGTCATGCTCCTGCCTTCTAACTTTGGAGCTTTGTCTACTACTGCAATATCACTTAACTTCTCAGCAAAATCTTCTAATATATGCTTGCTGGAATCGATATGCGCCATCTCACGGCCTCTAAATCTTAAAGATACCTTTACTTTATTGCCTTTCTCGATGAACTTTCTTGCCGAATTACACTTAGTATTCAAATCATTAACATCTATGTTAGGTGACAAACGAACTTCTTTGACTTCTATTGTTCTCTGCTTCTTCTTAGCTTCCTTCTCTTTTCTGACAAGTTCATACTTATACTTGCCATAATCCACAAGCTTACATACAGGTGGCTTTGCAGATGGGGCAACCTTTACTAAATCAACCTCTGCCTCTCTTGCCAGTTTCATAGCATCCTTAGGAGACATAACTCCAAGCTGCTGTCCTTCTTCTCCAATAACACGAACTTCCTTATCACGGATCTGCTCGTTAATCATTAATTCGCTAATAGTAGTGCACCTCCAAAATCAAAAAAAGTGGATAGTCAGACTATCCACTTTTTAATCATAATGCATCTTAATTGCTGTTTATCATGCATATTCTTAAAAATATAAACCCGAGTCGCCTTCATGCGCTAAGGTGAGAGTGGATACTCTGCTTCATTTAACAACTATTAGAGTTTAACACTAATAGTTATAGCTGTCAACTATATTTTTAAACATTTCAAACAAACATTTCAAATATTTCAAATTTCTGCAATACAAAAATGATACATTATTTTATTTTTTATCTTACAACTGACTTTCTTCTTAATACTACGAATGCAAGACCTGCACATGATACAACTGCGAATAATACATAGAGTGCTATATTATACACATCACCTGTATTTATTGTGTTATCTGATGACTGTCCGTTTCCTGTTGCTGCTACATCTTCATAGCATATAGCGTATGTAGAGAACTTATCTGTTGTAAATGTAATAACTCCGTTTTCGCAGCTTGTTTCAAGTGCCTCTGCTACACCATCATGAATTCTTACAACTGTATATTTTCTTTCTACAGATGAATCTGTATTCTTAAGACTTTCAGGAATATCAAGCTTAACAACAACTCCAGCAGCTGTTTCTGTTACTGATACTTCTTTGAGACTTCCAACTTTCTTTAATAATGTAAGATCAAGATATGCTCCAACTACACCATTGTTAAGAACTTCCTTAACCTTATCCTCCACAAGCTTCTTATCGCTTTCTGATACTGTAGCTGTTACATCTTTGACCTCCATAGATACCGAAACTGTACTTCCGTTTTCTATTTCTTTCTTTTCCTCTTCTGTGAATGTGATTCCGCTCACTGGTAATTCGGCTTTTATATTGATGCCAGCATCAGCCTTAATTACTGCATTTACCTTATCTGAATCTGGTGTGCTTGGTGTATCACTTGGTGTGCTTGGTGTATCGCTTGGTGTGCTTGGTGTATCGCTTGGTGTGTTTGGTGTATCGCTTGGTGTGCTTGGTGTGTTATCTCCTGGTTTATTATCATCAGGTTTATTATCTCCTGGCTTATTATCTCCTGGCTTATTATCTCCCGGCTTATTATCTCCCGGTTTATTATCTCCCGGCTTATTATCATCTGGATTAACATCTGAACCAGTTATCACCTTACCATCTACAACAAGCTTTATATCTGAGAATGTTACATCTGCCTGTCTTGCTACAAATAAACCTACATATACATAATCTGCATCTATTGATGTAAGCTTGAAATCAAAACCACCTGATATAGCAGCATTATCGCCAAATGTACATGCGTATCCATCACTGTTACTCTCAATCTTAAGTGCATATGTCTTACCAGCCTCTACCGGATTCTCTAATTTACCACCATAGCCTAATGCGCCATCTTTTCTCTTAAAGCAGTTAGCTGTTCCCTGCTGGATACTTCCTGCTGCAACATAATCTCCAAGAGCTGACTTATCATTAACATCAATATACATAGCATCTCTTGCCATAAGACCAAATGCCACCTGATTGTGTTTATTAATGCTGTTTACTGTTGCATTAGCTGTTATTACAAAGTTACTATCTGCTGGTACTTTATAATAATACATTGCCATTCCATCTGTTGTTGATGATATCTTTCCCTTACCATTAACAGCAATGTGAATGCTTCCATCTTCATTGCCCTCAAGTATAAACTTATCCTTAATAAGATTTGGGTCTCCGCCTATATCTCCAAATATTGAACCCTTGAAAACGCCTGCATCTTTCCATAATTCACTCTGCTTAAGTTCTCCTGAATATTCAGCTTCCTTATAATCAGGATTAGACTTAAGTACATCAGCCTTAACAGGTGCTTCCTTAGCTGTTATATGTTCTGATATTCCAGCCACACCAAGTTCCTTAATTGTCTTAGTTACAAGATAAGCATTATATGTTCCACCATAAATGTTTGTATGTGTATTATCAACGCTTGTAGCCTTAGATGATGTCCATGCATGAAGGTTGACTGTCTCATCTGGTCCTAATGTATCATATAACTCTTTTGTCATCTTAGTCATATCAACAACTGGTATATTAAGTTCCTTACCAAGATTCCTTATAGACTGGGCATAATCTCCACCCTTGAAATCACCACTATCCTTTGTGATATGAAGATTACTGTCAGACCATTCTGCTGTAGCAGTTCTTCTTACTATAGGTGTACAGAGAATAACTGTTGTACCAGCTGCCTGCGCAGGCTTAATATAGTTTTCATATAATGAGTTAGAAAATGAGCCAGCTGTCTTATAATCACCATTAGGATCTGTATATCTGTCTGCTTCTGCCTTTTCATCATTATGACCAAAGCCTATAAGAAGATAATCACCCTGCTTCATACCGGCTGTAAGTTCTTTATACTCCTTATCATTAACATAGCTCTTAGAACTTCTTCCTGATAAAGCTATATTCTTCACTTCATATGTTCCATCAAGATACTTATCAATCTGTGTACCCCATCCATATCTTGGATAATAATAATTATCAGCAAAAGAACTTACTGTAGAATCACCTATTATCCATACTGTAGGCTTGCTGCTGTCTTTATTAACCGCATCATCAGCCATAGCCATAACGCTCCAGCCTATGCTCATAACAAGCAGAAGCAAAGCGCTAAGCAGACAACTTATACGTTTTCTGTTTCTTTTCTTCATCATAAATAACCTTCCCTTTCTTTTCTGGACAATCTGCCCTTTTTATGGAATTATAAAGTATGAACCAATGTCAAGGTCAATATCTTTTTGCACATTTAATAATGTATTGTACATAAATCCATACATTATTATATTTCAAAAAACATTCAGGCAAATAATATTCAAGCAAATAATATTCGAACAAACAATATTCAAGTATTCAAAAACCAGACACACAACAACCTAAGTCATTGTGTATCTGGCTTTATTCAATGCCAATCAATACTAATCAATTCTAATCATCACTAACACTAGTATCTATAACTATTATATTATTTATTAATCAGCCTTTTCTTTTTTCTATCTTCATTCACAAGAAGTACTATTCCAGCTAATGCCATTGTAAATGCCACACTATATCCCATCACGTGATATACATCTGCTGTTTTTACATCATCTTTAGAAGCATCTGGATTTTTATCGTCAGATGATATAGCATTGTCATCTTTCTTACTGTCACTACCTGACGTAGCTCCATCATCTTTCTTATCGCTGCCACCCTGTTCTGGTGCTGGCGTTGGGTCTGGCGATGGCGTTGGGTCTGGTGCTGGCGTTGGATCCGGTGCCGGCGTTGGGTCTGGCGATGGTGTTGGATCCGGCGCTGGTTTCTCACTCTTATTAAGTTCTTCATTCTTAGCACTTATTACACCTAAAAGGCTCTGGCCTTTTGTTGTCCAGTACACTGCATCTTCTGTGAAGCTGCCATTTGCATCTGCTGCTTTAGCAGTAAGCACTCCATTCTTATCAACAACAAACACCTGCTGTCCATCTGGATTAACACCCGCTACTCTGGATGGTGCTTTAACAGCCTTTGAAAGTGATATATTCATATTCTGAATCTGCTGTGCAAAGAGTTCTGCTGTTATAAAGCCACCAAGCTTATTGCTATGTGTGCTGTCTCCTGCTGACATAACCTGTGTACCATTAACAGACTTGCCATTAGCTGCCTTTTCATCTGCTTTGTATGCTTCCTCATACATATTCTTTGTTATCTCAAAACCATCAATAAGTAATACATCCTGTTCCTTTGCAAGCTGTTTAACTGCTTCAACATATGCATTATTTTTAGTTACAAGTGTTCCTGTTTCTTTATCTGTTGAATCATGATGTGGTTTGATAGTACCCTCACTAGTATAATAAAGTCTTGATACTGGTGTTACAAGAACCGGTATTGCCCCTGCTTGCTTTGCCGCATCAATATATTGTTTAAGATACCATTTATAAGTACCACCACAATCATATGAATAGAATGTATCTCCATACTTTGAAGTAAGTGATGATGGTGTTGCCACTTTAGTTCCTGCTGTTACAGGATATATTCCGTTGGCATCTGGCTGTCCAAGTGGTACATATCTATCTTCAATGTATCCTTTTCCATTGGCACAGTCATTGTGTCCAAACTGTATAAACAGATAATCGCCTGCTTTGATATTGGCTTTTATCTTATCTAATGAGCCCTCATTGATAAAGTTTCGGCTGCTTCGTCCTCCATTGGCATAGTTCTGCACCTTAACCTTTGAAGAATCAAAGAACGCCTGTAAATATTCTCCCCATGAGCCTTCAGCCTGAGCCTTACCGCTCATATACATACCTGATGCTGAATAATCCTTAACAGTTGAATCACCTGCTAAAAATACATTTACTCCATCACCAAGTTCTATATCTGTTGAACCTGTAGGATCTTCATATCCATCTCTTACATATGCCTCTGCCTTATATTTTACTGCTCCTGACTTAACACCACTTAAGTTCTCAGGTACAACTTCAACTTCAATATGCTTTCCAATAGCATCCTTAGAAATCTTATATGTATTATCAGCATTGGCAGTTGACGATTTTGCAAGTGTTCTGCTGCCATCCTCATTAACAATATACCAGCGGATCACTGATGCATCATTTTTATCATTCTTCTCTCCAAGAGAGTATATAACAGTAAGAGTATGTCCTGGATATGGTGCATTGATATCTCCATTATCCACAAGATATGGTTTCTTTACAAATGCTACTGTGCTCTCATCAGCCTCATAAGCATTAGGTGTCCAGCCTGAAAGATAATCATTCACAACATCTTTCTTTGCAACACTGTCATCTGTTGTAACTCCTGTTACTCTCTTGGAAACATCTACTGCTGTTCCATCTGTATAAACCGAATTATATTCTGTATAACCAGCCTTCTCCGGCTTATTGCCAGACATTTCAAACCAGCCTTCATCCTTAATGTAACTACCATTTATCTTAGTATTAAGGAAGGTTACTTTTGCATCCTGACCCCAAGGTCTTCCAAGATATCCTGCACTTACCTCAAGTTTATCACTGCCTGTTATTGTACAGTTTCTAAATACATAGCCAGTCTTAGTTGCTGCAGCAGAGGTTGGCTTATGTGCTGTAATATAACCACCTGTAGAGCCAGCACTGTAACCTGCGAATCTAAGCTCACATCCATCAAACACTGCGTTTCCATCACCAAATATGTAATCTGTATTACCCTCTATATGGCAGTTTTTAAAGTACATATTAGTTGCTGAATTGCCAGTATATAATGTATCCTGGCTTCCAAGAAATGCACAGTCTGTGAATTCAACCTTATCAGCTTCTATAGCCATGGCTGTTGCTCTTTCTGTTGCTGCCTTTGATGTAACATCTGTTGCGTAGTTTCTGTCTGGATTCTTATTTTCTGTAGGTGTCACACCATCTTCTATTTCTTCATCTGTTAAATAACGGTTAAACGAAGCTTCAAATGTGATTCCATCAGCACTGAATCCTGTTGCTGTATTTTTAAGCAGTACTGAACAGCCCCATTTTGCTGCAGCTGCCTTCTCGTACTTGTCATACGCATTTTCAGCATTATAATAACCTTTAGAATCTATGCTGTAATACTCATATCCTATTCCATAATACCATGTAAGAAGTACTTCTTTACCTGATGACTTTTCATCATTTACAAGTCTGACATATGGAGTTGATATTATAACCTGTTCTCTATATGTACCAGGTGCAATATGAATAGTAACTCCATTATTCTCATCAGGAGCAGGTGTCATTAATGATACTGCTGATACTGCTTCTTTTACTGTATTATAGTTTGCATTTCCTTTTTCTTTATATCCGACATATATATCAGATACTCTTTCAATCTGTTCCTTATCTTTGGTTGACACCATTAAGATGTCTTTAGTTACATCCGCATCATTGACTACTATATGTGTTGTTGTTCTATATCCATCAACTGCTGCTTCAACTTCATATGAACCATTTCTTAAAGAAACTTCATATCCATCTGATGTAACCTTTCCTGTATACACATACTTGTCATCAACATTGATAAACTTAATATCTGTAACTGCTGCTTTAGCATCTATATCTGTAAATCTACCTGTTACCTTATATAACTTCTTAGCAGAAACACTTATATCTTTAGAGTAATCTGTCTGGCCTGTAACCTCTTTACCATCAGCTACTTCATAATCATTAACTCCACTAAGCTCAACTGTATACTTAACATCAGGCTCAAGTGTTGCTTTGAAAGCTTTGTTATCATCAAGCTTAAGAACCACATCATCTGCTAATGAAGATGGGTCTGCTACGAGCTTAACTGATAATCCCGATGTATCATAATCTGCTGCAAATCCTGTAACCTTTCCTGTATATGTATATACTTTCTTTTCTTCTACCTTTAATGTAACTCCTGTCTTGCCTGTCAGAGCTTCATCTACAGTTGTTGTAACATTCTTTGTATCAACGGAAAATCCATATCCTGCTGCTCCGGATAAAACTGCTGTATAATCACAACCTGCTGCAAGTGTAGCTGTAAATGTATTGCCTTTTACATCTGCATCATATGTGATATCGGTAACATCATCCTTAAATAAAACCTTCAGACCGCTTACCTGTACACCTTCTATTGTTCCACTGACTTTTACTCCCGGAATTCTTACTACCCTGTTATATACAGGTTTTCCTGCTGCTGCATCTGTATATACCTTATATGAACCACTATACTTAGCTACGAATTCATACTTAGCTCCCTTGTTAGTAAAGCTTGCTTTTTCTACCTGTTCATTATCTTCACCAAGATACTTAAAAAGAAGTGTTCCATTAGCAGCATTGCTTGATGCCATGTATACAACTATCTTATCTCCGGCTTCTACATTGTTAATAGCAATGTATCTTCTTCCTTCTCCTCCTGTACCATTACAGTAGTACATACCGGATGCTGTATATCCATCATCATATGCTGTTGTTGCTAACGCATTGCTTCCATAGTTTTTGCCTGATTCCGAAAATAATCTGTCATTGGCATTATGATTGATTGTAAGATCACCAAATGTTGTTTCTCCGGCAACGAATTTACCATCCTTTGAAACATTGTCACAATTCTCCCAGTCAGCAGCAGTAATATGATTATTATACTTATCTGTATCTGCTTCCTGTACTGTGCCCATGTCCCATACGTCAATCTTTCTTGTTGACGCTTTTGATTCTGCTGCAAATGCAGTTACGTCTATGCTTGTAACAAGCATAAGTACTGCACACAAAAGACTGCTAAGACGTCTTTTAGTTGTTTTGCGCATATTGACCTCCCTTTCTGCCTTTAAAGGCATTATAACATTATATATCTGCATGGATACTGTCAGGGTCTGTTTATAAAACCTTTTTGATATCCATAATACAAACTATAAAGTATGAACCAATGTCAAGGTCAATATCTTTTACATATTTAATAAATAATTGTTTTTATATGCGAACATAATATCTCATAATTCACTGTTTTTCATGCCGTACAGGAACACTCATAAGAATATACATCACATCATCATCACTATCGTTATCCTTAACCTTTGTTATAACTATACCTGTTATATCACCATCAAGGACAAGATTATGCTCTTTCATATACGCAAGATGACGCCCTATCATAATCTCCTTAATCTCATCCTGTGGATAATCATATATACTGCTTAACTTTGCCGGCACCTTTGATATCCCCATAACTGACGGCTTAGGAATATACTTCTGTGCATATTTGTTAATATGAAGATGATACTTTTCAAGGTGTTCTTCCTTAATCGAATAACCACAGCTTAAAGTAAAACGACCTGCTTTCATCTCGCTCTCAGGAATAATGTATATATGCTGTATTTCTGGTGAATTGTATAAAAACTCGCTTAGCTGCTCCAGTCTTTCTGGCTCCTGAAGCAGCTTTCCGCCATTCTTATATAAAACATAATACATAGGAAGACTTTGTTTTTCATATATATCTGTATTAGCTGCTGCCTTATTCATAAGTACACAGTCATCCTTAAGCCTGTGTCTTAAATACGTCATATAGGCTATCTGCCTATCCATCTGCTGCATGCGTTCCTGACACGCCTCTATAGTTTCATCAAGCGTATAATTCTGCATCTTACTTATCTGCTCATGCGTAAAACCATACTTTATATGCATTTTAGCATTGAGCACACCAAAAACTCCGTCATCATCATAATACCTGTATCCGCTGTTCTCATCCCTCACAGCAGATATATAACCCATATCCTCATATCTTCTCACCGTATTTGTAGATACACCAAGAAGTTTTGCAAGATCACTTATCTTATACCTCATATATCTTTTGCCTCTTTCATTTGTACACATTTCTTTATATCATCATAATATCAGCACCGTAATACTATTTCAATACTGTTTAAAGACAACATTTCCATAATCCAGACTATATCATGCCCGCTTACATAAGTTCAGCTATGCCTGACAGTCTCACATATCTGTCTGATATACGGTACCATGTCGGAAAATCAACGACTCCTGTCTGTGGCATATTGTTAATCCTCTGAAACTGTCTTACCGCTTCTGCTGTCTGCTCTCCATATATTCCATCAACTGACAATGGTGGTATAGCCTTGTAATAATCTCCTATGAGATTCAGCTGCTCCTGAAGCTGTCTTACTTTCTGACCCGATGACCCTATATCAAGATTGGCACCAGGCCATGATGAAGGAATACCCTGTATCTGCTCTGCTGTATTTATATACATATCATCGCCATAATAATATCTTAATATATCGATTGATGAATATCCCTGGTCACCAAGATACTTACTTCCCCACTGTGTCATCCAGTTCGGACAGCTTGATTTTTTTCCATCACAGTACTGTGTAAGTATTGGCTGCTTAACATTCGGACGTGAAAGATAATTATCAAATATTTCATCTACTACATTTGATATACTCTCAAATATATTTCTGCCATTCACCCATTTATGATCAAATGCTGTTGAAGATGTTATAGTAAAATTATAACTCTGGTTTCTATACCATTCTGTATACACCCTGTTCAATGTAAATGACATGATTGCAAGTATATTAGCCTCTAACGTCTGCCTTGGCCATGTTGAATATATCTCGCTGCTTGCAACATTTTTAATATAATCCTTATACCTGACATAATAATCAAGCGCCGTTGAATCAGTAGGAACACCATCATGCACAACTATAGTTTCAGGAATAACAACACGGCTTAGTACTATCTCACCAGACTGGTTAAGTGGCTTTATCTCACTCTCTGGTATCTTGGCTGGATAGTTTCCATACAGGGTATTAACCGGAATAACTATGTTATCTTCCGCAACTGTATACTCATTTTCATTAAGATATACATCCTGTATACTCGTTTCCCCTGAAAAGACATCTATTCCGGATATGTTAGTCTCCTCATATCCGTTGGCACTGACATCAATCGTATATTCTGCAAATGGCTGTTTTTCCCCTGGCTCCATGCTGTACTCTATCGGTGGTGCTAAAAGTTCATCAAGATTAACAGCCCCTTCTGAATCTGTTACAAGTTCATTTATTATAGAATCCGGATTACCTGTATATGACAAAGTGATTCTTGCATTTGCAAGTGGTGCTCCCTGCTGTTTATCATATACATTTATGTGCATCTTCCCTTTATCTATCATATCCTGTGGTGTTTCCATAGTATGAACATACACCATTATACCCCCATTCTGTATACACCTATATACACAAAATCAATATTTTTTCATTATTATATGTATCTTTATATATTTTTATGAATAAAATAAAATG